>Ga0098040_1000833_pt1 | contig 13911 bp, 10 predicted proteins | sample 7_EtaG_FD_75065 | JGI IMG/M metagenome (GOLD analysis project Ga0098040, IMG submission 75065) | Marine viral communities from the Subarctic Pacific Ocean - 7_ETSP_OMZ_AT15161 metaG | ecosystem: Environmental > Aquatic > Marine > Oceanic | place: Pacific Ocean | collected 2015-01-08
ATGCGACCTGTACAGGTGTCTGGTTTAGTAGACTTTAACAGAGTATTTGGGAACCCAATGCCGGGTAAAGGTAAGCCCGATGCTTGGCGAGAGGGAAATTATAGTTCTGCAACACATGGAGTTTATGCAGCACATGCATATTTCCAACACGGTGGTCCAGTAACCTTTGTTAAATTGGCTGGATATGACCACATTGATAAAACATCAACTGCTACTAGATCAGGTTGGAGAATACCAGCACCCGTAGCCAACTTTGGCTTGTCTGTTACTCCAGGAACAACTGATGCGGTTGCCAGTTCAGCCCCAGGAGCATTCGGCCTTTATGTGGCAGCTTCGTCATCGACAAATTTAAATTTTATACATGCTGCTACTTTTTATGTTGAGCGAGGTGCTATTACATTACATGGAGACACTACTGCTGATGGCACTGCAATGCTTGCAGCTAAGTCTGGTGTAAATGTTGCCGTTAAGAGTTTGGCTAATAATGCTTTTAAAATTCGATTTTATGACGATTCTGTAAATGGAGTCGGTGGTACTTCTGATGCTGTAACCGGATCAGATGCTATTCCAACCAATGGACTTGCCCCAGATGGGAAAGTAAGTGATTATACAGTTTCTTTTAAAGAAACTAATTCTAATTTTATTAGATCCGTATTCCAATCCAGTAAAGAAATTAATCCAACAAGTACAAACACGTCTATAACATCAAATTCATCGTTGAAGGATTTTTGGTTAGGAGAATCATATGAGCAATCAGTTCGAGAACATTTAGGCTCCACTGTTTTTGCTGCCGCTGGTGCTGGTGAACTATATGGTATCATGGTTCCACTCTTTCAAAAAACTACTTCTGTTGATTTTGGAGATCACCGGAGAGATCATACATCACCAAAAACTGGTTGGGTTTTTAGTCAAAATACCAAAGGCTCTGCTTCACTCGATACATCAGCACCCGGAGTGTTATCTGGTAGCACAGATATTAGATCTAGTGTGCAGGAATTATTTCGATTTCACAGTCTTTATGGTGGAGAATACGAACAGAAAAACTTTAAAATTTCTATTAGTAATATTAAGAAATCTCAAACCCCACATAATAAATATGGTACGTTTGATGTTGTGGTCCGAATGGCAGGTGACAAAGACAGCTCTCCACAAGTTGAGGAAAATTTTAGTGGTTGTAACTTAGACCCTGGTTCACCAAAGTATATTGCAGCAATGATCGGAGATAAAACCACTGAATGGGATTCTGCTGACAGACGGTATAAAGAATATGGTGATTATCCAAATATTTCAAGCATTATTCGAGTTGAAATGAATGAACAAATTGGAAGAGATGGTGGTCCTGAACTGAGTCCGTTTGGATTTTATGGTCCTTTGAAATTTGCGACTGCAACATCTGACTCCCACACTGCCTTCACAGGCACATCAATTGTTAATCCTGCTAAAGCTGCTATCCCATATTCAAGCTCCTTCAGTGGTTGGGTTATGGGCGATGTGGGTCAACATACAAGTTCTGCAACAGCATCATTTGCTGAACCATCACTTCGATTGAGACAAAATGCTGAAGGGTTTAATGATTCATCTATGGCATATTTCGGTCTTAGTACCCAACGCTCTGGCTCTATGGATATACATGATGACAGCTTTTCTGATGTAATTCGAGCATTCCCAGGCGGTGTAGATATTTCCGCTAGGCCGAGTGCTGCCACTGGAACAGTATACTCTTTTATTTTTACTCTTGACGATGTTAGATTGAGTGGCTCAAATAATACAGCGGCAACATATGCTGCTGGTAATCATGCTAGCGGAGTTGCATACACAGCTACAAGCCCAAATACATATGATAGCCTTTTAGATCTTAATTTTAATAAGTTTACGATGCCATTAGTTGGTGGTTTTGACGGAGTGGATATTAGAGAAAGGAACCCCTTTAGAAATACTGTACTTGGCTCGTCAGAAACTGTAGATTATGCATATAACTCTATCAAGAGAGCAATTGACTTAGTTTCAGATCCAGAAGTTGTTGAATGTAATTTAATGACTGTTCCTGGTATATATAAATCTAGTCTCACTACACACTTAATTAATACTTGTGAAGCACGAGCCGATGCATTAGCAATTATTGATTTGGAAGGTGATTTTAAAGACAAGTCAGAGAATGCGGAAATAGATAGTCATACCGACCGAAAAGCTAATGTTACAACAACTGTTAACAACCTTACTACTAGAGCATTAAATTCTAGTTATGGAGCTACATATTTTCCATGGTGTAAGCTTGTTAATAGAGAAGGTACCCCAATACCGGTCCCTCCATCAGTAATCGCAATGGGTGTTCTTTCCTACAGTCAGCGATTTTCTGAGCTTTGGTTTGCTCCTGCTGGATTTACTAGAGGTGGCTTAAGTAATGTCTTTGGCCAATCTTCGGGTTTAACAGTTGCTGAAACCAAGTATCCCCTTAATAGTAAGGAACGAGATAAGCTTTATGATGCTAATATTAATCCAATTGCTACTTTTCCAAATGAAGGAATTGTAGTATTTGGGCAGAAGACTTTGCAAGTGACGCAATCTGCTCTTGATAGAATTAATGTACGACGATTGATGATATATCTTAAGAAAGAAATTTCACGAATGTCAGCAACTTTATTATTTGATCAGAATGTCCGGTCTACATGGAATAGATTCTTGGGACAAGTAGAGCCATTTCTTTTAAGTGTTAAGTCAAGATTTGGTTTAACTGAGTTCAGAGTTATTCTTGATGAAACAACTACAACTCCTGAACTTATTGATAGAAATATTATGTACGCGAAGATTTTCTTGAAACCGGCAAGAGCAATTGAATTTATTGCTCTAGATTTTATAATCACAGATTCAGGAGCTTCGTTTGATGATCTATAAAAAATATTTGTTGAACGACTATTTATTATAGAATTTAAGGGAGAATTAAAGACATGGGATTTTGGACGACACCTACGGACCCAAAACGAAAGTATAATTTCACAGTAGACATTCAAGATGCTGGTGGTAAAATAGAAAAGTATTTTGCCAAGTCTGTTACTAAACCTAGTTTTACAGTTAATGCAGCGGAACATAATTATCTAAATCACACTTTTTATTATCCTGGCAGAGTAACTTGGAATGATATAAATATTACATTTGTAGATCCGGGTGGTGGCGATAGCGCATCAGCCGGTTTAGCTTTAGTACTTAAAGCTATGGGGTATAATCCTCCGGCGAACGCAAATGATGATAAAACTATCTCTAAATCAAAGTCAGTTAATGCTCTTGGTGGCAGCGTGAAGATTACCCAATTAGATGACGAGGGTGAAATGCTTGATGAATGGAGTTTATATAACCCATGGGTAATGGAAGTTAACTTTGGTGAACTTGATTATACATCAGATGATTTAGTAGAAGTTACTTGTACGATTAAGTATGACTTTGCCAAATATAAGGAACCAAAGGCTGGCATCAACTCCGAGCTTTTCGACCCGGCTACTATTGGCTAATTAATAATAACATGAGGTATTTATGCGGAACAATGAAGAACGTTTAGGCACAAAAAAAGAAGATCAAACAACACCCACCACACTTTCTCCCTTAGAATTTGTAACTCCAACATCGTTTGTAGAATTACCATCTAAGGGACAATTTTACCCCCAAAACCATCCCTTATATGGTCAAGAAACCATTGAAATTAAAGAAATGACAGCTAAAGAAGAAGATATTCTTACTTCTAAGGCATTAATACAAAAAGGTTTAGCAGTTAATAGGCTAGTAGATTCATTATTAGTTGACAAAACAATTAAAGCTGATTCATTGATCATAGGGGATAAGAATGCTATTATAGTTCATGCTAGAGCAAATGCTTATGGGGCAGATTATAAAACTTCAATTACTTGCCCTGGTTGTGGTGAAGTTTCTAAATATAAGTTTGACTTGAATGAAGTCCAACCAATAGACACAAAACTACTTGAAGGTGTAGAAAGATTATCAAATAATAATATTTTAATTAAACTTTCTAATAATTGGGAAGTAGAATGTAAAATGCTTACTGGTAAAGATGAAGTTAAAATTATGCAGGAAGCCGAAAGAAAACGAAAAAAGAAGATCCCAGAATCTCCTGTAACTGATATGCTTAATACTATAATTGTAGGTGTATCTGGTGAGACTGAAAGAGAGGTGATAAAACAAGCTGTCGCATTTATGCCAGCTAAAGATACTAGGTTTCTTCGTGAAGCCTATCAAGTTGCTATCCCCAACGTTGATATGAAGCAAGATTTTGTTTGCTCTTCATGTGAACACGAGGAAGAATTGGAGGTTCCGCTGACTGCGGAATTCTTTTGGCCTAAGCAATGAGTACAACAAAAATCTGTATGAAACTTTCTTTTTTCTAAAGTATGCTGGAGGCTGGAGTTTCGTAGAAGCTTATAATTTACCTGTTGGGTTAAGAAATTGGTTTGTTGAGCGATTACAGAAGCAACTTAAAGATGAATCAGATTCGATGAAACGTGCGACAAGAGGAAGGTGATTATTTTATTTTGAAAATTGAAAAAGGACTAAAAACCCTTGATTTTCAATTTTTTTTCGCAGGTGATTTTTTGAGATTTTGATTTTTCGGGGCCAGAGCAATCTGGCCTTTTTATTTGTCTAAAAACTACTTATTTATGAATTACTGTATCATGAGGAACTTATTGTGAAAAAAAATAGTGAAATAACTCCAATTGAGATTGATTTAGGGACTGCAAGAAAAAATATAGTAAATGAAAGTTTTTTAGCTATGTTTGGTGGTGCCGTTCAATCTATCTTGGGTGCCATGTTCGGCGGCAGCAGTGTTCCAGTAAATATTACTGGTACTCGAAGTGAAGTTAGTTCCTTTGCTAAAGCAATGGGAAGAGAAAAAAGTTATATCAAATCTGCTGCAAAATACGGACTTAACGATCCTAGAACCTATAAAGATAAATATAAGTTAAGAACAGCTATATCTAAATTTGAACGTGCCACCGGTCTTGAATGGCCCATGGAGGGCTAATAGATGGCTAAGAACGACGATAATAAACCTATCGAAGGAGTCTATGAAGACCTCATCCAAACCCAAACCCCCAAGACCAAAACGACAATACCCTCTCAAGGTGAATTAAAAGCAACCGAAATTACCATGGGCAACCTTGTTGCCCGGATGAAAGAAGCTTCATCTGAATATACCAAACTTAAAGCCCAGTTTGATGACAAAACAACAAATTTACCTTTAAAAGAAAGATTAAGTATCCAAACGGATATGGTTGAGGCTGAACGTGCTCATGCGACTGCTAAGATTGCCCACCTCCAATTGGATGCTGAAGCCCTAAAGATTGCGGTGGAACTCGAAGGTTACAGCCGGGAAAAAAAAGAGTCAATGGACGACTATCTTGAAAGGCTCGAAAAATCCTCCAAAGAAGAGGTAAAGCGGTACGCAGAACTGTTGAGGGATATCAAAAAACATCGAGAAAAGGAACAATCCCTTCGTCTACAAAATCGATATTTTAATCAAATGGATACTGCAATTGAAGGTATAGCTAAAACTTCATTTGGTTTAGCGTATTCCTGGGAAAATTCAATATTTAACGCAGTCACTGAATTGGGCAAAACAGGGGGAGATAAAGGATTTGAACGGGTTAAATTACAAATTACAGGTATTTTTCATTGGACTGAAGTTCTCTATAGTTTCGGCAAAAAAATACTTGAAACAACAATTTTATGGAATAAGGAACTTATAGATGCAACAGCTACTTTGAATAAAGCAACTGGTATGGCGCAACGGTTTGAAGGTCATATCAATGAGACTGCAACAACTTTTTATCGTTTTGGTTTATCAATGGGGGATGCAGCAACTCATATTGGGTCATTGGTTGATGGTTTTTCTGATTTTACCAGCCTATCTGAAACAAAACAAAGACATCTTATTAAAACTAGTGCCCAATTAGCCGCTTTGGGAATTGGTGCTGAAGACTTTGCTCAAAGTTTAACTTTTTTAACACGCAATATGGGTTATAGTGATGAAGTAGCAGATAAGCTTAATAAAAATTTGGTTGTATTTGCTGAAAGCATTGGAATGGCTCCAAATAGATTTATGAAAGAATTTGCAGCAACTATTCCCAAGTTAGAAGTTTATGGCAGTCGAGCAATCGAAGTATTTAAAAGATTAGAGAAACAATCTAAAGCATCTGGTGTTGGTATTGATAAACTTATGAGTGCTACAGCCAAAATGGATACTTTTGAAGGAGCAGCCCAAGCTGCTGGTCATCTTAATGCTGCATTGGGTGGAGCATATTTTGATTCTTTGGAATTGTTAATGGCCAAAGAAGATGAGCGAATTGATATTATAAAAAATACAATTAATTCAACTGGATTGCAATTTGATCAGTTAGGTAGATTTCAAAAACGATTATTGGCTACTGCTGCTGGCTTTGAGGAGGTAGCAGAATTTGAAAGAGTATTGAACGGTGACACTGATAAACTTGCTGGTAGACAAAAAGAATTTAATGAAATCATCGAGATGAGTGCAACACTATTAACTAATATGAAAGTGATAATGATGTCACTAGCTAAATCACTTATGTTTATAATAAAGCCACTAACCGTCTTCACAGGCTGGATAGCTGAAAGTCAAGAGCTATCAACAATGTTTGCGGCCACATTATTTCTTGCAATACCACTTGCGATTGGTGCGGCTGCAAAAGGCATTGCTACATTGATTTTCAAACTCGCTCGATTGAGCTTGCAAATACGCCAAACGACTGCTGATGCTTTCGGACTGAATGCTCAATTGGGTGGAGTAGGTGGTGGTGGAGTAGGTGGGGGTGGAGTAGGTGGAGTAGGTGGGGGGCTCATAGGCCCCAAAACACTCAAACAGGCACAAGCAGCTAAGAGTGCGAAAAAGGCTGGAAGGATGAGAGGAGCCAAAGGGGGTTTGGCAGGGCTTGCAATGGGGGCATTTTTCCATTTCCTTTCGGGGGGAGGAATGGATCTGGCATTCCTCGGCAGCCTTATTGGTGGGGGGGTTGGTATTGCTGCTGGTGCCTTAACAATGAATCCTTATATAGGTCTTATTGCTTCTTCGGTTTTAGGCACTGCTGGTGCTGCCGCTGGAAACTACATTGCTGGAATGAACCGTGGAGGAATAGTACCAGGACCCGATACTAACAGAGACTCAGTTGCTATGGCACTTACCCCAGGAGAAATGGTCATACCTAGAAACAATGTATCTGATTTTGAAAAGATATTGGGAGATTTAACAAATGCAGTCAATAAATTAAATTCTGAGGGTGGAAAACCAGTTCACGTTGTTTTAAAAGTAGATGGTAGAAAACTTGCTTCAGCAGTACATAATAATACAGAGTATATTTCAGTTTGAGGATAAAATAATGCCAAAAGATGGTGAAGATAGATGGTTTAATGAAAATATAAAATTAGCGAAATTTGGTTCAGAACCCTCTGATGCAATGTCTGCGGCAAAGTCGAAAAAATTATATATAGATTTTTATCATACTCCATCAAGAAATTCTATAGCATTTAAAGCTTTTATAACTGAATACTCAGAAACATATGAAGTAAATTATGAAGAACAAGAAGCATTCGGTCGAATTGATGCATTCGCTAAATATAAAAGTACAAGAAGGAGAGTCAGTTTGGGATGGGAAACTGTTGCTGCTTCCTTTGAAGAAGCACAGGTAAATATGCATAGATGTACAGAATTAATTCAAATGATGTATCCTAGTTATCAAAATTTTAAAACATCTAATGGTATTACTCTTGCATCTGATAACCCTGTAATTGCCTCTGAGCCGCTTTTTCGTGTAAGGTTCGCCAACTGGTTGGTTGACCCCTCAAAGGGCTCTAAGGAAGGACCAGGGGCTTTTGTACCGGCAGATACTACAGGTGTTTGGTGTCGAATAACAAATTTCCAATATTCTCCAGATTTAGAAAAAGGTTCGTTTGATACGGCAAAGGGAGTATATCCTAAAGTAATTAAATTAAGCTGTGCTATTATCCCATATATGCCTGAAGGTTATTGGAATGATCTTAATCATGAAAAAACAGAAGATTTTAAATTTTTCCCATTTGGAGATAGTGGTATGGCTTTAACGAACGATGGGCCACCAGAGGAAACCAGTGATAGCAATGAAAATCAAGATCAGGCAGTTGATGCAAATATAACCACCCAGCAACCAAAAAGATAGAGGAAATTAATATGGCATCAAGATATGATGATAAAATACCACTTACAAATAGTTCTGAAAGATATAGTGAAGTATTTGAAGATAGAGGTGTAAAATTTATTAAACAATATACAACTCCTGAATTGTCGCATCCAAATTATAAACAGATATTGCAACTAGATCAAATAAATTATTCATGGAAATTGGGTGATCGACTCTATAAACTTGCAGGTAAATATTATGGTGATGAAACGCTTTGGTGGATTATTGCATGGTACAACAAGACACCAACGGATTCTCATGTCCGTCCAGGACAAATATTAAAAATTCCATCTCCAATTAGTAGAGTTCTTTCTATTTTGAGGATGAAATAATGACCACTTGGTGGAGTGATGCCATCAGTGATGCCATCGATACTGTCCTCGAAGCAACCGGCCTTGGTGGCCCCAAAGATCTAGCCACCACCATCGAGCAGGGAGTCTCAGCCGAGGAAAGTCGTAAACTCCGTGGCCTTAAAGCAAAGCCCTCAAAAGAAGAAATAGCAAAGTTTAATCCTCAAGATTTTTTAATGGATCATATTGAACACTTTTCTTCATGGTCAATACAAAATAATCCAATATTTCGATACATATTGCCTATTGTCGGAGGAATGCCTGCTGAAATTAATCAACATCTCATAGGTACGCCGGGGATCGAGCGGTTTATGAATATAGATGCTAAAGCATTTGCTCAAATTACACCAAAGATTGATTTGTTTAAAGTGTTTTATCCTGATCCAGAAAAAGGTAATAAGGGAGTAGATGTTCCAATACCATTTAATAAAACTTTAACTGAAAACGAAAAAATACAAATACTTGATAATCAGCAAAGCCGAGGAATTGGTTCTGGTATAATAAGTTTTGATTGGGAAATGGATGGGAAAAATCCAGTAGAAGCAAGAACACACATTAAAGCGAATTTAAAAATATTTTTGAAGTCAATTGCGGAACTAGATAAAATTCGAGCAACATACGAAACAGATGCGACAACACATTATGTGAAATATTTAGATTTTATTCATCAAGAAAGGAAGGAAATAAAGGGTGTTAAACTAAGTTCAGGAGCTATAGTTGATACATACAATCCTAATTATTTTTTAATTAAGGTAAATGTAGGCTGGAGAACTAGTAGCTCAACACCAAAATTACTAAAAGATTCATTAGAAAAGTGTCAGACTACTATGTATCTATCCTTATATAAGCATGAAATAGACTTTAATGATGATGGTTCTGTAATATTAACTTGTAATTATATTGGTTATGTAGCTACTTTATTAGCTGGTATGAATTTATTCGACCCCCCTATCGTAGAAAATCTTCCTACGCAGCTTATAGGGCAATCAAATGTTGAAAGATTTAGTATTGTTTCTGAAAATTATCAAAATATTATAAAAGATTTAATGGGGCTACGTGGCAACGGTAGACTTTATGTTGCAAGGGTCAGGAGAAGAGAGATAAAAAATAATCTTGGTGATATAGTAGATGTACAATATCATCTAGATAATAATCTGGCAACGTATTATGCTCAAACAACCGCAGAGGAACCTGAATCTGCAATGACCGACTTTTCTGATCCGACTACTGCAACTACCGAGAAAGTGTTAAATAAATTAAAAGATCAAGTAACAGGAACAGAAGGTGATTTGATAAAATGGTTTTATTTTGGTGATTTATTAGATACAATATTAGGGTATGTATATACAAAGGAGGAGATGAGTCGAGTTCGTTTTTTACTTGGACCAATAATTGTACAAGATAGTTTTGGTCAAAAAATAGGTATTAATTTATGTGATGTGCCTATATCTTTAGATATGTATCAAATTTGGTTTCAAGAAAAAATATTAAATGAAAAACTTGAAAAGCTTTCTATAGGTAAGTTTCTTCAAATGATGTTTGATACTTTGATTAAGGCGGCTTTACTTAGTGGTCGAAATCAAAGAAGGCAAAGAACAGAACTTAAGATTCCTAAATTAACTATTTCACAGTTTTCTTTACCAGAAATGGCCTCTGGACTTGATCCCATAACTCTTTCGCTTAAACCTAGAATTAATAGCCCAAGAGTAAACTGGAAAGAGTTTGGCAAGAAGGCTCTTTTTAGCAAACCTTCAAGTTCTGAGTTTAAATATTATCATTATTTTTTTATACATTCTGCCAATGAAAAAGTTTATGAACGTAGTAAAGATAAAGATGATGGTATAGCAGAAAAAGGAGATAATAAAAATGGAATCTACTATTTTAGTACAGGTAGAAAAAATAATGTAATTCGTAATATTAAATTTAAGAAACAAGATGTGCCGCATCAAACCGAAGCTAATTTAGAACGTTCTGGTAAGAAAAATGGAGTTTTAAGAGGCTTTTATAATGCTACAATAACGTTAGAGGGAGCACCAATATTTAAACCTGGCATGATTATATACATAGATGGTGCAGCAATGGCCGCAGGGGATGTAACAACACTAGGAGCAATATCCAGAAGATTAGGTTTTGGTGGTTATTATACTGTCCTCAAGGTCAGCCATGAAATTAGCCAGGGTAATTTTGAAACCAATTTAGAATGTACGTGGTTAAGTTTTGGAACTAAAGAGTCCACGCCTATACACTTTTATGATTCTGAGCAAGGACTAGAACAAAAACTTAAAAATCAAAAGGCAGAGGATGCTGCACGATTTGAATACGGCACAGCAAGCCCAGGAGGATAAAGATGGAAAAAAACTTATTTTATATAGCTTTAAAAAGAACATACGAAGCTGAAAGAGATGAGGCTTTAGCTGTAATGACAACCTTTTTTGAAAAGCCAACAGGAGTAGCAGAACACACTACATTTATTGAAGATTTAAAAAAATATACTAAACAATTAGCTGATGCTGAAGAATGTCTTAGGACTCTTGAAATTCATTTTGAGAAATAAAAATGCCAGAACCAAAAGGAACAAATGATTTAGGCTCAAAAGAGATCTTTGAACAAAGAGAGATATATAAAGAAGCCTATCCTACAGGAGATGAGTTTTATAGTAAAACAAGTCCTATAGATTTATGGAACGACCATAAGTTATTATATGGACGAGTAGACACATGCGGCAATCCAGTATTTTTACGACAACTAAAACTTTTAGAAATAGCTAGTGGTGACGATGGCCCAATGTTTGTTGTAGATGTAGTGGGGGAAGCCTATGAGGAGATGCAAGGGCAGATTCTTAAAGCTCAAAGGTTAAACAGGCTTGATGTAGAAAACAGTAAGATATTTCCTTTAGAGCCAGTACGTACTTGGAAAAGTATTCATCAAGATTATCATAAATATTTGTTAACAATGTATCGTGTTTTTGTAACAAGCTATTTAAACCAAGAAGTTGATAGGCGAGTAGTAGATTATAATACATTTGAAAAGGAATTTTTAAAATTTTATGAAACTATAAAAGATAAGTTCATTTTTACTCGAACTGCATATATTACGTCAAGATTGACTAGTCCACTCATGTCTGGTTTGGCAATGGAATTTTCAGATGCTGATCATGGTAACGATAAATTAAAATATGACTCATATATTCAAGATCCAGCATTTAATTTTTATAGAGATGTAACTAGACGCTACGGATTTGTCATAGATAAAAATGCTCCATGGAGAATTATAGCAGATATAGGATCTGAGCCGATGGCCATGAGGATAAAAGAAAAGGGGTCAAAAAATTTGGAGGAGTTTTTTGAAAATTATTATTATTCTGCTCACAGAACAGATGTTGATACCATAGCAGGATATATGCACAAAATGTGGGATACATTCGCAGCATTGAATCCTTTATTTATAAAGCTTAGATTATCTAATTGTGGTCCAGAGGTTATCACTGAGACTATTCATAGGCGAAGGATATCTTTAAATGATTTTAAAGTTCGATATAAATATCGATACTGGTTAAAATTATATATTAAAATAAGAAATATCGAGACAAATAAAAATTTACCAGAGCAACAAATAAAATTAGTAACTAAAAATGCTCTCGATCTTTATAATTATAAAGGGAAAAATGAGGCTTTAGACTATATTCAGAAAGTTTTTGCTGGCTTTGCGAATCAAACAAGGGAAACAAAGCTATTGACAGAACAAGAAATTGTTGCTACAATTCAAGAAGCACAAACTCAAGTTATGACACCAACGGTGTCACCAACGGTGTCACCAACGGTGATTAACGAGTTTGCGGAAGTTATTCCAGAATATTGACAGGATATTAAATGCTTTTTCAGACCCTTGACAACAAACGCGAATGTGCTGGCATTTATCGCGCAGGGGAATTATATTTTGATAAACTGCCAAGCGATTTAACTAAAACTTGGAACATTTCTAATTTTCATCTTGATAGCGTTGAGTACGCGCACATATATTGTGGTGGGAAAAGCATGACAGATGTTTGTCCTGAAAATTTAAAAACAAGGTGGGAAAATCTAAATTTAAAATTTAAAGCATATTTAACTTCATTTAAACACGCAAAGATTTCTTTGCATGAACACTGCTTTTATGATTTGGTTCCACACAGATTTTTACTTGAGTATTATAGTGTAGTGGATAAAATCACAGAGCATGTTTTTGAAAACTATGAGAAACCTAAAAATTATGATTTTCTTGTTGAGTTAAATAAATTTACGAATCAATTGTCGGAAAATAAATTATTTCTTGACCATGAAGCCTTGCGCCCATACATGGTCGAGGTCCAGGCTCGCAATCTTTGGCGTAAATTTCCAGATATCTCACCTTATATTAAGTACAACCCATTTGGAACTGTAACTGGTCGCTTATCTACTCATAGAAATAGTTTTCCTATCTTGACCTTGCCAAAAGAATACCGAACTATAATTAAGCCAGAAAATGATTGGTTAGTAGAAATTGATTATAACGCAGCCGAACTACGTACTCTTTTAGCATTAACGGGGAAAGAACAACCAAAAGAAGATTTGCATGAATGGAACAGGACCAATGTATATCGTAAAGTGGCGACAAGAGATGAAGCTAAAAAAAGAATTTTTGCTTGGCTCTATAACCCTAACTCAAAGGACTCTTTATCTTCCCGCATGTATAATCGTGACGAGGTAAAAAATAAATATTATGATGGTACGCACGTACACACGGATTTCAACCGTAAGATTATGTGTGAAGATAGAGTGGCACTAAACTATATTATTCAGAGTACCACTAGCGATTTGGTAATGAGTAAAGTAATTAAAATTAATGAAATGCTGAGTGAGACTAAATCAAAAATTTTATTTTGTATGCATGATAGCTTTGTACTTGATTTGTGCGATAAAGATAAACCTATGCTAAAAGATATTTTAAAAACATTTTCTGAAACTCAGTATGGTGAGTATAGAGTTAATTTAAGTATTGGACGGGATTTTAATAAAATGAAGGAGCTACCATGGAAACAATAATTGGTATAGGTGCAGCAGGTTGTAATATTGCAGATGATTTTGCTGATTATAATCTTTATAACATTTATAAAATTGATGTAGGGCTGGAACAAAGTACACATACATACCCTATGCTTGAATATGCAACTCATGAAGAATATGAAAAACAAGCACCAGATTTCAAAAATTTCTTTTCAGCAATTGATTCAGAAGTTTTGGTAATAGTCTGTGGAGCAGGGAGTATTTCAGGCATAGTGTTAAAGACACTAGAACAACTAGTAACTCAAA
>Ga0098040_1000837_pt1 | contig 13861 bp, 14 predicted proteins | sample 7_EtaG_FD_75065 | JGI IMG/M metagenome (GOLD analysis project Ga0098040, IMG submission 75065) | Marine viral communities from the Subarctic Pacific Ocean - 7_ETSP_OMZ_AT15161 metaG | ecosystem: Environmental > Aquatic > Marine > Oceanic | place: Pacific Ocean | collected 2015-01-08
TTGTATAAGGAAGGTTATATTGCTCTAATGCTCCTTTGCAGAAATATTCTACTGCTAGTTTCTGAAAGCCATAAGTACTCATCGGAGGAGGACAACTCAAAATTTCCTCTTCAGGTGTGGGATAAACGGTCGTGTTTTCATATACCATACTACTGGATAAGACCGTGATTTTCTTTAGGTTATGATTTTTATGTAAAACAAGTGCTAAATCAAACGTAGACGCTAAAATTCTCTCGTTAGTTGCCAAGAGATCGTAAGCGTATTTGTGAAAATATGAAATACCCCCGATCATTGCAGCACCAGCGATTATATGATCCACATCTTTGATTTGTGCGGGGATATTATCGGGATCCAAATCTATTACATCCATCTCAATAAGAGAGAAATTAGGATGAGTATCTTGTGGTCTGGTTACAGGTCCATATTTGGAAAAGTTGTCTATCCCAACAACACTATATCCTTGGGAAAGGAACTCTTGACACAAATAAGAGCCTATAAAACCTTGACTTCCGGTTATTAAAATTTTCTTCATTTTATCTCCCTGGGCGACCTGATAATGCATGATATACCACGCCGTCATTATATGAGTAAGCTATATATGGAACAACATAATTTAATCTCCCAACAGCAGCGGACCAAGATACTTTATCGTTTTCTAAACACCTTTTTAGTTCATCGCCCAAACACTGTTCCGAAGTATATGGATTAGAAATATTGGTATTTTTAAAGGCTAAGTGCTTTTTTGCAAATTGTCCTTCAACAAAAAACAAACAACACGCAAAATCAGTACTATCATCCGTTTGAAGTCTTCCTTCTGGGATGATATCACCTGCCTCGCCGACAGCGTGAAAACGCTGACCTATTGCCTGGGATACAATAGCTTTCCTATTATATATTTTCATATCCGACAATCTACGTCCAAAAGAAGATGCGTCAGTTATAAGAGTATCTGCCGTCAGAGCCACAATGCAATCAAACTCATAATCACTCTTATATAGGGCTGAAAAACCCTGGTTTAAATTTCTAACAATACACGATGATGCTAATTTTTTACTATCCAAATTATCAGAGAGGGCCAAGTTTGGTAAAACGTAATATTTATCAACTAGTGTGACAATTTTTTCCAAGTATGAGCTTCCGTTATCATCATCAGAATGAACAACACAAATATAAGAATCCGGATATTTCCTCTTGATTTCCTCTACAGAAGATAGAACCAACTTATGTTCATCAAACATGGTTATTATGATGCCAAATTTCATAGAAATATAATTTCACCGTTTATATTCTCTAGTATATCTTTTTTTATTTCATCTGTATAGGCACCCATATGGCAGATAACATATGCTTGCCGGTTGGCTAACACCTCAGGAGAATGTACTTGTAAATTTGTACCATATAGTTTTTTACCAATTTTTTCTTTAGAGTTGTCCAAGATGCCCTCTATATTTGATTCTTTCACTCCTAGAGATAAAAGTAATTGCGCCGGGAAATGAGCGCCATATAAATAAACAGGCTCTTCCAATGTTGAAATTTGATGATTTATATTTTTAGCTGTAGATGCGAGGGTGTCCAGTATTTCCACAACACCGTCACATATTTTTAAACCATAGCTATTATCTCTTTTAGAAATGCCGGTAAGTGAAGATTTAGAACAAGACACAAACAATGAGTGATTTTGATAATTTTCTTGTTCTTCAACAACAAAACCTGCCTTATACAACATGGAGGTCAAAACCTCAATATCTACATAATAAGTATGTTCAAAATGCAAGCCAGCGGGAGGAAGACTTCTCTGATCTAAAAGATATCGCATATCTGGGATAGACATAACGAGTCGTCCACCTGGGGCTAAAAAATCTCTTATCCGAGATAAAGTCTTAACGGGATCATAAAGGTGTTCAAATACATGGGATAAGATAATAGTGTCATATAATTTACCTTCTGGGAGATAATCCTCAAACCACATTGTTTCATAGCGAACCTGAGGGGGTGGAGAAATAGTGGTATCAGGATTTGGCTCCACAATGATCCACTCATCATAATTAGTTTTCTTCTCGCAAACGAAAGCTGTCTTAGATGAGGGATCTCCAATTTCTAGAATCTTTTCACATTTGGAATTTTTTACAATAAAAGACCCCAATTGTTCAAAGTGTTGAGCCCAGGTCTCGCCGACTATCCCCACATTATGATTAGATTGGTATAAAATATCTAAGGGAATCAACTCACCAAGCTGCAAAGATGAACAGTCATTACACCTCATATATCTCAAATTCCCCCTCTTAAAAGAAGTCTTTTCATCATAGACCCCCATATAAGCAGGAAAATCTTTAATTTCTTTTATCTGCATAAGGTTTTGTGAAGTACAAAACACACAAGCATTTCTTATAAGATTGGCATCTTTCGGACGCAAGCAAAAAAATGATAATATTTTATTAATAATTGTCATTTTTTCAAATATGCCTTTAAATCTTCAGGAGTCCCAATGCCCCACATCCTATGAACATAAAAAGGGATTAGAGTCTTGCCGGCTTCAATCAACTCGTTATAAACCGGAGCTATGTAAAACTCATCATTTACACGGATATTTTTTTCTATCATTTGTTCCGCATATTGGACAAAATCAGATCCCTTCCTGTACCAATAAATACCACACGTCGCAATATCCGATATAGGTTTTTTTTCTGCCACCTCAGTTATAAAACCTCGTGAGTTTGTTTTAACAAAGGACCACTTAGGGTGAACTGCATTAAACGTGAACACGATCGCATCCACATCTAGCATGCTCCGAAATGTTCTAAAGTTTTCTGGTTCATATTCAATAATCTGATCGGAATTGGCTATAAGCAAATCATCATCATTGTTGATCAGATCTTTCGCCAGAAGGGCTGTACAGGCCGCTCCCTCCGTCAATTCATCAACTACAACATAGTTAAACTTTTCATTAGTTATTCTCTTTAGTGTATGCAATAGACCATCATATTTTTCTATATGTTCTTTGCGGACTAAAAAAATGTATTCACAGTCAAAGTCCAGATTTTCAACGACGGACTGGATCATGGGTTTGCCATTTACATTAATTAGAGGCTTCGGAAAAGTATACCCTTCCTTTTGAAATCTACTCCCCTCACCCGCCATTGGTATTAAAATTTTCATTTATAAACCTTTCTACCGAGCCTTTAGTGACCTGTTTGCATCCTTTACCCTCATAACATTGCCGCCCGAAGCTGTAGCAGCAGCAATGCCTTTGGGAGAATCCTCTATTATAATACATTCGGTCGGTGCTAAATTATAATTTTGTATTATTTTTAGATATCCCTCCGGATCTGGTTTGGGTCTTTTTACATCTTCATTTGTTACTATAATATTGAAATATTCTTTTATTCCGGACCCCTCTAACATTAGGTGAGCGGTTTTTTTAATACTATTTGTAAAACAAGCCACTTTATAATCTTCTTCCAATAACCATTTTATAAGCTCTACTTTTGTACTATCAATAGAAATATTTTCCTGTATGAGATTTATAGTAAGTTCCTGCTTGAGATCATGAATCCGCAAATTGTCGCTTGGATTAACCGTGTTTGTCTTATTTAACATCTCAAGCTTTGTGGCTGTAGGGAGACCGTTGTATTTTTCAATATGTTCTTTTTCACTTATTTTATACCCCGAGACTTTCTCTAACGCCTGATTGAAAGCAACCCTGTGCCACTCGCAGGCATCCACTAACACCCCATCTAAATCAAATATAATTATTTTAGGAATTTGAGTATTTTGCAATTTCATCGCTACACACTCCCGCACATTTTTCTATTATAAAATCATTTATTTCAGGAAGAACACAAATAGATCTGTCAGTCAATTCTTCGCCGGGGAAAGTCCACAGGTACCCCTGTGAGGTTAAAGTAATTTTGTCAGTTTGGTGCCAAAAACAATGCGCTCCGATTATCAACATTTCCATCATTGCTTTAATATTTTTAGCGTGACACCATAAACTAGGATTAAGTAGAAAGTTTTGGTCAATACTATATTGGGGCTTGTCGTGACCCAGAAACCATAATCCATCATAATTCCATACATCTATTTCTGCATCATAACCTGCTGCTATGGCTTCTTCTATATAAAGAGGATTGTTTTCTAAGTTTTCGTCTTTCCCGTTTATGTTTCCCCGATGAGAAATCAATTTCATTCTTCTCTCATTCCGTCATAAACTGTTACTTCATATTTAGAATTTTCATCTAACAAGTGTTGGAAGAATTCAACGTCAATCTTTTTGCGTTTACATAGAGCATTGATTGCTTTAGTATCTTTTGGCAAACACATCCCTCCAAAACCCCTAAAATTAGTGTTACAATCTAGATAAATATCTTCTATATGCTTCCTTAGTGTGGCTGCATTTTTAACTTTAGTGTAATCAGCACCGACGGAGTTACATACTTCATAAAAACTATTTGCAAAAGTTATTAAAGTCGCATTATAAATGTTATTAAAATACTTACTTAATTCCGCTTCGGTTGGTGATAACTGCTGAAATGTTTCTGGTAAACTGCCGTGGGATTCCACTATTTTTTCATATACTTCTTTGTCTTCCGTTCCAATAATACAAACATCGTGATTTTCAATAAAATCTACCGAAGCGCATCGCTCTCTTAGGAATTCTGGGACAAAACAGATTTTATTATTCCCATACTGTTGTATAAGCCTTTGTGTGGTGCCGGGAACCACTGTAGATTTGATGGCAATGACCCCTCCGTACTCTAATAAATGTAAATCATCTATAACTTTGGTGACGATTTTTGTATCACACTCTCCGTTCTCTCCAGAAGGTGTAGGAAGACATAAAAAACATATTTCAGCGTTCAGTACATCTTCTAAAGACGTTTGAAGCCGAATATCGTGACACAACAATTGGTGTCCTACTTTCTCAAAACCGTATTTTGCTGCCTCACCGACAACCCCTACTCCAACTATTCCAATCTTCATATGATTTCCCTTATTTTACTGAACATTTATTGACTCGCCTCGAACAAAATGATATGTGATACAATCTCGTGTAATATAAGATTTATATCCTGCACATTGTAAACGGTCATGTATGACTACATCTCCCGTTACATTATTCTCTATAACAGGAAGCGGACCATGGGTTTCCCAGTCCGACTTCTTCATCATCCAAGAACAGCCATCAGTTCTGTTTATTTGCCCCAAAGTAGAATAAAAAGGAGTGGGTTTTCCCCACAGACTAACTGAATCTTCTATGGACAAGAGAGGTGAAATTGTTTCCTTTTGTAAGTCTTTACATAAACTTTCAAATTCTGGATAGTTAAAATCGGTGAATGTAGTGCCAAGATCAGCTACCAAATGTCTACTCTGTAAGTTGCGGGCGGCGTTTTCTATTGTATTTGCTTGAAAAACTATGTTATTGTTCCCTTGGTTTATTGCTATATCATATAAAGAAACAAAAGAATCTTTGGAGAAAACCTGGTCTGAACCTCCCCTGAAAACATACCCATCTAATGCATGTTCATATCCCAAATTCCAACACGCATATAAATTATGTATAAAAACATTGGTAGGTTCTGGATATGCTATAATTTCTGCGCCATATTTTGCACACACCTCTACTATCTGAGTAGTTATAGACGGGGGTATTGTAGGATTAGTATAAATAACTACCAACAGTTTTTTATTACAAGATAGTTTATTAAATCCAGCATATTCCGTTACATTTTGTAAATGCCCCTCAAGTAGTTGAGGATCTTTACCTATAATAGTATAATAAGTGAAATTCATTTTACTACACTCAATTGGTGTATGACATCTGGTCCATTAGGATAATTGGGTACACTTTTTGCTGCAACTGAAAAGTTTACATCATCCCATCCATATATTTTACCATTTTCAAATAATGCTTTATCTCTGTCAAAGAAATCAAATGTTCGCAGTGTGAGCGGCATCTTATGAGTAGGGTCAGTCCAATAATTATCCGAACCTGCATAGGGAGATATAATATTAATAACTGCTCCAGGTTTTGAAACTCTATAAATTTCTCTCACAATATCTACAAAATTTTGAGGATCAAAGTGTTCAAAAATATGTTGGAATAACATTTCATCTGCACTAGAGTCCTCTAAAGGCCAGGGAAGAACCTCTATGTCAAATTTTTTATCACATTTACAATTACCGTTATCTACGTTTACCCAACCGTCTTTATAGTCGTTTCCACATCCAAAGTTTATCTTCATTTTATCGTTCCTTAGTTTGTTTTATTCTTTTTACAAAATCAACAAATTCTGTAGTATATCGTTCCCAGGTCATATCTTCTACTTGTTGCCGTCTAGTAATGAGAGGTTTTTGTATGGTTTGTAAAATGTTATACAACTTTTCACAATCATTTGGAGGATAAACATAATCCGCCACAAATTCATAATTAATAAAACCAACATCAGAGGCAATAACAGGAACCCCTGAACTTAGTGCCTCTTGTACACACATTGGTCCACCTTCCCACAAGCTAGGGACCAGTAGAAAATCTATATGCTGATAAAACTGAGGGTAAATGGCATAATTGATGTCTGGAAGAAAAACAACTGATATGTTTTTTTCGGAGGCTATAGGTTTTATTCTTTCTTCCCAGCCTGATCCGAGAAAAATAAACTCAAAATTTTGTAGGTCATAATTGTTCATCAATTTTTCTACAAAAAACTGTCCTTTTCCCTCAAAACCTCCACGCAAAGCAATACCTATTTTAATTTTTTTGAGCGGAAACATATCTCGTGTTTCCCCAGGAACTAAAGTAATAATATTATTCTCAGGAAGTCCTAAATCAATTGATCTAGCTAATTCAATAAGCATATCGGTATGTCGTTTATTCATAGAAGTCATACCATCTAAATTCTCTAGAGACCTAGTGTTTACCAATAAAGACCTAAGCCACTCTTTGTTGTTTTCATGAGCATGGGTAAAAAACCCTATATCACATTTTGTTTTATAGCCTTTATAACAATTCTGAAGATCAATATAGTAATTGACGTCAGACTCGCTACAAGGGGAATGACTAACTTTGAAGAATACCTCAGGATCTATATTGCTAGAACATATCCGCTCTGAGATTTTTTGTAGTATCCATCCACTATTGACTGTAACGATGTTTATATTCATTTAGATAGTATCCGTATGTCATTTTGAACCATTTTGCTAACCATCTTATCAAAACTCGTTTCAGGTTCCCAGTCAAAAACTTCTTTTGCCTTTGAAGGATCACCACACAAGACATCAATTTCGGCAGGTCTAAAATAACGAGGATCCTGTCCCACATATTTTGACCAATCAGTTATTCCAACTTCCTTAAATGCTTTATCTAAAAAATCTTTAATTGAATAGGATGTCCCAGTGGCAATAACATAGTCGTCGGGCTCATCTTGTTGCAACATTTGCCACATTGCCGCAACATAATCCGGACTATAACCCCAGTCTCGGCGGGCGTCAAGGTTTCCTAACAATATCTTATCTTGGAGACCTAAGTGTATTTTAGCTACCCCATCCGAGATTTTTCGTGTTACAAATTCGTGTCCTCGGCGCTCGCTCTCATGATTAAAAAGTATTCCGCTACAAGTAAACATATTATAAGATTCACGATAATTTTTAGTTATATTATGTCCATACACTTTAGCTGCTCCATAGGGAGATCGGGGGGCGAAAGGCGTAGTTTCATCCGCTGGTTTCTTAGCCATTTGCCCAAACATCTCGGAAGAACCAGCTTGATAAAATTTAATGTCTTTTTTAGACTCTCTTATAGCTTCTAAAACTCTCAACACTCCAAGTCCTGTCACGTTTGTCGTCTGCTCAGGTGTATTCCAACTTTCTCCTACAAAAGATTGGGCTGCCAAATTATATATTTCACTGGGCTGTGAAATATTGATTGCTCTGTGTAGAGAATTTTGATCCGTAAGGTCTCCTGTTAGAAATGTAACTTTGTTCTCCAAGTGACTAATGTTTACTCGGTTTTTTGAGGAACTGCGGCGTTCTAATCCGCACACTTGATAATCTTTTTCTAATAAAAAATCAGCCAAATGGCTGCCATCCATACCAGTTATACCAGTAATAAGTGCGGTTTTTTTCATTTCTTTAGCCTCTCTAGAGTAAGTGGATTCTGAGTGTTTCTTAAATCAAACCACCTGGGTAATAAATCTTCAGATAATTTGCCCACTACTAACGTGGATTCGTCCAGTAATCTGTCGAGTGCCCAACCAGTTTGACCCCTTTCTTTATATATATTGTAGCGTGTGGTTATTTGTGTGTCGGTACTAAACCCACGATGAATAAGATTGAGGTTTTGGACTCTTCCTATATTCCGCATGCCATCAGGAAATTGGTTTTGGTGGAGTCCTGATTTTTTAGGGAAAGAAAGATTTCCGTTATTTTTCCAAAAAGCCGTGACCCCATGTTTATGGAGCCAATCATATTCATTATCGGTTCTATAATGTATGTCACTTCTCCACAAATTGTAATGACCTACTTTTAATCCATCAAAACCTTGATTTTCTGCCTTTTCTAATATGCTCTCTATAGATGTTTTATTTGCCCCAGCTTCTAGAATAGTATCCCCATCCATCCAAAAGATCCAATCAGTATCCGGGTGATCTTTGAGTAACTGTTCTAAAAGCAATGATTTACATTGTATTTCATTGGCGAAATTGTTAGTGTCTGAGTGTATAACTGTAACGTTGGGGTGTTTATTATAATATTCTTTGCTTCCATCCTGGGAGTTTTGATCGTAAATATAGATATGGTCGCAAAATCTCATAGAGATAAACCAATTTTCTAAATTACCTTTTTCTAGTTCATTATATAATTGTGCAAAACCTATAATTTTCATAAATGATCTCGCAATGTGGTGACAATAGTAGCAGCCGTGGTACCATTCCCTAGCCATTCTGTTTTATTATTATCTACAAACGAAGGATCAATAGCCCAATTTATATGATCCTCCCAGGTTATATCTGTCTCTAAGTCTAACATTTTACTACATCCGTTTGTTATGGATTCTGGTCTTTCTGTGAATTCACGGGGCACAATAACAGGTACATTTAGCAATGCCGGTTCTTCTTGTGCAGTACCGCTATCGCTAATTATAAACAAACTATCTTGCATAAATTTTACAAAGTCCCGATAACCCATAAGAGGGATTAATTCTATGTTTCCAATATCTAAATTATTTTCTTTAATAACTTTTGTTGTTCTACCAAAATCTAGCATTTTTACCGTTTTACCTGTCATTACCTGGGCTTTATTGGCAAATCTAATTATATTCTTCATCCTGTCCGTATACTTAAAGTTCTCGGGGCGATGAATATCTAAAAGTATGTGGTTTTTTGAACCTTGGTAATTGTACTGGGCAATACTCTTCAAGGGTTCAACTATAGTATTTCCTACCACAAATATTTTTTCGGCAGCAATACCTTCTCGGAGTGCTTTTTGTTTATAATTCTCATGATATACAAACAAAAAATTACTTACATGATCACACACCTTACGATTTATTTCTTCCAACATTCTCTGGTCATAGCTTCGCATTCCAGCCTCAATGTGACCTATTTTATATCCTTCTTTCCTTAAAGGTACCGACGAAAGTACCGAGTTACTATCTCCGAGGAATAAAACCACCGATGGGTTTATATTTTCGGTTTTGAGCAAATTTATTACAGCAGGTCCCAGGCTTGCCTGTTGTTCATAATGAGATTTACCAGGACCGCCAATTGATAAATTATAGTCTGGTTTTCGTATTTCTAAGTCATCAAAAAATACATCAGACAATAGTTTATCATAATGCTGCCCGGTGTGAATTAAAATATGTTTACACCAATCGGCACTATCCAATTGTTTGAAGATTTCTGCCATCCGTATAAAATCGGGACGTATACCGGTTATTGTTACTATAGTTTTCATATCTTATTGTAGCTTATATCTGTTATAATTTAAGTCTATTAGATCCCAGGTTCGCTGATTGGCTTCTTGAACGCAATTACGATTCTCCATTGACAAGGAGTCAACCGGATTTCTATGGGTCCCCAAACATTCGTCAACATAACCCACCTTGGAGTTTAATCCCATTAATACTGACATATAATAATCTTCACCTGGAATATTTAGGAACTCTCCGCATTCATCTTTGAGTCTCTTGGTAAACATAAAGTTTACACCTTGATAACACTGTTTCCTGTTAATATGAACCCAATCATTTACGATAAAGGATTTCCCAGTCAGTAAATTATCATGTAACATATGAAGTTCATTATGGAGATACCCCGCTTTATTATTTGCAGGAAGATATGCTCTTATAATTCTCCCAAAAAAGTCAGATTTATACGCAGAAAATACATATTCTGATTGTCTGTTATTTTGTAAGAAATTGACCAACCTCTCTACCATTTGCGGCTCTTTTCTGTCATCGGAAGAGAACCATGTGAGGAATTCACCCCTGACCTCCCTAAAACCACAATTGAGAGCATCTCCTGTTCCCCCGTTTTCTTTGTTATAATAACGGAAGGTATCATATTTGGAGCAGTATTCCTTAAGGATCTCTTCAGTGTTATCAGTAGAACCATCATTGACCAGAATAACTTCTATATTTTCATATGTCTGGTTAACTATATCATCCAAACTCTCTCGGAGGTATTGAGCGTCATTATAGGTTGGAACAATAATGGAAACCATCCCTTTTGTGATTGGTTTTGTTTTTGGGGGGTCTTTGAATTCTAGAAGGGGTTCTATTATTTTATAAATTTTAGTGGGTCCATTTTTCATTTCAAGAATGATATCTTCTCGTGATTCTTTAAACCAAGGTTCATATGCACATCCTAGAAGCTTATTAGAAATCAACTTACATCCGACCATTTTAGCTTCAACCGCCAGACGGGAAAAAGACTCGGGCACTTTAGGGAGATAAACAATTGTTTTATAAGCCGCCATTTGTTCTAGTAATCCCGTGGGTGTAGGGGAACTAATTATTTCATAAGATAAACCCTTGGACATACAAAATTGTTCCGCCCCAAGCTGATTCTTTATAGGGTTATTGGAGGCCACTATCGCTATGTCTTTTGTTTTAGAGATATTTATATCTTCTATCTGTTCAAAAAAATCAGGATGCCACAAACTTGCACCAATATTGCAAGTGTTAGATAATTCAAGATTGTTCTTAATTATGGTCTCATGATGCTGACATTGGCAGATGATTTTTTTAGCTGCTGCGTAGAGATCATAATTTATGATCACATCTTTAGGGACGAGGAAGTCCTTATATTGACCGGGATTCCTGCTTGGCAGATACTTGTGATCATGTTCGTATATAACATAAGAATATTTCCCACTAGCTAGTTCGGTTTTTACATTTGGAGACATCAGTGTAAAATTAGCAACTATAAAGAAACAATGCTGATTATCTTTAAGGTATCTTACAGAAAGATCGTGACTTTTTTCTTCTGTGATGGTAAAACCTTTTTCTTTAAGTAAATTTACCAATACATCATTCACTAATTCGGCACCTCCCGTGGGGACCTCCCGAACAGAAAAATCAGATACAAAAATAATCTTTTTTACCATTAGTATTCCATAATCTCATTTATGTTATTGTCCGAAAAAGCTAAAGATTGCAGTAAATTATTCATAAAATTTTTATATTTTTCGGCTACTACTACAGGATTATAATTTTGTCTATTATATTCTCCCAAAGTTTTTGCGTCTTCAACATATTGGTCTTTATTTTTCCTAATATTCCGTAAATTTTTCTTATAAGATTCTTCTTTGGGATAAGCCCATTCACACTCGGGAGTAATAAGGTTTGGCATTAAATGCTGTTGTTGTACAGGGGCTATATCATAAGCCACTTTAAGAAATTTACTTTCAATTTTCTTTTTACCGGTTCTGGATTGAGTAGGCATCCGAAGGAAATCTAGTTGCCCCGACCAAGCTGTTGCGATGACAGGAATATCGTTACAAGAAGCATATAGGATAGGTATGCCAAAACCCTCTCCATGCGCTATATTGATATAACAATCAATGACATTCTTGTCGTAATATCCCATAATGTCATTTTCTTTTAAATTGCCGTGGGTAAAATAGATCTTACACTTTTTATCTTTAGCAATGGAATTAATAAAAAGTCGTAATCTTTGACGTATATTATAAAAATCTAACATACTGTTGTTTTGTAGATGTGTTTTTATAACTAATCCTACTTCCGGATCATCTTTAAATTCTTCTATAAACCACTTGATCATATTTTCATAGTTTTTACGAGGAGCAAATTGGAACATTGAAAGAAAATTAAAAGAAGTAGTGATATTGATTTTATCATATATGTTGCCTTTTGGAAGTGCCCAACTACAAGAGTGAGGAATAACTCTAATAGGGGTTACAATCTTCGTTCCTCCGGGTCCTCTGGTGTTTTGTAGATTTTTCTTGCAATGTTCGGAGGGAACTAGTATTTCTTTCATAGCATTGCATTTAGGGATCCAGCCTTCGGGTGCAAAAGTGGTTTCTAAAGCAGCGGTTACTCCAATATTGATATCACACAGATTTTCAAACTCATTTGGAGGTCTTACTTGAATTGAAATATCAAAAAGTTGTTGATACGAAACCTGTTGCTGGGCTTGTTGTTGTATGGTTTGGATAAGGTGAGTAGTTTTATTGACAATCGGAGTATATTTTTGAGTATACCCTTCATCCGTGGACGCAGCAGCCCACTGGGTGGGGAGAACATATAGATCTATTTGGTTTTGCATTTCCAGCAAACTCTCTAATATAGTTCTCGCATGTTCACTATATCCAGACACATTTGTTATTGGTCCGATGAGTACTACCCTTTTTTTGTTTATCATAATATTTCTACCCTTAAGTTCTCATAATTTTTACGATTATCCCAGGATCCGTTTTTTTCGTGGACCTGTATCATTGCATCCTGCCATTGTTTTTCAAATGTGGCAAAGTTGTAATTTTTTTCAATATGTTGAAGACCTAATTTACTTATTTCTTCTAATTCTTCGGGTTCCATTTTATATACTTTAAGTAACGCATTGACAAAATCCTCTTGGCTAATTCGGTCTTCATATATATAAGGTACATTCTGAGAACCTATTATAGCCTTAGAACACGGAGTAATCCCAATCCCAAACCAATTAGTACCATCAGTAACTTGTTCTTGTAATCCTCCGGTCATAGTAACTATAATTGGTGTCCCGCAAGATAAAGATTCCAATGTAGCAAGGCCAAAACCCTCGGCATCTGAGATGTTTATAGTACATGTCGCTACATTATAGAGAAGGGCTAGTTCCTTGGCTGGTAGTTTTTTGGTGGATAAGACAATTTCTCCAGGATTAAAACCGAGGGAGTCCTGTAAATAATGAATAGGTTGACCGTGAGGATCATTTGGATCCGAATGTATTACCAAGCAAGTTTTCTTCCTATCTACTTCCGGGTGCTCTAAAAATTTCTTGAACCAAAAAATCAAACTTCCGGTCTGTTTTCTCCTGGCATTTCTATTGTTCCAAAAAAATACCTTCTTACCTTTTAGGAAGGCATTGTTTTCTATCATTTTAGAAATGACCTCATCCGGGACCCTCTTGTAAATGTTCTGATCAACTGCATGTGGAATATAAAGTTCATCTACCTGAGGGGATACCGTCTGAACTATGTCGCTGGTTACTTTGGATATAGTGGCGATAAAATCATTAGAACTATAAAATCTATCGTTATAAGACGGATAAGGATAATTGTCCCAAACGTGATAATATACCATAGGTACAACCGCTCTAACGGTATCTTCTATAGACCACAACCATTCATAAAACCTAGGGTCTGTCATAAA
>Ga0098040_1000838_pt1 | contig 13859 bp, 7 predicted proteins | sample 7_EtaG_FD_75065 | JGI IMG/M metagenome (GOLD analysis project Ga0098040, IMG submission 75065) | Marine viral communities from the Subarctic Pacific Ocean - 7_ETSP_OMZ_AT15161 metaG | ecosystem: Environmental > Aquatic > Marine > Oceanic | place: Pacific Ocean | collected 2015-01-08
AGTGATCTTAAAGAATGGAGTGAAATATCCTGGTAACGAGCACATTGGAGCTTTTGGATGTGATAGTTATGATATATCAGGAACTGTAGATGGAAAAGGATCTAATGGATCATTACACGGGCTTAGTAAGTTCAGTATGGAAGATGCTCCTCCAAATCATTTCTTTTTAGAATATATAGCACGACCACAAACAGCGGAGATATTTTTTGAAGATGTATTAATGGCATGTATATTTTATGGAATGCCTATATTATGTGAAAACAACAAACCAAGATTACTTTATCATTTTAAAAGAAGAGGTTATAGAGGGTTCTCTATGAATCGTCCTGATAAAGTTTGGAATAAGTTATCAGTTACAGAAAGAGAAATTGGTGGAATACCAAATTCAAGTGAAGATATCAAACAAGCTCACGCAGCGGCTATAGAATCTTATATAGAAAATTATGTAGGTTTAAAAGGAAATGAATATGGTGATATGTACTTTCAGAGAACATTAGAAGATTGGTCGCAGTTTGATATAAACAAAAGAACCAAACATGATGCTTCAATAAGTTCTGGATTAGCTATAATGGCTTGTAATAAAAATCGTTATAGACCTTCACCACTTAAAGATATTAAACCTATTCGATTAGATATTAAACGGTACGATAATAAAGGATATACTTCAAAAATAATAGAATAAATGATTTATACTAGCACTAATAGTACATTTCCTGATCAGGTAGTACCTGACGAAGAGAAAGCTACATTGGAATATGGATTAGCTGTAGCTAGAGCCATCGAAGGAGAATGGTTTTTAAATTACAGAGGTGGAGGATATAGATTTATGAATAATTATGCTAATTTTCATAATCTAAGATTATATGCAAGAGGTGAACAGCCAATTCAAAAATATAAAGATGAATTATCAATAAATGGTGATCTATCTTATTTAAATTTAGACTGGAAACCTGTTCCAATTATACCTAAATTTGTAGATATAGTTGTTAACGGTATTTCACAAAGAAATTATGAGGTAAAAGCATATGCACAAGATCCAGAATCAAGACAGAAAAGAACTCAATATGCTCAACGAATAATAAAGGATATACAAATAAGAGAATACAATGAGGCTGTAAAAGAAATGTGGGGTATGGATCTTTCTTCTAGTGATCAAAGTGATAATGCTCCTAAAACAATGGATGAATTATCAGCTCATATGCAATTAGATTATAAACAATCTATAGAAGTTGCTGAAGAAGAATTAATAGATCAAATACTAGATAAAAATAAATACCATTTAACAAGGAAAAGATTAAATTACGATTTAACTATACTTGGTATTGCAGCTGTAAAAACTAATTTTAATAAATCAAATGGAATAACTGTTGATTATGTAGATCCAGTTAACTTAGTATATTCATATACTGAAGATCCAAATTTTGCAGATTTATACTATGTAGGAGAAGTAAAAAATGTAAGTTTAGTAGAACTTAAAAAACAATTTCCATATTTAACTGGTGAAGAACTAAAAGAGATTCAAAAATATCAAGGTAATAGAGAATATACTAGAAATTGGAATGGAAGATTAGATAATCAAACTGTTCAGGTTTTATATTTTGAATGGAAAACATTTGCTAATCAAGTATTTAAAATAAAGCATACAGATCAAGGTTTAGAAAAAGCACTTGAAAAGACAGATATATTCGATCCACCTCCAAGTGATAATTTTAAAAGAGTATCTAGATCTATAGAAGTACTATATACCGGTGCAAAAATATTAGGACATCCAAAAATGTTAAGTTGGGGAATGTCTGAAAATATGACCAGACCAGTTGCTAATACTGTAAAGGTTAATATGAATTATAATATAGTAGCTCCTAGGATGTATAGAGGGAGAATTGAGTCTTTAGTAGGTAGAATTACTGGTTTTGCTGATATGATTCAATTAGCACATTTAAAACTTCAACAAGTAATGTCTAGAATAGTACCAGATGGTATATATTTAGATATGGATGGTTTAGCTGAAGTTGATCTAGGTAATGGAACTAATTATAACCCAGCTGAAGCACTTAATATGTATTTTCAAACTGGTAGTATCGTAGGTAGATCTCTAACTCAAGATGGAGATCTTAATCATGGTAAAGTTCCGATACAAGAATTACAAACATCTAGTGGTGGTGGTAAAATTCAATCGCTAATACAAACTTATCAATATTATCTTCAAATGATAAGGGATGTAACCGGATTAAATGAAGCTAGAGACGGTAGTATGCCAGATAAAAATGCATTAGTTGGTTTACAGAAACTAGCTGCTGCCAATTCGAATACGGCAACTAGACATATATTGCAATCTAGTTTGTATTTAACACTTAAAACATGTGAGAATATAGTATTACGTGCTGCTGATGCTTTAACATTTCCACTTACAAGAGAAGCATTATTAGATAGTATTTCTAATTATAATATAGCTACATTAGAAGAGATAATTTCATCTAATTTACATGATTTTGGAATATTCTTAGAACTAGAACCAGATGATGAAGAGAAAGCATTACTAGAACAAAATATTCAAATGGCTCTTCAGACTGATTCTATTAATTTAGAAGATGCTATAGATATAAGGAATGTTAGCAATTTAAAATTAGCTAACGAGATGTTGAAAAAGAGGCGTCAACAAAGAGAAAAACAACAGCAAGAAGCTGCTCAAGCTAATATACAGGCTCAAGCTCAAGCTAATTCTCAGCAAGCTGAACAAGCAGCTATGTATGAAGTTCAAAAACAACAAGCGTTAGCAGAAACAACATTACAGATAGAACAAGGTAAATCACAATTTGAAGTACAAAGAATGCAACAAGAAGCTCAAATTAAAATGCAATTAATGGAACAAGAGTTCCAATATAACATGCAATTAGCAAAAGCACAAGGACAGGCTAAAAGAGGGGAAGAAGAATATAAGGAAAATAGAAAAGACGAAAGAACTAAAATGCAAGCAACCCAACAAAGTGAACTTATAGATCAAAGAAAAAATGATCTATTACCTAAGAATTTTGAATCAGCTGGATTTGATAACTTAGGGGGATTTGGTTTAGAGCAATTTGAACCGAGATAAATTTTTATTAATTATATAATATCATATTATGTCAAAGAAAGAAACAGAAGCAGTACAAGAAGAGGGGACTTTTAAAATGAAAAAGAAACCTAAAATAAAAAAATTAAACAAAAAAGATAAACCTATTAAAGTAGATTTATCTAAAAATAAAAAAGAAGAAGATGCCGTTCCAGAGCCAAGCACAGAGAGCGTGGATGTACGCGAACTTCCCAAAGATGGCCAAGAAGTGGGAGAAACACACGTTGAAGAACAAATCACTCCCCAAGCGAGTGAAGAAGAAAACATCCAACCAGAAGAAGTAACAGATGCGCCTATTATACAGGAAATTACAAGTGAAGAGAAAGAAGAAACAGAGGAAGTGGTTGCTGATATACAAGAAGAAATAGAAGCAAAACCTCAACTAGAACTACCAGAAAATGTAGAGAAGTTAGTTGAATTTATGAAGGATACTGGTGGAACAGTAGAAGATTATGTAAGATTAAATAGAGATTATTCTGATGTGGATAGCGATATTTTATTACTTGAATATTATAAACAAACTAAACCACACTTAAATTTTGAAGAAATCAATTTTTTGATGGATGACGAGTTTGCGTGGGATGAAGATGATGATGAAGAGCGAACCATCAAAAAGAAAAAACTCGCTTTAAAAGAAGAAATTGCAAAAGCCAAAAACTTTTTGGAAGACACGAAAAAGAAGTATTACGATGAGATCAAGTTGAGACCAGGCGTGACTCAAGAACAACAAAAAGCAATGGATTTTTTCAATAGATACAATGAAGAACAAGAAACGGTAAAACAACGTCATGATGCGTTTAAAGACAAAACTAAAACGATTTTTTCCAAAGATTTTAAAGGTTTTAATTTCGATATTGGAGAAAAGAAATTTAGATATAATGTTAATAACGTAAATGATATTGTAGATAACCAATCTGATTTATCTGAATTTGTTAAGAGGTTCTTAGACAATAAAGGTAATATAACAGATTATAAAGGTTATCACAAAGCTGTATACGCGGCACGAAATGCTGATACTATTGCTAATCATTTTTATGAGCAAGGTAAAGCCGATGCTATTAAAAATATTACTGCTAAATCTAAAAACATAAATGTTGATATTCGGGAGAATGCTCCTGGAGAAGTTTATTTAAATGGTTTAAGAGTTAAAGCAATAAGCGGTGTCGATAGTTCTAAATTGAAAATAAGAACGAAAAATAAATAACTAAAACTATAAATTATGGCGTTTGTGACAGGCGGGAGTTTTCCCGCGTCAATTACACCCATGCAACAGCAAGTTACTGTTCAAGACAATTATATTGACTTTAACAACTTAGCGGTTTCGCAGTGGGCACAACAATATCTACCAGAGCTTTATGAGCAAGAGGTAGAAAGATATGGTAATAGAACCTTATCTGGATTTTTAAGAATGGTCGGAGCAGAGATGCCAATGACCTCGGATCAAGTAATCTGGTCTGAACAAAATAGATTACATATTGCGTATGATAACTGTGCAGTAGCCTTAGTTGGTGGTGCGGCAGATATCACAGTTACTATTACTCCTGGCGCTGCTAATCCAGCCACTTCAGGTGTTAGAGTTGGTAATACAATTTTAATCTCTGATAACGGTACTGGTTTAGTTACAGCAAAAGCTTTAGTAACAGCTACTAATGCAACTGGTTATACTTTAACTTGCGAATTATACGAAACTACAGCTTTATTGCTTCCTGCGGTAATTGTTGCTGGAGTTAATAGCATGTATGTATATGGTTCTGAATTTCCAAAAGGAAGTAACGGAATGACTGGTGCTATTGAGCCAAGTGTAACTACTTTTAATAATTCACCAATTATCTTAAAAGATAATTATGAATTGAGTGGTTCTGATGTAGCTCAAATTGGCTGGATTGAAGTTGCAACTGAAGATGGAACATCAGGATATCTATGGTATCTAAAAGCTGAATCTGAAACACGATTGAGATTTGAAGATTACATGGAAATGGGAATGGTTGAAGGTGAGCTAATGACAAATGCCGCAACAGCGTTTGGTGCTAACTTTGGACCAGCAGGTGCTACTCAAAATATCAAAGGTACAGAAGGTCTTTTTGCTGCTATTCAAGCAAGAGGTAATGTATACTCTGGTTTTGCGGGTGCTGCTGCTCCAGGTTCTGGTGCGTTAGGAGATTTTGATGCTATTCTTAATCAATTAGACAGACAGGGAGCTATTGAAGAAAACATGCTTTTCTTAAGTAGACAAACTGCTCTTGATTTTGATGATATGATCGCAGCTCAAGCTGGTGGTGGATATGCTTCTGCTGCTTCTGCTTCTTATGGTTTATTCGATAATGAAGCTGAAATGGCGTTGAATTTTGGATTTTCTGGGTTTAGAAGAGGTTCTTATGACTTCTACAAAACTGATTGGAAATATCTAAATGATGTTACGACTCGTGGATTAGACAATGAGATTGATGGTGTTTTAGTTCCCGCTGGAACTTCAACAGTATATGATCAAATGCTAGGTCAAAATATCAGACGTCCGTTTTTACACGTTAGATATCGAGCTTCTGAAACAGAGGATAGAAGATTTAAATCTTGGATCACTGGTTCAGTTGGAGGTGCTTACACTTCAGATCTTGATACTATGAGAGTTAATTTCTTATCTGAGAGATGCTTAGTAACTCAAGCTGCAAATAACTTCGTGTTATTTCAAGGAGCTTAACAATTATTAACATTTTAAAAATATAGAAATTATGGCACTTATAAATTTCACAAACCCAAACACAAGTACATCAGAATTAGCTGGTACTGTGCAAACTGGTAATGTTATAGTGGATGTTGACGTTCCTATACTTATCTCTGGTTATTCCGATAGTAATTCGTTATCATCGTTTGATCTTGCTATTCAAGATCCTGCTGGTGGTGCACTTACAACTCTAGAAATTCAATTTGATGGTGATATGGGAGCTACGCTTCCTCAAGCTGCTATTGATGCTTTTAATGCAACTTTAGAAGCTAGTGTGGCAGATCCATATCATATTCCTAAATTTGCTAGTGTAAATGTTCCAGGTGATGCGCTTTATACAATCACGGGTATTAGAATATCATAGATTATAACTAACAAGACCTCTTTAATTAGAGGTCTTTTTTAAATATTTATATTATATTATATCATGGAAGAAACAAAAACAAAGAAATCTACGAAAGTAGAAACTAAAGAAACTCCTATTGTAGAAAATACTTGGGAGTATAAAGATAGAAATTATTACTTATTAGGTCAAAAAGAACCTTTAACATTTACTATAATCTCTAGACACAGTAGTCGTTATCCTTGTGTATGGTTTGATTCAGATTTAGGATATGAAAGAGAATTAAGATATGCTACTAATCAAAAAAGTATATTTGTAGATGAACAAGAAGGACCTGCTACATTGAAACATATTATTTTTGAAAGCGGTCATTTAATGGTTCCTAAAGAAAAAACTAATCTTCAACAATTCTTATTACATCATCCACATAATGGAATTTTATTTCAAGAGTTTGATGCAATAGAGAAAGCTACTGATCAATATGATCAATTAGAACTTGAATTAGAAGCTATGAACGCTGCACATACAATGGATATTGATCAATTAGAAGCTATACTTAGAGTTGAGCAAGGTTCAGGTGTAAATAATTTGTCTAGCAAAGAATTAAAAAGAGATGGAGTTTTGTTTGCTAAAAGTAATCCACAATTATTCTTAGATTTAGCTAATGATGAAAATGTAGTATTACGTAACTTTGCTATTAGAGCAGCAGAAGGAGGAATAATTACATTAGACAGCGATCAAAGAACGTTTAAATGGAAAAGCAATGGGCGTAAACTAATGACAGTTCCTTTTGATGAGAATCCATTTTCAGCAATGGCTGCGTGGTTTAAAACAGATGAGGGATTAGAGGTTTATAGATCAATAGAGAAACGTCTATCTTAAAAAAATCATTTAACATGTGATTATAATAAGGCGGCTTTATCGCCGCCTTTTTTACTATAAAAATATTGATATGGTTAACGTAGATACTGTCTATAAAACGGTGTTATATATACTAAACAAAGAACAAAGAGGGTATATAACTCCAGATGACTTCAACCGCTTAGGGATTCAAGTTCAGCGTGAAATATTTGAACAATATTTCGAAGAACTCAATCAACAATTACGTATTCCTCAAACTGATAATGAATATGCTAATCGTATAAAAAATCTAGAAGAGAAAATAGATATATTTAAAACAACCGCGGCATGTACTGGCGCTAACCCATTCACTCTACCAGCTGATACTCATCGGTTAGGTACTTTGATCTATAATGTAAACTCAAAAGAAATACAACCTGTAGAACGTAATGAGTATTTCTTACTTAATAGATCTCCTTTAACACAACCCACAACTTCATATCCTCTTTATATACTAGAAGGTACTGGTGGTCCATCAGCTGCGCCTAGTGATGTTACTGTATTTCCTAATACAATCACGACTGGAGTAGATGCTTACTATATAAAAGCTCCTGCTAATACTAGATGGGGATTTTCTGTTGGAAGTTTAGGACAATATTTATATGATTCTACTACATATGTACCAACTGGAGTAATTGTAGGAAATGGAATATTAACTTTTTCAATAACGCAAAATTTTACATTAGCTGTAGATAATACATATACTTTTACGAGTCCGGGTGGTAGTGGTACAGGTTTAGTAATTGATGTTGTAGTATCAGGAGGAATAGCTACGGATATAAATGTAACGGCATCAGGAGAAGATTATATTACTGGAGATGTAATAACTATTCCTGCTGCTTCTTTTGGGGCTTTTACAAGTGCAGATTTACAAATAACACTTGCAGCAGGTAATTTCATGGCTAATTCTACTTATGGTTCAACTAATTTTGAACTCCATCCATCAGAACAGACTAATCTTATATTAAACATATTGATGTATAGTGGTATTGTTATTAGAGATCCAAGTATTATACAAGCTGCAGCAACAATGATACAACAAGACGAAGCACTAGAAAAAAGTTAATAAGATATGGCACTACTAACAGAAACTAACGAACAATACTACGCAGGACAACAAGCATTTATAGGAGATGGAGTTAATGCAGATTTTACATGGACCGGAGATACTACTTTAGTAGCTACCATTATTGGGACATCGAACGCTAATTTTACTGTTACACTTGATAATATCCCTCAAACTGAAGGAGCATTAGATGATTATACTTTATCTGCTGATAATAATGTGCAATTTAATGTAGTTCCACTTTTAGGACAGGTTATACTCATACAATTAAATGATCCAGCTTTATGGAGTAACTATGGAGGATATGCTTATATAACTTTAGAAGATGTTATAAACAACTTTATAGTAGGTTATGTTGGAGACGGTAAACTTATACCTGGGGTTAAAAGAACAGATGTTATGTTTCATGCTAAACGTGGATTACAAGAATTTAGTTACGATACATTAAAAAGTATTAAATCTCAAGAATTAACTATACCTCCTAGTTTATCTATAATAATACCACAAGACTATGTTAATTACGTAAGATTATCTTGGATAGATAATTCAGGTGTTAAACATATTATTTATCCCACCACATTAACAAGTAATCCATATACTGTACCAGCACAAGATGCTAATGGAATTCCTACACAAGATGATTTAGGTGATAATTTAGAAGGTACATCATTAACTAATGAAAGATGGGAGGCACTTCAGCAAATTAATGTCACTGGAGATCAAAATTGGTTTAATGTGTATAATTGGTCTTGGGAGAAAATGGCTTATGGACGAAGATATGGAATGCTGCCAGAGATATCTCAAAAAAATGGTTGGTTCACTATAGATGAAAGAGAAGGTAAATTTTCGTTTAGTAGCGATTTAGCAAATAAATTAATAATATTAGAATATGTTTCTGATGGTCTAGCTTTAGATGCTGATTCTCGTATACCTAAAATGGCAGAAGAAGCTATTTATATGCATATAGCTTATTCTATATTAGCTGGAAGATCTGGAGTACAAGAATACATAGTACAAAGATTTAAAAGGAATAGAAGAAATGCTTTACGTAATGCTAAAATAAGGTTATCTAATATTAAATTAGGTGAGATAGTACAGGTAATGCGTGGTAAATCTAAACGTATAAAACACTAAAATTAAATGGCTGAAATAAAAAACAACTTTGTCAAGTCTAGAATGAATAAAGATCTAGACGCTAGATTAGTTCCGCCTGGTGAATATAGAGATGCTCAAAATGTAGCTATTAGCAAATCTGAAGGAGAAGCTGTAGGAGCTTTAGAAAATATATTAGGTAATATTTCACTTACTGATTTTAATATTACTAGTGTAGATAATATAGATATAATAGGCAGATATATGGACGTAGTAAACGAACGTATAATTGTATTTATGACAAACTATATAGATACATCTGCTGATAGACTTTCTAATGTTGCCCCACTTGATTCTTTACATTATATTGGCGTATATAATATCAAAACCCAAATAGGTAGTTTAATTGTGTCTGGATACTTCTTGAATTTTTCTAAAGCTAATGAGATATATGGAGTTAACTTAATAGATGATTTACTTTTTTGGACTGATAATAGAAATCAACCTAGAAAAATAAATATAGAAAAAGCTTTAACTGATAATACTTATTACAGTAATGAGGATCATATTTCTGTCGCAAAGTATTATCCACATAAGCAAATTGATCTTTTTAAAGATGAAGTTGTAGATTGGGATGTATGGTATAGCGGGAGTGGAACTCCGGGTAATCTATATGTAAATGAAGTTGATGTAAGACCAATAGGGGGTAGTGGTAGTGGTTTGGTAATTAATATTGTAAATCTACCAGGATGGCCAGCTCCTGGTCCCGGAAGTACTACTATAAATAATAGTAATATAGAACTAGTAAATGCTGGTAAAGGATATACTGATGGTGATGTTTTGTATATAATACCAAGATTTCCAAACGTTGGAGATGCGTTACTAAAACTTACCGTAGATACCATAAGTACCATGCAAGATGTAGTAAGTGATTTTCTACCTGATGGCGTAACGAGTAATCCTCTTAGACAACCTTATAATCATGCTGATGCTTCAATTTGGCCTGGAGATCCAGATTACTTAAAAGATAAATTTGTAAGATTTAGTTATAGATTCAAGTTTGATGATGGTGAATATTCCCTTATAGCACCATTTACTCAAGAATGCTTTGTTCCTGAACAAGATGGGTATTTTATATATGAAGATAATACACCAACAAAAAAACAAGATGAAAATTCAACTTTTAAAAGTACGGAAGTTGGTTTTATGCAGAATAAGATTAATAATATTATATTAATATTAAATTCCCCTATAGCTGGTGGATGGGATCAAGTTGCAACTGATTTAAAAATAAGTGAAATAGATATACTATATAAGCAAGCTGATCAAAATATTATTAAGATAATAGATACAATAGATGCTAATGTGTTTTCATCTGAATATACAGATTTCCTTGAGTATGAATATCAATCTAAAAAACCTTGGAAAACTTTACCTACTAGTGAATTATTACGTGTATACGACCAAGTACCAGTTAGGGCACTTGCTCAAGAAATAGGTGGTAATCGCGTTATTTATGGTAACTATATAGATAAACATACTCCACCTGCTAAATTGAATTATTGTCTTGATGTAGCATCTAAACCTAATGAAGATAGTAATAATATTTCTGGACATAGTATTGCCACACGAAAAGAATATCAAAATCATACATTAAAAAGGAATAGAACCTATCAAGTAGGAGTTGTTTTATGTGATAGATATGGAAGACAATCTACCGTTATTTTATCCGAGCAAGATATCCCCATAGCTTTGGAATTGAGTAAAGGATCTACCATTTTTCATCCTTTCTGGGAATATGATGACACATCTAGTTTTGCAGAATATCCTGGAGGTACATTAATCACAAGTACCGATACATGGCCAGGTGATTCATTACAGGCTACATTTTTTGATACAATTACTTCTAATAAGTCATCTATAACAGGTGAACCAGGTATGTATCAAGCAGAACAAAGTGTTGCAAGTGTTGCAATATCTAATCCTGGAACTCATTATAATAGTGATGCATATAATAATTTATTAAATCTACCAACAACCGGAGGTACAGGTACTGGATTAACTGTAGATATTGTAACATCACCAACTGCTTCAAATCCAACAGGATTTCCAGTGGCTAATGTATTTATAAATAATCCTGGTAGTGGATACACTGTAGGAGATATTGTAACAATTCATAGACAACCGTGGTATCCTCCAGCATGTGCTCCAGGTGCTTGTTCTTTTTCTGGACCTAATGCTACTTTAGAAATTACATCATTAAATACTGCGAATCCTTTAGGGTGGTATTCATTCAAGATGGTTGTAAAACAACCAAAGCAAGATTATTACAATGTTTATTTTCCTGGAATATTAAATGGTTATATAAGTGGTGAGAGTGCTGATCCTACTGTTGCATCAGCAACTGAACCTGTTATTCATTTTGTGATGCATGCGGATAACGTAAACAAAATCCCTAGAGATTTATCGTTAGTAGGACCTAATCAACTTTCATTTAGAAGTGGTAGACCTACTCCATCATCAGATCCTAGTTATTATCAATTTATAGATTCAAATGGAAACGCATTCGCTGCTGATCCATTCACAGAAGAAGGTGAAAAATTACTTAAAGACAGGGATAGAGAAAGAGATCTAGATTCAGGTAGTCAAATAACAAATGCAAGTCTTAAGTTATCACCAAGAGTACAAAATTATGGAGGTGATGGCGGATTGCATCCTTTTGATTGGGGAGGAGTAGCTTTATCATATCCTGGAACAAGTACTGATACTGTCACCACTATAGGTACTGGAGTGGAATTAGGATTATGGGATCCAGCAGCAAAATCTCCATATAATACAGCACCAGTATTTTATGGTTATAAAAATAATCCGTATATTGCTAAAGTTATAGTAGGCGATTACACTCAAAGAATAAATAATTCTGTAGGTGGTGAATTTGGAGCAACTGGTCCTAGTACAAGTGCAACTATGCTTCGTTATAAGCTTCATAATGTTCCTGGACTTGGAGGAAATGATTATGTAGCTGGAAGTGAAAATCTTAGATCAACTCCTGAGCAATTAGCTGGTTCTGCAGTGGTAGGAGGAAAAGGTATATTATGGAACATTACCAAGGTTTCTACAGGAACTACTATAGGATCTGTTGGGACATTAGTAGCTAGTGGTTTACATATATCTAATCCAGATGATAGAGAAATAGTAGGTTATGATGCGTGGAATTATCTAGGTCCTGTTGGTCCTAGTGCAGCAAATCCACTATACAAAACTCATACTATACATGGTGGAGATGGTGCTGGAGAAGCTAATGTTGCTATTACATCCCAAGAATTATTTGGAGATATGGTACCTGGATTAAGTATTTATGAAGTAGAAGCTATAGAATCTAAATTAGATATATATTGGGAAACTTCAACTAATGGTTTAATATCAGAATTAAACACACGTATAAATCAAGGAGATTTATATACTCCAACTAGTTGGACTGATGGAGTGTCATATCCTGGATGGGCTCAACTTGAAAGTTTTGATACAGGTACTGCAGTTACTTCTAAGTTTTGGCCGGTTGATGCTACTAATACTATAATAAGTGGTGTTAAAAGTATTTCTGGTTTTGGAGCTGGTAGTACAGTAACAGATGCTGCTGGTATTGATAGAAGTAATGATTTTACTATTGTTACTGGAGATGTTCTTGATGATTATTCATTTCAAATATTTACCGCTAATTACTTTATGTATGGTGGTTCCGGAGGATCTCATTTTGGTAATACAAAAGGTAATTTTGAAATCAATTTAGAAATTGAAGTTCCAACTGCTACATATGCTTCAAATGGCGCAACAAATATTTTAACACTACCTTTTAATGTTGGTGGTAATATATTACAAAATATAGCACCTTCATTTGTAAAAACATTTGTTCCTGCACATCCTGGTGCTGGTTCTCCTTTAGCAGGAGAACCAATAGATGATTTTTGGCGTTATAATCCTTCAGGAGTAAGTAACCGTACATTTTTCTATTCAAATGGTATGTGGTCTAATTATTACAATGATCCTCTAACTGCTTGTCAAACTGGTGTTTATGATGATAATAAATTGTGGTATGATACTCTTGTATATGACTTTGGAGGTGTAAATGGATCATTTGATGATGGTATATATCCCGGAGGGTCAACAACTAATGCTCCTTTAAAGTATGAAGAATTAACTCTTGAAATAACCAATGTAGAATTAACATATGTTAATCCTGGAAGTACTTTCGGATATGGATACACTTTAACTGAAGGTGCTTATGCGGATGCATTAGGAACTACACAAGCACAATTAAAATCTTGGTGGTATTTAGATCCTCCAAATGTAGGTCTTGGTAATGTTACTCAATGGAAGTTATATTGTAGACGATTACCAGTAAGTCCATTAAATTGGTTTGGAGCAAATTGTAATTGTACGGCATATTTTTTCAGCAACTTTCCTATGCAAATATGTCATGGTTTTGAATCTAGTTTTTATAGACTTCATGGAAGTGGATTTAGTACTAATGAAGACCCTAGTTTATCATCTACTATTAATATACATTCTAAATGGAAACTTACTATTACAATTACAGATGGTGGCGGAACATCACATTCATTTACTACAG
>Ga0098040_1000839_pt1 | contig 13850 bp, 16 predicted proteins | sample 7_EtaG_FD_75065 | JGI IMG/M metagenome (GOLD analysis project Ga0098040, IMG submission 75065) | Marine viral communities from the Subarctic Pacific Ocean - 7_ETSP_OMZ_AT15161 metaG | ecosystem: Environmental > Aquatic > Marine > Oceanic | place: Pacific Ocean | collected 2015-01-08
CTCACCTGTGGCAGCCGCTATCCGCACAACGACAGCGCGCTCATCATGGAAAAGGTGATCCTCGATCTCGGTCACTACATTCGCTACGCCAAGGAAAAACTTGGCTACGAAAAGGTGATCCTCGCAGGCTGGTCCGGCGGCGGTTCGCTTTCGATGTTCTATCAGTCGCAGGCTGAAAAACCCTGGATCACGGCGACGCCCGCAGGCGATCCCGTCGATGTCGTCGGCGCGAAGCTGCCCAAGGCCGATGCCGTGCTACAGCTCGCCGCTCACGTCAGCCGGGCGATCACCCTGACCGAATGGCTCGATCCGTCGATCCGCGACGAGCTGAACCCGGATGACCGCATCGTGGAGCTTGATCTCTATGATCCGAACAATCCCAACAAGCCGCCCTTTACGGATGAATATGTCGCTCAATTCCGCGCCGCCCAGATCGCACGTTCGCAAAAGATCGACAATTGGGTGAAGGAAAAACTCGCCGATCTCAAACGCCAGGGCCGCCCCAATGAGGAGTTCGCCTTTGTCGTTCACGGCACCATGGCCGACCCGCGCTGGATGGACCCGACGCTCGACGCTAACGACCGCAAAGGTCCCAACTGGTGCTTCATGGGTGAACCGAAGATCGTCAACATGATGCCCGCGGGCCTCGCTCGCTATTCATCGCTGCGCTCATGGCTCTCGCAATGGTCCTATGCCGAAAGCCGCGCCGACGGGCCCAAATGTGCAGGCGATGTTACCGTGCCGGTCCTGGTCATTCAGAACAGCGCGGATGATGGCTGTGCACCCAGCCATGCAGCGCGCCTGTTCGCTGGCGTACAGCATGATGACAAAGAATTTCACGAGGTGAAGGGCGCGACGCATTACTATATTGGCCAACCCGACAAAATGGCCGAAGCTGTCGCCATCGTAAAAAATTGGCTTGAACGCAAAGGCCTGCTCGTCTGAGCGCGTCGACTGAAAGAAGAATATGAGTAACAGCGTCAACTCGAATGTCGTTCCCCAGCAGAACGAAGTGCCGCCCCTGCGTCGCGAAATGAAGCTGAAAGACGGCACGATTTCCTATCTGGAGTGGAAAGCCCGCGAAGGTCTGCCTGCGCTTCATTTCGCTCATGCCAATGGCTTCAATGCCATGACCTATCGGCACCTGCTTGCACCCCTCGCGTCCCATTTCCACATTCGCGCCTGGGACGCGCGCGGCCACGGCTTCACGCAACTGCCTGCCGACCCCGCGACCCACGCCGACTGGTATGTCTATCGCGACGATCTCATTGCCTTCATTGAGCCACTGGTTGCCGAGGTTGGCGGCCCGATCCTGCTGTCCGGCCATTCCATGGGCGGCGCGATGAGCCTCATGGTTGCCGCCGAGCGCCCCGATCTTGTGCGCGGTCTCGCGTTGGTCGATCCCGTCGTGGTGCCCAAGTTCCCGCGCTTCATGATGCAGCTCTATCGCATGCTTGGTCGCAAGGGCGGCCCCATGTCACTGGCCGACGGTGCCGAGCGTCGCCGCGCGGTCTTTGCCGACCGAGCAACCATGGCCGCCGCCTATAAGGGCCGCGGCGCTTTCCGCACATGGCCGGACGAAGTGATCGCTGACTACGTCGAAGGCGGCACCGTCGATCTTGAAGACGGTCAGGTTGGTCTCGCCTGCAAGCCCGCGTGGGAAGCAGCGAACTTCCGCTCGCAAGGTCACGACATCTGGGCCGCGCTCCGTAAGCTCGAAGTGCCGCTGACGCTTCTCTATGCGGGCATCGGCTCCACCTGCCGTGGGGCCGCGCCGCAAATTCTTGGAGAGCGCGACCCGCAGGCAACCTTGCTGCGCCTCGGACAGGCCACGCATTTCCTGCCGATGGAATATCCCGACATCGTGCGCCGCGAAGTGCTCGCACTCGACGCCCGTCTCGGCTGACGGCTTCCGGCTCAGCCGTAGGCCTTCACCATGCCCGCAGCAATGCGGTCCTGCATGATCTCGGTCGAGCCATCTGTGTAGGCCGCGATCTTCGCTGCCGCCAGGTGCCGTCCCAATCCATATTCACGCCGCAGCCCTGCCGCGCCCATGGCCTGAATGGCCGCGCCGATGCCGGCGAGTGTCACGCGGCCTGCAAACTTCTTCGCCTGTGCCGCCGCCATCACCACATCGCCATTCTGGTCGATCAGCAGCCCCGCTCGCCGCGTCAGCGCGCGCAAGGCTTCAAGGTCGGTCGAGATGTCGGCGAGCGACCAGGCAAGACCTTGATGTGCGGTGAGTTTCTTGCCGAATGTCTCGCGCGTCTCGCCATAGCGGATCGCCTTGGCAAGCGCGTCGGCCAGCATGCCTGCACACATCCCCGCCACATAGGTGCGCGCGCCATTGACGCCCTGCATGGCGAGCTTGAAGGCATCGACCGGTCCAGCGATCACATCGGCATCGGCGACGAAATAATTGTCGAGCTTGAAGCCGCCCGCGCCAATCGCCGTTCCACCAAGGATGTCATAGGCGGGCATCCGCGTGAAACCGGGCGCCCGCGCATCGACAAGAAAGCAGCCAATGCCGCGCCACCCCGCATCCGGGTCCGTCTGCGCATAGGTGACGAAGAGGTCTGCAATCGTCGCATTGGTGATCCAGCCCTTCTCGCCATTGAGAAGCCAGCCGCCGTCGGTCTTCGTCGCGCGCGTGCGGATGCCCGCGAAATCGCTCCCCGCGCCCGGTTCACTCAGCGCACTGGCGGCAAAGACTTCGCCACGCATGATGGCGTCCACATGTTCCTCCTGCCCGCTGGCAAGGAGCCGAGGGGCAACATTCTGTGTATTCGCCATTGCAAAGGCGAAAGCCATGTCGACCCGCGACAGCGCTTCCAGCACGGCGAGTTTCACCAGAAACCGATGTCCGAGCCCGCCATGGCTTGTCGGCGTTTCCAGCCGCAGGAGATCATAGTCGACTGCCGCTTTCATCATGGGCACGACGCTTTCGCCTGCTTCCATGGCGTCGGCCTTGCCCGCCAGCACGTCGCGGCCAAAGGCGCGGGCGCGTTCGAGGTAGTCGCGCTCTACGCTCGTCAGCACATCGTCCAGAAATCCCTGCATCTCTTTCCCTCCGGCCCCATTTGCGGGTTATTCTTGGACCAATCTTAGCAACATGGCCATCCGATGCCACTGACCTTCGCCGAATCCGATCCCGACCGCCCCGCGAGAGAGGCCGAATTGCGCTTGATGTCCGACGACGACCTGCTCGCCCTCTACAAGCGCACCCGCGCCGCCGCTTCGCAAGCGCGCAAGGCCCATGACATGGAAACGCTCTATCCCCTCGCACGAGGCATGAAGACGATCCAGCGCATCGCCGATGAACGCGGCCTCATCATCAAGGCGCGACGGTTTCAGGAGACGCCGAAATAAACCCATGTCGTCCCTGGACTCGATCCCGGGACCCAGCGCTCTCCACTCCAATGGCCCTTAGCTAAACACCCAACCCCGGCGCCACCATGCCTTCGAGCCGCGTCCGCATCTCTTCAGGAATGGGGATCGCCTTGCGCGCCACAAGATCAAGCGCCACAGCCACAGCTTCTGCTGTCGCCACGATCTTTCCCGTTTCCAGGTTGAACAGCCAATGTCCCCAGATATAGGTCTTGGCGCTCACGCTCTTGAGCCCGCTTCGGAGCGTCAGCACGTCGCCCGCGCGCGGATAGCTGTGATAGTGGAAACGATATTCCAGCGCGGCGCCGCCCACCTTGTCATCCTTCGAGCGATCCATCCCGTTCGTCTGTCCGAGCAGATTGGGGATTGAGTCAGACACCGCGCCCATGAAATGGCGGGGCAGGAGATAGCCCTGCGCGTCGCATTGATCGACCTGCACTTCGCCCTGCCATGTATACACGAGACCTATCTTCGCCGCTTCCTCGAGCGTTGGTGGCGTACGCGGCGGCGTAATTTCGAGCCCGCGCGGCGCTCCGTGGGCAGGCAGATCGATAATCATGCTCTTTGCCGCCGCTTTGGCCTTGGCGGGCAGCGGCTTCATCTCGCGCGTGTCTTCGTCGAGCAACTCGACATCGGCGGCGAATGTCGCGGCGATTTCCTCTGAAAGCGTATTGTACATTTCCAGATAGACCCTCAACCCATGATCGCGCACGTCGATGACACCTGCCCGGATGCTGAAAGCCGCGCCGGGACGTTGTTCGCGCAAAAACCGCACATGGTGGTCGCGGGCGATCAACCGCGCGTTTTCCGCATGGATAAAGCGTGGCCCCAGCCCCAGATGTACGGCCAGCGCGGCCAGCCCCTGCGAGGCATGTTCCAGATAGAACTGCACATTCATGTGCCCCATCTGGTCCGAATGCCAGGTCTGCACGCTGGACCGCGCCACTTCGATCATTTCAGCCATATCGTCCTCAAAATAAAATTACAAAATCGGAATATCGTCAGGCGCGAGAAAATCTTTTCGCCACTTGATCGGGAATTGTCACAGCCTTGCGCGTCTCCTTGTCGAAGAGCAGTCCCAGCCCCTCCGCCGCGCAAACCGGCTCATTCGTCACCGCATTGAACATCCAGTGGCGATAGCGCAGCGTCTTGTCCGCCGCTTCCACGAGGCCCGTGCGCACGAACAATATGTCGCCCGCATTGAGTTCCTTGAAATAGATGAGCCGCATTTCGACGGTCGCCGTCGCCAGTCCCATTTCCGCCTGTTCGTGTCGCGACAGGCCTGCATGCGCCCACATGTGTCCCTGACAATCGGAAAAGCGCGACATGATAAAGCGCGCATTCATGTGTCGGTTGGTGTCGCACTCCCAGGGGTTCACCGCCGAGCGATTGCTTTCGAACATACCGTCGTCGTCGGCGCGCGCCAGCGATACATTGCGTTCGATCGCCTCGCGTGGCAGACCGCGGGGCTGTGCATAGTCCGGCAATTTGGTGTGCATCGCATCGGCCTTGGCCCTGGTGCCCACCGGCCATTGCGTCAGCCGCCGCGTTTCAAGGTCGAGACATCCGATGTTGACGACAAAGGTTGCCGCCAGCCGATCGGAAAGCACCTCGCGCATTTCCTGATATTTGACGCCCGTGCGCTCACCCATTTCCACGATGCCGGATTTCACGGCTACTAGATCGCTCGCGCGCAATTCGCGATGGAAACGGATGTGATGCTCGAGTGCGATATAGCCCCGTCCGCTCGTCTCCTGTTCGGAAGCGGGCATGCCCAGCGCCTGTCGCACATGGAACGATGAGTCAGACGTTTTGCCGATATAGTGCTGGATATTCATATGGCCCATCTCGTCGCATTCCTGCAACGAGACGTAACCGCGGTATGCATCGATCATTGTCAGGCCTTGATGACGCGGGCGAGAAAGGCGTCCTGCGCGGCGTTGGCCTCTTTGGCGATGGCGATGGGGAATGCCGTAAAGCCATGCGCCCCGCCGGGATAGACCCCAAGCTCGGCTTCATGGCCTGCCGCCACCCAGCGTGAATACATGAACAGGCTGTCGTCCATCAGCGCATCGCGCGTGCCGATGGTGAAAAGCGCGGGCGGCATGTCATGCAGTCGTGCATAGATCGGCGAAATATCCGGGTCGCTCCGTTCCTCGCCATTGGGAAGGAAAGCGTCGCCGAATTTCTGGATGTCGATCGTGCGCAGGATCAGCCGTTCATTGCCGAAGTGCCGCTGGCTCGGGCTCAATGCCATGTCGTAGCAACCGAAGACGAGGTTGGCGCCCTTGAAACCTGTATAGCCATGCCGGTCGCGCATCCGCAGCAGCGTCACGGCGGAAAGATGCCCGCCCGCGCTTTCGCCGCCGATGGTCAGCGCATCGGTGCCGAATTCCGCCTTGGCGTTTTTGACAAGCCACACGGCGGCAGCTTCGCAATCGTCCGGCCCGGCGGGATAGGGGTCTTCGGGCGCCAGTCGATATTGCACGCTCACCACCGCCATGCCGGTATTCTTGACGATGCGTTCCAGCATCAGATCCTGCTGGTCAAAGGAGCCAAGCACCCAGCCGCCGCCATGGATGTGCAGATAAACGCCCGTCGGCTTTTCCGGGGCAAAGATCCGCAGCGGTATCTTGTGCCCGCCCTTGCCGTCGATTTCGATATTGCGCGCATTTTCCGAATAGACAGGCCCCGGAAAAGGTCCCTCGCCGCGTGCCCGCGCATCGCGCGCGGCTTGCGCGCCCGTGTCCCACCATTCCGGCGCGCCAGCCATCAGCTTTATCAGGGCGTCGTTCATGGCCCTTGTCTCCGCCGAAATGGCTTCGTCGCTGAAAAGGGCAGGGTCAAACGGATTGGTGCTGGTCATAATGGCGTCTCCCGGCAATCTTGAATTCTTTTGCCGGGATTAGACCGGATTTTCCCGCCGCCGTCTAATATGACTTCACGCCGCCTCAGACAGCCGCTGCATAGGGCGGCGCGGGATCATATTGCATGCCGCGCTGCGTGAAGCGGGCGTGGTCTTCCCCATGCATCTGGCCGACGAGCCAGAGCGCCATGTCGATGCCGGCGGAAACGCCCGCCGAGGTGACGATCTTGCCGTCGCGCACATAGCGCACTTCTTCCAGCACTTCGCTCGCCTCGCCGCGTTCGCGCAAGGTCTCGATAAAGGCCCAATGCGTCGTCACGCGCTTGCCCTTTGCAGGGCCCGCTGCGGTCAGCACCAGCGAGCCGGTGCAGACGCTTGTCACCCACTCGCAAGTCTCGGCAACCTTCGCCACCCAGTCGGTGATCGCCTTGTTGTTCACCTCGCGTCGCGTGCCCATGCCGCCGGGGATCAACAGCACGTCGAGCTTCGGTGCATCGGCGATGGAGTGGTCCGTTTCCACGCGCATGTTCTTTGCGCAGCGGATGGTTCCGCCATGTTCCGAGATCAGCACCACCTTGTCGGGGCGCTTGTTCTCGCTGCGCGCGAACATTTCGTTCGACATGGTGAAGACTTCATAGGGCCCGACGAAGTCGAGTTCTTCCGCGTCGTCGAAAAGCAGAATGCCGATGGTGCGTTCATGCGTCATGATGAATTTCCTCTGTAGTGGCGACGGGGCGTCGCGCTGTCTGAAATCTTTCGCGATATCTGTTGGGCGTCACGCCAAGGTGGCGGATGAAAGCGCGGCGCATGCGTTCGCTGACGCCGAAGCCCGCTTCGTCGGCAATGCGTTCCAGCGGCAGATCGCTTTCATTGAGCCGCCGCCGCGCTTCGTCGAGCCTTGCCCGTTCGACGAAAAGCGCAGGCGTCATCGCCGCCTTCTGCGTGAAGCGCCGCGCAAAAGTGCGCTCGCTCATGCGCGCAACGCTTGCCAGTTGCGGCACATTCAGCACTTCGCGCGGGTTCTCGATAATGAAGCTGCAAACCCTTGCGATGCTTTCGTCACTCACCGCCTGCGCCGCAAGCTGCGCGGAGAATTGCGATTGCCCGCCGGGCCGCATCAGATACATCACATGCTGCCGTGCCAGAGCCAGCGCCATCTCGCGGCTGAGGTCGTGTTCGACGAGAGCGAGCGCAAGGTCCATGCCCGCCGTCACGCCCGCAGACGTCCATACATCGCCGTCATGCACGAAGATCGCGTCATCATCGACCGTCACCTTGGGGTAGTCGCGCGCGAGCTTGCCCGCATAGGCCCAATGCGTCGTCGCCCGCTTGCCGTCGAGCACACCCGCCGCCGCAAGCAGGATAGCGCCCGTGCAGATCGAGGCCGTGCGCGATGCTGCTGCCGACGCACGCCGGATGAAGGTGAGCACGCGCTCGTCATGTTCGAGAACGCGGCTTCCCTGTCCGCCGGAGACGAGAAAGAGATCGAGCGCCTTCAGTTCATCATCGGAAATTTCGTCGATACCGCGATGGGCATAAAGCGTCAGCCCGCTCGTCGTGCCGACAGGTCCGGCCTCCGGCGCCACGAGTTCGATCGCATAGGCCGGGCTTCCGTCTGCCCTTTGCGCGGCGGAGAGGAGCTGCAGTGGCCCCGCGATATCGAGGATCTGCGCCGCGTCATAGCCCAGCATCATCACGCGGGCCGGAGGGGCAGGGGTGTTATTTGCCGTCTTGTTCATGCCCCAAGACTAGCGTGCACCCCCTTTGGCAGAAATGACAAATAACAGGCAATTTCTGCCAAGCCTCAAGCCCTCTACCTCTGGGAGAGGATGGGGTGAGGGTCTTTTCTATCCCCTCGCCGCCTTAAACCCCGCCATCGCCAGCGCAATGATCGCCACTAAGGCCCCCACGATCCCGGCCATGAAGACCACGAAGTCGAAGGTGTTCCAGTCGAGCCCGGTCATGCCCGTGCCGCGCCCGCCCGTCATGGCGGAGATATTGGAGGCGACCACATTGGTCCAGCCTGCCACGATGAGCCCCCAGAAGATCACCTTGGCGCGCCCCGCGCTCATGGCGATCTGGTGCGCCGCTGCCGCCACCGCGATCATCATCATGCCGTTCAGCACGCCTTCCAGATGCGCCATATGCCAGGCCCGCACATCGCCCACCATGCCCGCCGCGCCGCTCGCGATCTGGTTCGTCACCGCTGTCCCATAGGGAAAGCCGGAAATGAATCCCGCCAGCACGACGAGCGCGCCATTGGCGATCAGCAGCCCTGTAAGTCTCTTGTCCATGTCTCTCTCCCCCGTTCCATAAAAAAGGCGGGTGAAACGCCACCCGCCTCTTGCCCGCTCATTCGGCCAGCGTGCACTTGCCGTTGTTGATCACGACCACGTCGCGTTCCTTCACCCTCGCGCGGAAGGAAGCGATATTGCCGTCCTTCCAGATGTCGACGGCAATGGTCTCGCCCGGAAAGACCGGCGACGAGAAACGCACGTCGAAGCCCGTGATCTTCGTCGGATCATAGTCGCAGACCGACGACGAGATGATCGCGCGGCAGCACGAGCCATAGGTGCAGAGCCCATGCAGGATCGGACGAGGGAAGCCGGCCGCCTTGGCGATATCGGGGTCCGAATGCAGCGGGTTGCGGTCGCCGGACAGGCGATAGAGCAGCGCCTGATCGGGACGCGTATCGACTTCCACCGTCATGTCCGGCTTGCGTTCCGGCATGACATGCGGCGTCGGCGCGCCTTCGCGCGGACCGCCGAAGCCGCCATCGCCGCGGGCAAAGGTCGTCCCCTGCATGGTGCAGAGCTTGTCGCCCGTCTTCTTGTCGCTGATCACCGTTTCGCCGACGAGGATCGCGCCCTTGTCCGCACCCTTGTCCCAGACGCCAACCGTGCGCGTATCGACGCTGATCGTGGTCGCCACCGGCAGCGGCTTGTGCAGCGTCAGCTTCTGTTCGCCATGCACCACCATCAGATAGTTGATGCCGCTGTCGCGCATGCCGCCCGCGCCCCAGGCGATGACCGACGACATGGTCGGCACGGTCACGAGATTCTTTTCATAGACGAAGGGCAGTTCCTTCGTATTCATCGGATCGCGACCAAAGCCGATCCCCAGCGCATAAAGCATCGTCTCGCGATCGGTATAGGTAAATTCCTGTCCCGTCGTCTTGGTCGCCATGATCTTTTCATAGTCGATAGCCATGGTGTGCCTCCCTTGATCTGGTTTCGTTTTTTAATTCGTCATGCGCGGGCTTGACCCGCGTATCCACGTCTTTTTTTTGTCGCGAAGACGCGCCCTCACATCCCCTTCGGCATATGCGGAATGCCTTCGGGCATATGCGCCCAGGGCTGTGCCGATGACGTATAGAGAACGACACCCGGCTTGAAGGCGCTCGGGTCGTCCAGCGTTCCCGTCTTCACGACCACGATGTCGGGATTCATTTCCACTTCGCTGATCACCTGCGTCCCGCAGTTCGCGCAGAAGCGGCGCGTCACATTCTTGCCGCTGTCGCCCTGCTTCGTATAGCCCTTGAGCTCGCCCTTGGTGATTTTGAAGCCTGCCTTCGGCACGATGACGAGCGAAGCCGGTTCGCCGCCCGAGACATATTGGCAATCGCGGCAATGACACATGGCGTCGGCCACCGTGTCGCCCGAGATTTCATAGCGAACAGCGCCGCAAAGGCATCCGCCTGTTTTTGGTGACGTCATTTTGTTTCTCCCTGTTTTTATTGGGAGAAAGCCTAAAGCCTGTATCAGCGCGCGCCAAGCACCTTCCACAGGCTTGTTGCCGTCATCATCGTCTCGCCGTCGACAGTGAAATAGGCCGAAACGAAAATGACGGAACGCGTCCGCTTTTCCAGTTTCGTGCGGACTTCGACCACGTCGCCGCGCTTGAGGTCGGTGAGGAAACTCGCCTGCAAACTCATGGTGACGCAGGGTTTCTCTCCCGCGCCGCGCCATGCCGCGCCGCCGAGGAAGGCGTCGGCAAAGGTCATCATCATGGCTTCATGCACTGTGCCGTCGGCGCGCAGATGGCGCTCGTCGGCGATGAAGGCCCCGACGCGGTCGCCGTTTGCTTCCTCGCGCTCGAAGAGCGGCCCCATATGAGCCTCGAAAGGATCATGCAGTTCCTGGCTCGTGAACCCCGGCGGCGGCGTGACCTCGACAGGCGAGGCGAGCGGCATGCGGTGGGGCCGCGCGTTGGCGCTGTCTCCCTCGGTCATTTGTCGTCTGCCGCCTTGATGGCATAGACGCCCGTCGCCGTCATCAGCACGCGACCGCCGACCGTGAGCTTGCCCGACATGAAGAGCACGCTGCGTGTCGCACGGGTAATGATGGCGCGGCCCTCGACCCTGTCGCCCGGCTCGCCCGCGCTTACGAAATCGCAGTTGAGCGATAGCGGACGGGCCTTCGCGCCTTCTTCCTTGGCCGCGGCAGTATTCTGGGCCACTTCGCCCAAGACGATCGACATCAGGCTCATCATCATGCCGCCATGCAGCCGCTGGTCGCCATTGAGATGCTGCGGAGCAATATCGAAGAGGAAGAGCGGGCCTTCGGCATCCTTGCCGCCCATCACAGGACCGGCAAATCCGCCGAATCCCTCGGTTTGCACGGGAGAAAAGCCATTGGGCATAGGGGGGAGGGTCATGTGCGTCACTTACATCGTCGGGGAGAGCAGGAATGGATGCCCCTGTCTAATGCCCAAAAGCCCTTGGCGAAAGAGGCAAAAACAGGTGATGCGGCGCGCAATCGAGCGGATTCCTGTCCATATTCGTACAGGCCACCCTTCATAAACGTAACGATCCCTTGGAGATTCCGCTTTCCGAAGCCTATGGCTGGCGTTTAAGGTGCGCCCAACAGCGGTCACCCCTGCCGAGAGAAGCAGCCGCAAGGCGAGGGGGCGGTCACAATTTTCAAAACGATCCTCGGAGGACATCCATGTCGAGAGAAGCAGTCATCGTCTCCACCGCGCGCACAGGCCTTGCCAAGTCGGGCCGTGGCGGTTTCAACCACACCCACGGCGCCGCCATGGGCGGTCACGCCATCCAGCACGCCATCAGCCGTGCGGGCATCGAGCCGGGTGAAGTCGAAGACGTCATCATGGGTTGCGGCAATCCTGAAGGCGCCACCGGCATGAACACGGGCCGTCTGGCCGCTCTCTGGGCCGGTTGCCCCGTCACCACCTCGGGCACCACGCTCAACCGCTTCTGCTCCTCGGGCCTCAACTCCATCGCCATCGCCGCTGGCCGCATCGTCAACGAAGATGTGCCCGTCATGGTCGGCGCAGGTGTTGAATCGATCTCGCTCGTTTCGATGGCTGGCACCAACCTCAAGAACATCACGGAAGAAAAGCTGCTCGGCGAATATCCGGCCCTCTGGATGCCGATGATCGAAACCGCCGACATCGTCGCCAAGCGCTACAACGTCAGCCGCGAATATCAGGATGAGTACTCGCTGCGCAGCCAGCAGCTCACCGCCGCCGCTCAGGCCGCAGGCAAGTTCAAGGACGAAATCGTCCCGATGAAGACCAAGATGAAGGTCGTGAACAAGGAAACGAAGGAAGAATCCATCGTTGACTACACGGTCGATCGCGACGAATGCAATCGTCCGGAAACCACGCTCGAAGGCCTCGCCTCGCTGAAGCCCGTGCGCGGCGAAGGCAACTTCGTCACCGCCGGCAACGCCTCGCAGCTCTCCGACGGCGCCGCCGCTGTCGTTCTCATGGAACGCAAGGAAGCCGAAAAGCGCAACCTGAACCCGCTCGGCATCTTCCGCGGCTTCGCGGTCGCCGGTTGCGAGCCCGACGAAATGGGCATCGGCCCGGTCTTCGCCGTTCCCCGTCTCCTCGAACGTCACGGCCTCAAGGTCGACGACATCGACCTGTGGGAACTGAACGAAGCTTTCGCCAGCCAGTGCCTCTACAGCCGTGACCGTCTCGGCATCGACCCCGAGAAGTACAACGTCAACGGCGGCTCGATCTCCATCGGCCATCCCTTCGGCATGACGGGTGCGCGTTGCACGGGCCACATCCTGCTAGAAGCCCAGCGCCGTAAGGCCGCTGGCCAGAACGTCAGATACGGCGTCGTCACCATGTGAAACGGTGGCAGAATGGGCGCAGCCGGTCTCTTCGAATTCGCCTAATAACAAGAAGAAACGAAAATCCAAATCAGGCCCGCGGGGAAACCCGCGGGCCTTTTTCTTTGGCGCATGTCGCTATCGCGGATAGAGGATTTGCTGCGTGCAGCGAAAGAGCGCCATGGTCTTGCCGCTTGCGGCGGAGGTAACGGTCGCGTCCCATACCTGCGTCGAGCGTCCGCCGTGCACGAGCTTTGCCGTGACATTCACCTTTCCCTCGCGCGCCGTGCCGAGGAAATTCGATTTGAGTTCGATGGTCGTAAACCCCGTCCCGCCTTCCGGCATCGAGGCGACGCAGCCATAGCCGCAGGCCGTATCGGCGAGCGTCACCACCGAGCCCGCATGGAGAAATCCGTTGGGCGCGAAATGATGCGGTTTGACCTCGAACCAGCCTTCCGCAATGCCTTTCTCGATCTTTGTCCAGTTGAAGCCGAGATGACCCGGCAGCGACCCCTTCTGGCGTTCGTTGAAATGCGCGACGAAATCCATTGCTTCGCTCATGACCTGCTCCTGTCTGCATTCTCTCGGTCAAACATGGGCCTGACGGAGAAGGATGCACACCTCGCATGAACGCAGTATGGTTTGCGCGGAAACGAGAGCAGAGGGAGTGACGTTGAGGCAATGCGCTATTTCGACGATTTCAAGCTGGGCGAACGCCACGACATTCCCGCCACCTATGAGATGACGGAAGACGAGATCGTCTCCTTCGCCAGCAAATGGGACCCGCAGCCCTTCCACATCGACAGGGAAGCCGGAGCGAAATCCATCTACGGCACGATCACCGCTTGCGGCACACACATCCAGGCCGTCGTCCTCTTCCTCGCCGCCCGTTTGCCGGAAGAAACAGCCGTGTTGGGCGCGCTCGGCTACGACGAAGTCCGCTTCCACAAACCCGCCCGCCTCGGCGACACGCTGCGCCTCGTCATCGAATGCATCGAGACGAAACCAAGTTCATCCAGGCCTGACCGCGGCGTTGTCAAAAACCGTCACATCCTCCTCAATCGGGACGACGAACAGGTCTTCACCCAGACCACGACGCTACTAATTAAGCGGAAATAGCCCTCTCCCCCTGGGAGAGGGTTGGGTGAGGGGCTTTTTTTAATGCACTTGCCTCGTCGGAAAGGCCTGCTTTAATCCCGCCACGATGATGAAGCTGATGATGACCAGTAGCATCCATGAGGTGATCTTGTTCGGACCGACGATAGCCCATTGCTGTGCCTGATCGGGATAGACCCATCCGCCGAAATATGTGGCGATGTTTTCCGCGACCCATATGAAGAACCCGATGAGGAAGAACGCCAGCACCATTGGCATATGCCGCACCTTGCGCGTCACGGTGAAATCTATTTTCGTTTTCCAGAAGACAACAAGCACGATGGCCGAAAGAGGCCATCGTATGTCCTGCATATAGTGATTGGTAAAGAAATTGGCGTAGATCGCGACGCAGATCGCGC
>Ga0098040_1000841_pt1 | contig 13831 bp, 13 predicted proteins | sample 7_EtaG_FD_75065 | JGI IMG/M metagenome (GOLD analysis project Ga0098040, IMG submission 75065) | Marine viral communities from the Subarctic Pacific Ocean - 7_ETSP_OMZ_AT15161 metaG | ecosystem: Environmental > Aquatic > Marine > Oceanic | place: Pacific Ocean | collected 2015-01-08
ATACACAAAATCGTTTATGGGTAATTCCATACCGAAATATCCAGTTACCAAGTCTGTCATACTATACATAGTCATAACAGCAAATGACATAAAACCTATTATTGTTTTTTCGTTAAACTCATTTTCATCTTTGAAAATGTCCTTAAATGCCATTTCATTTCTCCATTTGTTTTTTAATAAATTCTCTTAATTTTTTCTTAACTACCCTTTCAGTTAAATCTTGTTTTACCATCATTAATTCTTTTCTTGATACTCTTAATTTCTTTTTTCCGATTTCTCTCGGCTCGTCTACGTGAAATGTTTTCATTTACTTACCTTTTTATATGGTACTACTTTGTTTAAATAATCAGTTCTAAGCTCACATCCATTACATTCTTTAATTTTACCTACTGTAACAGTTTTTATGGCTCGAGAAACAGTATCTCCTAACCCCTTATCATCTTTAATTATATCTTTTAATTTAATCATAATTTATCTCGGTGGTTTTAAATCCCAAGGCCCCCAATGTTTGTTTCTTACCATCGCCAATCCTGTTTCTTCAGGACTATATTTATAAATCTTATATCCTTTAACTGGAAAATTACCTATTGCATAATATACTTTTTTTGGTAACTTTATATCTTTATCATTACTTTTATCAATACACGTATTACCCTTCTCTACCCAAGCATGTCCAAAAGGTTTACCATCTGATTGTAAAATTCCTACACCATGACAAAGTTTCCATTTTTTTTCATCGGGAGCAGACATTTTACCCATAACAACTCTACCATTTGCCATATAGCAATCTCCTTTTGGCATTTTATTTCCAATCCCAAAGTTTAATCATATTATAAGTTACTCCTACTCCTATAGTTGGTGTAGTTAATCCAGTATCACTATTATATAGAATACCTAACATTGGTCCTATTGAAATTTGATTTCTTGGTGGTGTTAATTTAATCACCTCACTTTTTCCACCTTTTATTTTCAAATTCAAAAATTCATTATCAGGATAAATTGCTTGAAACTCATATTTATCTAATTGTTTTATCTCAGGTGCTCCTAACGTAAGTTCACCTGCAAAATCTGTTATAGTTTTAGCTTCAACTACTTTATTATCTCTAATCCGTAAACCAGTTCTACCAAACACTTTTATATAATTATCTTGTGTTCCAAATTCTTGTAAAAAAGGTACTGTAGATGATTCAATACTTGCTAATTCTAACTGTAAAGCCTCTACACTATCAATTAGATTCTGTAATCTTTGTTCGTATTCTTTACTCCAACGAACTAAATCATATAACTCTGTAGAATATTTCTTTATTTTTTCATCTTGAGTATCATTATCTATTTGTAATCTTCTTGTAATTGTAGATAAACTATCTATAGAAGATTCATTAGCACTTATTAATTGTTCTTGTCTTTCACTATCAGTAACTAAAAAATCATATTCTTGTTTAGCATATTTATATCTTATTGCAAAAATAGATAAAACAAAAATAACATTTAATGCTATACCTAATAAGGTATCTTTTCTCATATCAAACTCTCCGTTGCATCATCAATTGCTTTTCTTAATGCTCCGCCTAATTCACTATTACTAAAAGGAACACCATCTTCTTCAATCTGTAAACCAGTAGCAGATATCTTTGTATCAATCTCACCCATACCTCTACTTGATATTACTTTGCCTGTAGCATTTTCTTTTAATAATATATTCAATCTTACTTGTGTTTTAGTTTTTCTACCGTTTATAAACCCAAGTATACTAAACGCTTCATTCGGTCTACCTATGTAAACTATCTCTGCCGATACAGTAAAATTAGCATCACTATCATCCGTTAAAATATAGTCTGATTCTTGGAACGCCTCTTGTAATAATTGAGAAATTCCCATTGTTATTCTATCATCTTTAATACCGACATTCTCACTTGTACCTACAAACTTAGATACATTCAATGTTGGTCTAACCAAATCAGCATCTACAATAGCTGGGACTGGTAAGTTCTGTGCTTTAGCTTCTTGTCTTACCTGTTCTCTACGTTCTTTAGCTTCATTTTTCATTCTTTCTATTTCTACTTGACCATTAACAAATCCTAATAATAATAAAAATAAAAACACCTTTTTCATTACATTTCTCCTAAAAATAAGTTCCAAATAATATACTGAAACTCTTATCTCTTTCCCCATAATCATTAACTACGGTGTTATATCCCATTGAAACACCTAAATTAAATGAGAATGCCGTTCCTAATTTCCAATCAATTGATATGGTTGGCATAAAAATAATCGGACTTCTCAATAATAAATATCTATCTTCTGGATTATTTCCCTCATAATATCTCATCAAAGTATAAGCAATATAATTAGAAAAAGTAACTGTATTTCCGCCCATTATCTTAAATGGGAATCTTTGACCATATACCATTGTTATATTTGCAAAGTTATTACTACTAACATTTCCATATGAACCTGTAAGGACAAATGCTTCGGCATTCTTCTTCTGTAATGATTTAGCATATGATGTAGATACTAACCAATCCCAACCCTCAAATGTCTTATATGTTAAAGCACTTCCATTCCATACTACATTTTGTTTTTTAGCCTTAAATTTAAATCCCTGTCCGTATGTAAGAGAACCTTTTCTTAAATCATTAGTGAAATTTGCATTACCATCGTGTCGTTTAGTACCATCAAAACTTTCTGCAGTATAAACACTATTGAATGATGTTATCCATTTTTCTTCACCTTGTGTAGAACGGATAGCATAATTAACCTGTTGTGGTGTAGATGATATATCTTCTCCACCCTCTGACTTACTAAATTGTTCACTAACATTTTCTGCAATTACTGAAGACAGTATTTCTTCAGCTACTTTAACCGCACACGGAAATAAATCTTCAAAATCTTGATAAACTGATTGTGTCCAGGTTTCTAAATCACCATCTAATACTTCTTGTAATGTAAAAAACTTACTACGATTATAATAAGTTACTTGGAATCCTTGTTGTTCACCGTTGAGTACGATATTACTACGAACTATAGTTTGTTCACAAGGGTCTATATAAGAATAGAAAAACGATTGGGCAGAAACACTACTCCAAAGTAGAAAAAGGAATACTAATTTCTGCCACATTCATTTTTTACCAACCTCTTCGGTCAATTGCTTTTATAACATTGACTACGGCGGTCTCCATAGCTTTATTTGATGCGGAACTCAAAGAAGATTGATTCCAAGCCATATTAGGATTCATTAAAAATCCTCTACCTATGGTTGAAGCTCTTCCCTGACCACTACCAACAACATATTGTGTATTCTCATTGTTAATTAACTTAACTTGAATACCAACTATTGTTTCATTAATAGTCTCCACCTTACCAGTTTTAATTTCTTCTTTTAGATTTACAGCAAAATCATAAATGGTTACATAACCAGAATACTTTGCTTTGCTAATTTTAGCATTGTTTGCTTTTAAATCATTTAGAATAGTTAATTGCATATCTCTATCGGCTTCAATCATATTAAATCTACCGATATAAGAAACTACGTTTTGAAGTTCTTGTGTTAAACCGAAAGCTACTCTCTTCTCAGCTAACTCAGGATATCTATCTTCTAACTCTTTATTGAATTTTACATCAAGAAGTTTCAATCCATCAACTTTAGTTACGACAACTTCATCCATTGATTTTTCTTTTTCATATTCACCTACATATTGTTCTGTTTGAACGGAAGCAGCACATCCAATTATATTGGACATTACGAAACCTAAAACAAAAAACAATACAAAACGATAATGGTTTTTCATTGTTATCTCCTATTTAAAATCTGCTAAGGGGTCTTTAAGTAATTTTTCTAATTTCTTGATTTCACCTTTTAGTTTATCAATCTCATTCTGTAATTTCATTACATCTTTATCATAAGATTTAATTTTAGGTGTTTTCAATCCATCAACTTTCTCACGAAGATATTTGAAATCCTCATCATACTTGCCGAATTTTTCTGTTACTAATTCAATATCACTTGCATCTGCAAATCCAGTTACTATCTCTTCTAATCCATCAATACGACCGGTAAATGAATACCAACCTGCTATTCCTGTTGATAGAACTGTTACAAGAGCTATGATATTTTGTATCGATAATCCGAACTTTTTATTCTTCATATCCTCTATTGCGGATTCTGCATCCACTACTTTTTTCTTCGCCATTTTACAACTCCAGGTTTATTGTTAATCTAATTGTGTTACTTAATGGTAACGTTCTGTCTCCATAAATATAACTCATACCTATAACGTATTTATCATATTTAAAATCTAATCCAAATGTGGGATAAGTTAATTCGTGCATATCATCTATATAATATCCAACTTTTCCCCACAACTTATTATTATAATTGTAACTTGTTCCCATACCAAATGTTTGATGTTTTTTCATTTTATTAAATTGACCATAAAACATAAAATCTTTATATGGATATGTTCCAGCTATATTTAAACTTGTAGGTAATTCTGATTTATACCCACCAAATTTAGGTGCCATACCAAAGTTCTGTATCATAACATCTAAATACAAATCTTTATATACTTTTGGAAAATAAGCACCAACACCAAAAACAAATCCAGTTGCTTTTTGTGTATGTAAGTCGTGTGTTATTACTTTTGCATTTACTCCTAAATTATATTTACCAACTTTACGTGCATAATCAACACTATATATTGCACTTAATGGTGTGAATTGTCCTTGTATAATTCCATTTACATCTGCTCGATTTTGTTCTCCATAATTAAAGAACATAATATTAACTCCAAATGGGCCTCTATCAAGATTTATAAAGTTATAACTCATATCATCTACAATATTAGTCATCCAATTTACTCTACTAAAACTGAAATGGTCTTTGTTATATAGATTACGAGCTGGATTCATCATTGGTAACATTACATTACCAATTGAGCTCGTTTGAGCAGTAGGTGCTATTGTTAATATTCTATTTGCTTGTGCCAATAATTGACTACCTAAAGATAGTAATATTGCTAAACCAAATAATATCCAAAATTTATTTTTCTTCATCTCTCGTTTTTCTCCTGTATCCATATAATGAATTTAAATCCAAGATAGAATACTATCATTATTATTGGTATTGTTATAATAAATTGAAATTGACTCATTATTTCACTACCGTAAATTTATTAGCTTTAATTCTATTATCTGTTTGTAAAACAAATATATAAACACCAGGTTCTAACTTTTGATGATTTTCATATGCACTTACCCCAGGTAGAAAAACACTCGGTTCATTAGTAAATTCAAAAGTATGTAATCCCTCTAATATGTGTTCATCTAATAATGTTCCAACTCTTTGTCCTATTGAATTTAAGATATATAATTTTACATCTTTTGATTCATCTAAAAAGAATTGGAATGTTGTGTTCTCCATAAAAGGATTTGGATAATTGTATGTCATTGCTTCTTCATCTGGTTTTCCACCACCAAATGCCCAATACTTATTCCATACCCATACTTCACCATCACTCTTACTCATATTCAAGTCTCTACCATTTGGGTCTGAAGCTGCATGTTTACCAATAAAATTTATTGGAGCCTGTGTCCATTCAGTATCAGGAAATGCTGCTTCAAATACTAAATTCAATCCTACCATCTCTTTAGTTATATGATACGTTTCAGGTGCATTACCTGGTGAATAATCTATACCACCAAAAGAAACTCTTCTGTAATTATCTACAGGTTCGTGAACATTTACATATGTCATCCAAGGACCTGGTAATATATCTGTTTTCATATCTATAAAATGTAATACAGTTGTATCAAATTCAACTTCAAATTCAAATCCTGCTATATTAACTCCCTCTCTTGGTGTAATTGTTAATGGTATTTCTATCTGATTACCCGATTGAACTCTAACTGTAGAATCTGCAGGTAAGGAAAGAATTACATCAACTCCATCTTCAAAATCACCAGAATTATTAAATCCACTTAAAGTATTATTAGGTTCATCATTACCGTCATTTATTTTATTTAAATGATGAGATGGTGCACTTCCACCCCAACGATAAAATGTAGAACCCTCATTATCAATATACCCATTAGGAGTTGTACTTCCTCTACCAGTTTTACCGTCGTTTATTTCTTTTACTTTTGTACCTGTAGCATTAACATCACCTGTAAAATAATATGCTATATCAGGCATTAGATAATCAGGGTTACCTGAATATCCATTCTTTTCACTTGTTCTTGCTGCACTCCAAGAAGAATATCCAGCTCCCAATATCAGATGAAGTGTATCTAATCCTGTTTGATGGTCATCCATCAATGGGTTTAAAATTTCTACTTGACCTGCAAAGTTTCCATCAACATTTAATACTCTCTGCGCATCAAGTAATTTTTTGGTTACTGCCATAGGTGCTTTTAAACTATCTAACCATTTAATATCTCCGTTTCCTCTGTTATTGTTAACAAAATAATACGGATTTTCACTTGTTCTATCAAGTCTTGATTTTTCTGCAAGTGTTGTTTCATCCCAAAAAACTGTGAACTCATACTTTTGAGGTCTTGATTGTCCATTTACAGTCTGATAATATACATAGTTATTAGCACTTCCACCTTCTTTGAATACTTCAATCGTAGACCAATCTTCATAAGAGTCTCCATTATGGTGTGTATAATTATTTAAAAGACTTGTTATATAAGACCATAATATATAGGTATCATTTAATTGAAATACGTCATCTCCATCTACATCTGCTATCAAATACTCAAGAGCAGTTAATGTATCTATTCGTGTTCCACCAGCATTATAATTTTTAAATTTACTTGATTGGTGATTGAATGACTTTACAGCATCTGCTACAGTTGTAATTGCTCGTCTATCTAATTCAAATTGGTCGTGTGTTTCTATATCATCACTTGCATCAGGTGGCCAGAATGATATACGATATCTATTGTTTCTTGGTAACTGAATACTATAATATCCTTTGTCATCTGTATAAGTTGAATCATAATAAGAAATACCAAGAAATCCCTCTGCTGGTACTACTTGGTCTGCTCTTGTTGATTTTTTATCATAAAAATATCCATTTGCTCCTGAAGCATAATGACCAATCACATCATCTTTATTTACAGTTCCATCGTGTTGAGCTTCTGTACCTTTTGAAATAAGTTCTGGATTTGTCCAGTTCGTTATTCTTGGACTAAAGTTAGCTTCATTATGGTCTAACTCAAATTTTATTTTCCAATATGGATATGTGTTTTCTTGTGGACCTCTTTCCCAAGTCGGACTGTTATCTTCATAATCCCACACTGCTCCTGTAGCTCTACCGTGGCCTTGAATATATCTAAAGTATCCCTCAACATCTAATAGTTTTGGGTGTAATGTAATATTACCACGAGCTTTTCCTACACCATCTCCCCATTGTCCTACATTACCATCTATAAAAACTTTATAAGTAGTTAAATAATTTCCATTCGTTACATAAGTATAATATCCTGTGTTACCCTCATACTTGGTAGCAACTCTAAAATCTCGTGCTCCAAAATTATCTACAACATCATTTACTTTAAAATGTAATTTTAATAATTCTACTTGTTTACCCGCTCCGTTACCAAATGTTATACTATCAGTACTATGAGATACCATAGTTATTCTTAACCAATCATAACGAGAATCACTTGAAGATTTTTCACTACCCGCAGTTTGTATTGAATCTACATATCCAACATTATTATACCAAGTTACTTCATATGAATAATCATCAGTTGAGTCTGTATCTCCCTCACTATAACTTGCTAAGTATGCACCTTTCTCTACACGAGTTGAATCGTGTCCTGTAATAGTTGTATTGTCCCAGGTAAATAAGTCATTGTCGAATACTATATCTAAACGAAATGCTGTTACGGTTGCTCCATCATCATCCAGAGTAACAGCGATGGTCATTACTGAATCTCTCCATGCATCAAAGTTGTTATTCTTATAAGCAACACCTTTTGTAGTACTCGTATAAACACCATTTGTTGGATTAGCTAATCCAGTAGTATCATCTGCTAAGTATCCTCTTAACTTAAATGTTTCTTGGTCTCTCCACCAATACTTTGGTGTCTTGTATTCTCTTGATTGCATTAACCTTATAATAGGTGTTTGGGAATATGCTAATCCCAATAACATCAAGAATACCATCATAAATTTCCGCATATAATTCCCCGTTATGTTCTATGTTAATGTAACCTCTTAGATTAAAAAGGCATATAGACTTTATTCGTATATAAATATCATATATATACTGAAAAATTTGTTAGTTTGTGTCGAATCTCACAACAAAAGCTAAAGCTAATTCTTTATCATTTTTGATTGGTTTGGAAGTTGTACCTACAGCTAATAACTCTTCTTCATCATTATATAAACCTATATTTGTAACATAAGTTGCAAAGTCTGAATGTGAAGCTTGTCCTATCAATGTAGTACCTATTTCATAGCCGTTAGTATCCCAAGAACTTGTTGAATAACCAAGAATACCGTAATTAAAAGTATCACGGTCTGTATTTGTAAATAAAGTAGGTTTGAATCCTGAAATTCCTACACTACCACTATAACCTTCTTTAAGAGTTTTATTTGTAGAATGTTCAAATTCATTTTCACCGATTCTACATACATACTCTCTTTCATATATTGTTTGAGTAGAAGCAAATTTTACACTAAATCCATCTGAACCACTGTTAGTACCAACATCTTTATATGAACCAGTATCTGTTATAACAGCCATCCCATCATCATAAAAGATATTACCTACAACACTACCACTACCATTGGCTGTAACAGCTCCTTGTGAAAAACTTGATGAAAAATCTACATCATATAAATTACCAAACCCATCGTCTTGTAATATAATTGTATCCGCAGAACTATTATCAACAATCCTTACTGAACTTGGTTTTACACGTTCTCCATATAACTTTTGAGGTAATGATATAACTGTTGCATTATCGTGTAATTGTCTTGTATATGGTCTTCTTAGTTTATAAGTTCTTCTACTATTACTATTAACTAAGTTAGATAATGGTTCGGTATAGGTATATTCAAGAACTGCATCTGATGATGACGGTACCCCTTTAATATAATCAATCCGTCCTCGCATTTGAGTTATATCTCTATAATATAAATTGAATATAGTTTGATATGCCGGTACTCTATAAAATAAACTCGAAGATATTGTTTTAGTAGCCGCTGTACTTATGTTAAAATTATGAAGATTTGAATCAGTAGGTTTATCTATACCTACAGCATAAATACCACTTCCACTATCTGCCTCTGTGAGTGTGTATGTTTTATGTGTTTCAAATGAGGATATTAAAACATCTTCAGGTTCAAGATTTTTCTTGAATGACATTTCGAACCCCTTTAGAAATCAAGTTTGACTTTGATTAAGGCTTCTCTTGATTTAGATTTAATAATAGGTTTACTTAATTTAGCTATCGCTAATAATTCATCAGTTGAATTATAAAGACCTACAGTTGTAATATAAGTTTTAGGGTCTGCATTTAATCCTGGTACTACTTGTTTAACACCTGATACTGATTCAGTATAAAAAGTCTCATTTGTCGTAGAATTAAATTTAGTAGCGGTAGCTCTTACAAAATAATGACGTGAAGTTATTTCTTCTTCTCTCTTAGCTTGAAAGTAAGCACCGGATTTAATATTTTCATACATTAACTTCGCGTTTCTATCATCACTATTAGAACCACTCTTTGTAATCAAATTTAATGGTATTGATTGTAATCTAACTGGATTCAATAATAGAACACCGAGACTTGGATAAAATAAACCATATGAACCAACTGTTGAACTTTCATTTTCAGCTGTTGTATTAATTGTAGTTCCACCTCCAGATAATGTACCACTTACTATATTATACTCAGGTGCAAAGTTTCTTGCATCTGTATTACCACCTTTATTAATACTTGAATCATCAATTAATTTTACTGGATTACCAGCTGCAGCTTGTAGATGTAATTCCCAACCACCTGGTTCTAAAGCTTCTCTAATTCTTGCACGATTAAATGTTAGTGCATAAAAGTTTTTTATATCTGACTTACCACTAAATTTAAATTTATCTGTTTGTGGTGGATTTATTACTTGATTGAATTGTCCAAACACTGCCGCAGTAGGTCTTTCACCAGAAGTACCGACTATACCTAATGAACCACTACCTTGTTGGTCACCATAAGCTACACCAAATTGTACAGATGCTGATGCGTTAGTATTAGGGTCATACCTATATATATCAACATTATAATCACCTGTATTTGTATATTGTGTAGATGATGTAAAAAAAGTAGCTATACTTGAAGCTCCGTCCTGGAAAACTCCAGAAGTAACTTTAGCTACATTAGTAACTACATCTTCATTTGTTAAAGGTTTATAAACTGACATTCTTATCTTTCTCCTATATTATTGAGTTATATTAGGGTATCCAATGGTCCCGCTTTGAGGCCATCACCAGTATCACTACCATTACCACCACTATCGTCATCATCTTGTGTTTGACTTGGGTCTGTATTTGATGATACGTCTTTGTTAACAGTTATAGTAATAACTTTAGTTAATCCACTTGTCATACCTGTTACAGTAACAGTTGTTGTAGCTTTCTGGTTAATAGATTGTGCGATAAGGTCTGCACTTACCGCTGTTGTTGTATTCGATGCAGGCACTGATGAAAATTTAACTATATTAGTGTTTTCAATACTAAACTTATATTGTTCAGCTGTACCACCCTGTGTGGTTGGTTTGATAGCTATAGTTGCAGCATTATCGACTGTATAAGAAGTACTATCTAATACTAACTTTGTACCTGACATAGAACCGTCTACAAGAAAACTATTAAAATCAGTTCTATTAGGTGCTGCCTCTAATAAAGACATATTTTCAATAACTGACCCATATGAATCAGTACCGTCTGGATGTGTTACATCGTATAATGTATAATCAATTTCTTCATCACTAAGAGCGAATTTCGTAATTTTAAAATTACCGCCTTGTGAAAGTATGCGACGACCTTTTTTAGTTAAAATCGCGTCCACTGTTATACTTGAATTATCTAAAAATCCCATATTATTATCTCCAAAGATTTGTAAATTTATGTTATAACTTCACTAAAAATAAATATCTATTTATTAAATTTTTAAACATTTTAATTATTCTGTATCAATAATGTTTAAGTTAGTATCTGTAGAATCTACTGGTACAGCTACAGTAGGTGAAGTTGTTCTAATTACAACCGGATAATCACCGTCGGCTGTTGTACTTAAAGTATTTTTTACACCTTCATAAAAACTACGATTTAAAGCCGTTATATATTGATATTCGGGGTCTAAATCAGTTTCGACTAAAGATTTTGAACTATAAAAATGTAAATACTTATCACTTGTATTAAACATACTATTCGAAAAATCTAGCGAACTTGTATAAAAATACATATATTCTTTATTATATGTTGATATTCTATTTTGTAATACCATAGCTCCAGTAGGTTCACTAAACACATAATTAGGACCACCGTATTTTGCAGAACCACTTATATATAAATTTCTATCGAATGTTTCATCATAACTAACATTATAATTATCATTTGATGCTAAATTATATAATGAAGGGAATTTGAAATAAGAAGCTGTTATATTAGCTTCATAAGTAAGATAGTCTGTTTCTATTTTTAAAACTGACCCACTCTCGTGTTCAATATTTGATATATTAATATCATCAAGGTAATCTATACGTTCATAAGTAGGATTATTTCTCTGTACTGGTGATTTGGGTCTTTCAAATATATTACCTTCAATTAAAGTACCCATATAAGTTTTAGCTCGAGCTGGTACAAGTTTTTTAAGTTGTTTAAATACTGATTGGTCATAATATTTTATAATATGCATATAATCCCAAAAATTAGCACTACCTGAACCAAATGAATACTTTTTAAAATATTCATTAGAAACATCTGTTAATCCAGTATAAGATTCTTTGAAATTATCTCGTGGGTCACCTAAATATTGATTAAAGTCAAGATTCGCGAATGATGATATTATATCTTCATTTACAACATCAACTGGTGAAAAATAAATACCAAGTTTAGGTGAATCAACCGGTGAAAAATCATTAGCACTTACATCATATCTTTTATTTCTACTTAATGAGGCTCCTTGACCACTACCACTTAATACATTGTTTTCAATTCGTATTTTAGTTGCCATTCTACGATTTGGACCGTGATTCGGTATAATTGTTTTTGTTTTATCAATTACAGATTCAAAAGTATTAGCGGCACCAAATCCACGAGCACTACCACTTTGTACATAAGTTTGATTAGCACTTATATCTCTTAAAGAATCACCGTCGGATAAAGTTTTATTATCATTTAATGCAAATCTTCTTACTAAATGATAATATGATGAAGACGGACTATTTCCAATATATGATTTTGGATTTTCTACGTGAGTATTAAAATATTGTTCTTTTAACGGTTCTGTCCATAATCTAAATTCCATCATTGAACCGCCAAATCTTGAAGCATTAAATCGTCCTGAACCAGTCCCTGTACTATGACCACCTATATATAAATTACCACTACCAGTCCAAGAAGCATTATATGAACTTGATGATGAACCATCTATATTTAATGACGTTTTAGATGAATGTATAATTCTATCTAAACCACTCTCATATTTTTTAACGAATAAATCATAATTAAATGTATCAGTTATCGTGTCGGTATTATCACTTACTTTTTGAAGAGAAAAATCATCCCAATATATTGTTGATTTTGGTTTTAAGTTTTCAAATCTTACACCTAATTTTTTTGTATTTGGATATTTAATTGTTTTTTGTACTTTTATCTGTACCCATTCAGTTTCATTTAATCCAATTGGTTCAGATGATTTTATACCACCATCATCTCCCGTATACCATCTCTCTCTATCCCAATTTACAACTTCTTCATTTTTATCTAATTCAAATAAACTCAAACGACCTACCGAATCAACCTCACTTGAGGATACTTTTGCAAATCCAGAAAATATAAAACTCTCACCTTGTGTTGCTAATGTTGCAGAAACACTCGCAGATACTTCATTTGATTTCTTATAAAATTTAAAAAATGAAGATTGATTTCGAGAAGTATTTTCGTGGCTTAAACTTTTTGTTCCACTTCTAGCTACATTTGAACTACTTACTATTTTCATTATACCTTGTTCTGCATTCTCAACATTCTGTACAAACGGTGGATTCTTAAACTTAGTAGTTTCAAATGAAGCTGATTCAAATAATTCAGACTCAACTTTAGTTTTTCTTAACATTACAGAATGATACTCACCATCAAAAACTGGTAAGATTGATGAACTAATTTCTTGTAACCCATTAGAGCCTGTTAACATAAAAGAAACTGTACCATTATTATCAGGTGAATCATTTTCTTTTAATTTTATAGCCCATTCAGTATCTTTCTGTAAAAGTATTTGGTCTGAACCTGATACTGCTCTGAATCTAAATTCTACTGTATCTGGTTTTCTACTACTATCGTCATCATCAGCCCAAGTTGTTTCAACATATTGTTCACCTTTAAATCTTAACGCCTTTGTAAACTTTCTTGCAATCTCAAATTGTGCTTTATGATTGTCTTTTTGTAACCCACCAAATTCTCTAACTCTTAAAATAGAAGATGGTATACCATAACAATTTAAAACACCTTTTAATGCTCCAATAGTACCCTTAGTCTTTAACAAATATGGCATACTTGCTAATAATCTTTTTGTTATCTCTTTTGAAATATCACTTTCAGGTGGTGATGAT
>Ga0098040_1000844_pt1 | contig 13794 bp, 5 predicted proteins | sample 7_EtaG_FD_75065 | JGI IMG/M metagenome (GOLD analysis project Ga0098040, IMG submission 75065) | Marine viral communities from the Subarctic Pacific Ocean - 7_ETSP_OMZ_AT15161 metaG | ecosystem: Environmental > Aquatic > Marine > Oceanic | place: Pacific Ocean | collected 2015-01-08
CCTGAATACTCAATGAACTTGTTCATCTCGACTGTATCTCTTAGGATAACATCCATATAGTAAGATTTGCCTGCTTCAAATTCTTGCCACTTGTTATCAGGAGCGGATCTAAAACTTGTTAGCTTGCCTCCTCCCGATGATCCTTTTTCGCCTTCTAGGAAGAAATCAACTGTCTCGGCGAGGAAGTTATGCATACCAAGTTCAAATAGCGATGTCTTTTCTCCACTCCAAACTGATTTATAATTGAATAGTTCATCGGTATTGAAGTTTGCTTCGTCTGTAATAAAAGAAGAAACTAGTCTAATCGGATTCTCTTCTCCTTGCGGAAGATTTCCTTTTAGATTGTATAGCGTCTCAAATGGTAATCTATAGTTTGGTCCAATGCTCAATTGAAAGTCAGATGGGGTATTCGTTGTTCCTAGCACGAACCCTGGAACACTACCTGTATATATTGGATAATCAACTGCGATACCAGATTTGATTGAATTAAAAAGAATTCCTGGAGACATCAGTGGTTTTACAATCCCTTGCCATCCCTGTTTTGGATAGGAAGTCGTATTACCCTCAAAAGAACCTGCGACATTCCCGCCAAGTGATTCACTAAGAACGTTTCCTATTTGAACTGCTCTGTCTTTCGGATAAAATCCGTTATAAGGAAGAAGTTTCTTTAGGCCTCGGCAAGTAAATGAAACTTTGCTAACCTGCCCTACTTCACCCCCTACATGGTCTTCTACTACCTCAATGAACTTGCCCGAATTCGGTGTCTGCATATATTTTCTAACGAACTCGCTATTGAATGTTAGGGCATCTTTGCTGTCTGCGCTGGATGTGATTGATGCCCCATCTAAAGTAAACACCTGTTTGTTTGGTGCTCTAAAGTCTGTCGCTTTATCTACGACATAGTAAGGAATATTCTCAGACATTCTAAACTCAGGTATGATGCTTCTGTTCTTAGATTGTGGTCGTAAGTCAGCGGCGTATTTATCGTATGTATCATACCAAGAATTTTTGCCTGCGATTTGTTCTGTTAGTCTCTCGACATATCCGCTGCTTGTATTTCCTACTCGAACATTATAGAGTTCCAAGTAAGATAAAGATGGGAGTGGATTTGTGGTAAACATTGATTCATCTGAATCTTGCATTAGTTCGCCATCATAATTTCTGTAAGATGAACTCTCCGGAAAGGATCTTATTCCATCTGTCGCCATTGAGTTAAAGTTGAGTGCTGGTTTGTTGATATCAGATCTAGCAGCAATCAGTCTTAGGTTGCGGATAGCATAGTTGTCGAAGGCATAACCGATATCGGAACCTTTGCCGCCCCAATCTTCTTGTGCTATTCTTATATATACCGGTTCGCCGGGATCAAAGTTGACTTGTCTTTGAGTGTAAGTTCCGGCAGTTAGCCCTCCCGGAGAAATCCTTACAGCTGTGTTCCATGTGGTTCCGGCAGGGGCTGATTTATATTGAATCAATAAGTCTTCACCCGTTTCTGGTTTATCAAGGTAGACAGAGGGGGTGATCCAATAATTGCCTCGTGTCGCCTCGAAAGACATAGTGATGCCAGCAACACTGGATGTTACGAAGGCGTCAGTCCATTGTAAAAACCTTTCGTTTACGGGATTTCCGCTGACGCTACCGTAAACGAAAGCTTCGCTTCCACTATTTTGATCTGTGACGATCTGACTTGAAGCATCGCCAACGAAATCCAACCCGATAGAGTCAGCAAAGACATATGTCTCATCAATGTCTTCCGCGAGTGTTGAATCTACACTCTCTCCTTGCGAGTTTGGTGCGTCTTCACTTCTTATTAAGTTTTCCTTAAAAAATGTTCTTTGTGTTCCGAAAATCCTGTCATATCCATCACTTCCAAATCCCGCGACTTCTGCGTAATCTGTTCTCTCTCTTGTCTGGTTTAGATATGCGTTTATTGGCGAAGGATACAGGATGCGAGAATAATCCATCTCGATAAACTCACTGACGGGGTTCCCTGGCTGGGTCACCTGATCTGGATCGAGATAATGATTTTTTAATTTCTCGTATAGAGTTCCTTTAAGCGGTGACTTTATCCCAAGTCTATTTCTTATTGACTGCCTGGTGAAGGTTGAAAGATTATTCGCGAGAGTGTATTTCAGGGATGATACCACCTGCTCATTTAGTTTTAGATCTGGCCTAACATAGAGTTGATGAACTATTGGTTTCGAATCGTCACTGACTATTGGTTCTTTATAGTTTGTTACTCCATCGCTTCTCTTTGAAGATACTTGCCTTCCGAGAGAGTTGGTTGTTGTCTTTCGAACATTAGCTAAAGATAAAATACTTTCTCTCGCTAGTCGTATCACGATTGGATTATACCCATCTCTAACCTGATTCCAGGAAGCATACTGATATGGTCCGCTATAGACATTGAAAATTGTACCTGCCGATTTAGAAAGAAAGTTTGTTGAGTCTGTCCCAAGAGGAGTTTGAACAGCAATGCCAGATTTGTCTAATCCAGTCCCTGAAATGCCGATGAAATCTCCTCTTCCATCACTCGAAGACAATACATAATCAATATCATCATAGGGACCGAAAGGAACAGAACTACTGTGCTGGTATCCTGGTAGTTGTGTCTCTGTTGTTAGGGCGGAATCTTGAATCCACCTATATCTCAAAGATGCCTGTGGTATGGCATGTGTTACAAAGGCGTTGTCGTATGTCGGGAAGCTGGCGAGGTTCATTCCATCCACCGAGGATGCAACAGGGACTCCCCAATACATTTCACCCTTTTCATAATTTGAAGAAATTCCAGGCGTTCGGAATGGCGTCGTCCATATGTCCGTTCCGTAACTGTACAAGACAGATAATTCATCTCTCATAAAATCGTAAGCATAGACTCTTCCAGGGATTGATGCTCCCTCATCAGATAAAATATAAAGTTTTTTGCCTCGGCGATCAACATCTAGCGAGTATCCTCGAAAAGCGCCACTTGTTTGTCCAGACGGCATCTGAACAGTAGAAATGGGCCCACCGTCCAGTGAGCGTTTCTTGAGAGCACCATTGCCAACATCACAGTAATAACAATCATTTTGCTGCGAAACGACACCTGTCGAGATAGCAATAGAGGATACTTCGAATGTAGCAACATCTGTAAAATTTAATACAGTTTCGATATTGCTGCCGTCGAGATCTGACCTCATTAAAACCGGCCGCCCTAGGTATCCTGCACCGTTCGCCCAATACAATTTTTCGTTTACGGTATCGATAGACAGACAAGCGGGGATGGCACTGTCGGTGACAACTACGCCAGACTCTGTGCCGTCGATACTACAACTATATATGCTCGATGCTCCCCAATCCGGGATCCAGTATAATCGTTCATTAACATATTTTATATCGCCGCCATCCGTTGGAATTCCTGCTGCGATGGGCAGCGTGGTAGGCAAATCCGCCTGGATGCCTATCGCAGCATATTTTATCTCCGATGCCAAGTGATCTATCCAATAAACTCTCTCGGAATCAGAAGTCAACCCCCTAACATCGCCACCATCGTAAAAATCACGAACTTCAAAAACTCTCTCTTTGCCCCTTATTTTAGTATTCCTATTGTCTGTATGATACACAGTCGGCAGCAAAGGAGGTATATCTGTCGCTTTTGGTGTGTGCCTCGTCAAATCTGATCTTAGCACAGAACGCACTGAGCGGTTCCTCCAGGGCATTGCGTTATTTGGGGCATACTCTTCGGCATAGGTATCCAAAACTCCCCTAGAACTCACGTCAGTGCCTCCTGGGGCATTAAAATGATTGACGAAGACAAAGGAGTTCGTTCCGGTCAAATCAAAGTTGGGCAATGTCCTATTTGGGTCTTTCGCTCCACTAACATACATCGTCGTAAGATACCGAGCGAACCCAGATCCTGTGACCTCAACAAATGCTCTATTGTTTGAAGTTCTACCTGTTGTCTGGATTATGTCGTAGTCGTGTGTATAATTTCCAATAGTAGTTGATCCAGTGCTTGTCTGGATGTTTGCTATGTTTATTGGTCTTTTTGCGAGGGTGTCTCGAAAGTAATATGCTCTCGGTCTATTGACATCAATTGAATCTGGCCCTATTACTTTGAGTATGCCAGCACTCATTGAAATGTGAAATAGTTCTGGTCTAGTTGAAGGCGTATCTGTTCCGTCGTTTAGAGGAACGTGTCTGAACTGACTGCCGCCAACATACTGGTAAGTAAATGGAGACTGTGCAGGAGCATCATTCAAATCGCTATAGCGATCTGTCTTCATATTGGTGATGTCTAGTCCTGGCTTGAAACTAGCAGATATCTCAGTAGCATAACCGGTATCAACCGATGAACTATAAATCTTGAATGGTGCTACTTGGAAAAAATTGTCAGTCATCTATCTCTCTTTCTATTATACAGGTAAATACTCTTCATTTTCATTTTATTTTATTATGCGGAACCAGTTTCCCAACTAGGGTACTCATAACTGGCTGTTGCCGAGTTTTGATAAGTTGTGAAATCAGAACTTGTTATTGGGTTAGCGACTGTGCCGTCCCAGCCTGGATACTCATAACTGGCTGTTGCCGAGTTTTGATAGACTGAAAAATCAGAACTTGTTATTGGGTTGGCAACTGTTCCGCCCCAACCAGAGAACTCAAAATTAACCTCTACCGAAGACGAGTCATCGGGCACGTCTTCGGAAGGTGGCCCGCTTGGAACTATTGTGGATCCAAACCTCAATCTAGAAGGTCTATTTACTTTTGCAGATTTTGATTTAAATCCTACTTTACCCATCTTCACATCCCTCCTGGAATTGATCCGCAGATATAGAAATAAATCCGTCTGATCCAAATCTGATTGCGAATTTCAATGCTCCGATGTTGTTCGCATCTTCATCGGTGTTTATTAACCCATCAACCTTGAGTTCTACGACGCTGTTATATTGCCTCTGCCAAGTGTTATGCGTCACGGCAACTATTTGCTCTCGATTGGCAAAGACAGAAGCGGGTATAAAATCACCCTCTCCAGATGCCCTATTTTGCCACCAATAACACCTTTCGCCTTCTGGCACTGGCGAGCGCGGTATCCCTGGGTTTCCGGCCGGGATTGGGTATTGAGCGAGTCCTTGCCCCAGTGCGGGTGCCTCTGGTGTTGTTCCCTTGAACTCTATCGTTGGGAATTTACTATAATATTTGTTTCTTTCGAGAATATGACTCTCGACAACAGTTGACATATCTGGCGAAAAGTTAGCAGACGCCGGTATCAATTGCTCTACCATCGATGTAATGGCGCCATCAATCCACTTGTAGAAATCAACATACTTAATAAGGTTCGGTGTATTCTGTATCCTGCTAAAGAATATCTGCCTTAGTTTTCCTAAATCTTTGTAGTCTTGGCGATACCGATTTACTGGTTCGCCTATGAAATTATTAAAATCAATTATGGACCCAAACACATCTATCATCTCATCAGAAATTACCTGTTGCATTCCTTTTTCGACAGCATACCTAAAACTAAGAGGTCTTGAGTCTCTGGTGAATATCTGGTCGTCCTGCTCATTTATGATCTGAACCAAATCATCAGACTGCATTACCTCTGGCCCTTGAAGTTTTGCGTTTGAGAGATATTCTTTCTGAATAACATTAGTGTCGTTTGCTAAGAAAAAGTTTCCTTTTCCAGGGTGCTCTTTCTTTAGTGATCCATCAAGAGATCCATAAGTAACGGTGGGGTCGGTAGACCCAGAAGACAAATCATCGGTAAAAAATCCTGCTGTGTATCCCGGCCCAGATCCACCATCTGAGGAAGACAGGGTGTCATACCCCCAGTTAAGAGCGAGAGTGTCGATCTCTGGTATCTCGACGCCTATCTCGTCATAAAAAGCATAGCTGTTTTCGAATGGGTGCTTTGTTCCGTAGTTAGTTGCGTCGCGTGCGTGGATTCGCATTACTTCATCATCGAGATAACTCAACCACACTCTGTTTGAGGTTATCTTTGTGTCTGCTTTCTCTAGGTTACTGCCTGTGAAGTTTGTATAGTGGGATCCCGCATAGAGTCTTTTGTTGCTCTTGATGAAATTAGATCCCGAAGCATATGCCAAGGAGGATGTTATTGAAAACTCGTTCCTTATAAAATCTCCCTCTGTCTCCACCCCGTAAAACTCTAGAGTATAAGGGTTAGCACTAGCCAAGATAGGTATGGATCCAGTATTCAATATCTCATATTCTTGTCTCAGTCTGACAGCAAAGTTCCAGTTGTTGTTGTCATATATATCTTTGTAAATACTAGTCTCTAGTGTTGGAAAGGGCCCATCCTCTGATGTGCTTTTCAAAACAAACTTAGCATTTGCTGACTCAATCGAGGATCTCACGGCATACACTTGGAAGTTGGCAGCATCTCCTACTTCCCAGGTATAATCGCCTCCATCATCCTTGGCTGTGTGCATCCCAAAGAGAGAAGAGGAAACAAAAGGAGTCTCAAAATACAAGGGAGAATCTTTGGTGTGCTTCTTTGGAAAGATAACTTCAGATTCTATTGTTATCGGGTGATCGAAGTTTGATGCGGTTATGAACGAGACTGAATTAGATACAGTCGCGGAAGATGTTTGATATACTGTTCCATTGAACCTATCAGTTTCTGCGTAGTTGATAAACTTCTTTTCGAGTCCATGGAGTTTATAATCGTCTTCCAGTTCATATGTGGCGCCATCAACATAAAGATTTACCCTAACCAATTCTTCATCAATGCCGTAACACCTAAGAAGGTTCCTGAATGATTTTATGGTTCCCTTTGTTTTATAAATATAAACAAGGTTATTGTAAATATTTTGATATATTATGTTTTTTATGTCGTATATTTTGTCATCAAACGCTTCTGTTTCGTTCCTTGACGATATCGTCTCAAGCACGCTCGCTTCTACAAATAGTTCTGGCGCAGTGAACCCAAGAGACTCTATTCCTGCTTTTGTAAATGGGTAAGGTTTCTGAGAAGAAGAGACGTATTGGATATCTCTAACGCTCGGGAGTTCTTGTATTTTGAGATACAAGGAATCAAAGAAACTAGAAATTATCTGTGTTAGATTCAACAGATTCCCTTGTGTTTCGTCGTCCTCAGTTATCCAAGCGGGGATACTATAATAGATGCTAGCGGCATTGTTGTAATCATATTCTGTCCCTTCGCCCTGTTTGGCGGACAAAAGCGAGACGACAGCTGGGTGGAACGAATAGATGATTGGATCTTTAAATTCCGTGGTGGCGGCGGCAGATTCAACAATCGCGGATCCTGTATTTCTTGCGCCAGAAGTGTATCCAGTCCAGGATCCGTCAGAGAACCTACCAGAATAATCCAGTACCTTGGAATCCGCCGATGCTACTTGAGTAATTCCCTCGTTGAATTTATAATAGACACCCAAGTCTGTGTTCGCATCGTCAGTGTTTGTCCCGCCACCAAACTGCGTAAACCAATACCTTCCTATGCCTTTATCTGTTCTTGATGTCTTCCAGATTCGCATCTCGTCGATAGATCCAGACAGTTTACCCCAACCGAGGGCACCGTGTGTTCCGGAAACGTTTGATCCCAACGAACCAATATGCCCAAGCATTGGGCCTGTGACCGCGCCTATTGAAGTTCCTGAAACGACGGTCTGATTGATGGCACCGTCAAGATAGAGTTTGGTAACGAGACTGCTTCCGCTGTTTTGAGAGGAGACGGCATAATGATGCCACGAGTCGTCAGTTGTTGTTAGAGAGTCACCTATCTCTATTTCTAGAGATCCAGAGGAACCAGACATTATCTCCAAATACATTTTCGTAGTGTCTGTGCTTCTCGTTTCTACCCTAAATCGACCGTATCCGTCGCTGCCAAAACTTGCGCTGTTCCACAAATCAAAAACAACCTGCTTATCTGATTCCGTCGCGTAGGCACCCTTTTTCAACCAAAATTCAACACAGACACCAGTATCGCCGTCTAACTCCAGATTCGAATCTCTATTTTTAGATGGGTCATAGAAGTTGGAGCTGGAATTGGCAAAGATGCTCGAAAGGGTGCCGCCGTTCGGGGCGTCGTTGGGCCCGCCCTTTACGAAGATATATTCGTCGCTGCCGAATGTGCCGTATCCGTCCTGGGCGGCATCATTGGATGCGCCATACGAATACCCCATGTTCACATACCCATTTGTTCTTGGGTATTCACTCTCGAAGATGTATCTATCAATGCCAGATGCGGTAAGCGACCACTGTATCTTGTCGTTCTGTGATCCATCAAACGGATAAGATGTATAGATGCCAGTTATCGCATCAGTATAATATTTTTTGGCCGAACCGAACTTGGCAAAGTTTTCTGGGAAAGAGTAGTCAACAAGAGGTTCAAACCTCTGCTTTTCTTGGATTTGAGATGAGTAATACTCGGGAGACTCAATATCTTTTGAGAGATCTTCCTTGTTTGTAAGAGATACTATGCTTGTATTCTTATCTTTACTAAATAAATCTTTTATGCCCATTTTTATTCAACTCTAAACTTAAACTCTTCTTCTTGCTCTATGAACTCTCCATATTCTTCTATGAGAAACTTAAATGCGTATTGGTAATCTGCCTGAAGGAGTGACATATCAAAATTGAAATGATTCCCCTTGCTATCGTAGGATAATTTGGTTTGCTTCATGCTTCCTGTGCCATACGGTATCACCTCGAAATTATCAGCAGTCCTATAAAGTTTATAATACATATTGTTTATGGTGGTGTTTTCTATCTCTGAAGAGGCTATAGTGTAAACTGTAGGCATCCAATCTTTGGTTCTCGCATACATCCTGAACTGTACTTTCTCTTTGGTCGAATAGGACGGCTTCAGATTGGTTATGTTTATAATATATTCATCTTGATCGTCATCGTCAGAAGCGTCGTAGGTTGTTGTATTGATCGTGCTGCCGGAGAAGTATTCGGTAGGGGTAGACCCGGAATCATTATGCCATACATCGAAAAGATATTTCACTGGTATGTCAACTGCCACCGACGCAGAATAGACGCCCGTTGACACATATCCGCCCGTTACTACATATGCGCCTCCTTGTAGTGGAAGGCGCGCACCACAGGGGGCGGTGGTCCCTGAGTACATACTCACATAAATGCTTCCGGTCCCAACAGCAGGCACATTGACAAATCTGCCTCGAAACTTATTGTAGAAATAAAGAGTGTTTAGGTTATCTTCTGTCGGCAGCAGGGAGCTGCTTATGATGAAGTCGTTTCTGTCGTCTGTAACCGCCGAGTTCCATCTCGCCTCAATGTAAGGTCTTTTGAAGAAGAATTCGCTGCCGCGAGCGAAGAACTTTTTGGTATAATAGCTTCGGGCGGCGCTCTCCTCGCTAGCAGTGAGGTGGATACCGACACCGTAATTTGTTATCGTTCCGTCTACCCATTGCTCTACTAGACTTGTTATGTCAACCTCTAAATCCTCAGTGCCATTTTCGAAATAAGCATTATAGTTGCTAGAGGTAAGGTAGTCGCCGCCGGGTGTTGTCCAGGCGACGCCAGTAGAAGCAGATATCCAGTTGGATGCTCCGAGATCACTATACTCTTCCATGTCCAGCCCATACCCCTCTTCCCACGATTGAGAAATTGGTTGTATAGTTAGGTTAAATTTCGTTGGAAGAGTTTGACCATGAACAGCGTTCGTTAATTTCAGGATGAAGTTGGTGCTGCCACTTATGGGGATCGTTCCTGCCGCTCTATCAGATACGATAGTAGATACTGGAAACTTTGTTAGAATTCGTGTTAGTTCTAGGGAAGAAGAGTTCGCCTGTCCAAATATCGAGAACACCTCCAGGACATCAGACTCGCCCATATTCGCAAGACTACCTGAATCTACCAGGTTTGATTTGTAGGCATCTGTTATTGAGTTGTCTGCGTCAGCAGTATATCTCTTTATTGCCATTATCTAATAACTCCCTTGATATCAATATTTGGATATTTCAATTCCACAATAACATTGTTTGGAATGTTGATCATTCGGCCGTCGGCAGATAAGTTTTCTTCGAAGTCATAAAAAACATCAGAATATGCGCCGCCCACTTTTAGAAAGGCCTTGGCGCTCACTACGTCAAGTATGCCCTCAACATTCTTCAAGGTAGAATAGATGTCAGATATATAGATGTTCTCGGATATATCATAATATTTATTGAACTTATTTCCCAATGCTGTTACCGCATCAGATAGCAAATCAATGTTATCCTGATTGACTTCCCCAGTCGCCTCAAACTGAATACCAAAGTTGACTATCTTTGCGTCCAATATATCAATAGAATCTGATATCATCTTATTTTTATTCAACCAAGTCTTCAGATTGCTTTTTAGCGATTGGTTGGATTGAGCGAGTTTGCCGGCACTGTCCTCCGAGACAATATATAGATTCAGGTTTCTTTTGAAAGATCTGTTGTCTTGAATGATATTAACTCGCTTTACCATGCCGAACCGATCTGGCATTGCGTAAACCATGTTCATATAGTCTTCTCTCGTAACTGCCCGATGCTGGGTCGCAAACATTCCTTGACTTCTTATCTTCAACTCTTGAGATGTTGGCAGTGCGACACTGCCAACAATAGGCGTATCATTGTTAACCTCCAGAGATCCGATTACGTCCTGTGCCAGTGACGGCGAGAGATCGTTCTCGTTCTCGAAAGAGAAATTAACTGTTCGAACAGAATTTAATGCACCGGCGGAAAGGTTGTTTCCGAGGCTGCTGTTTACCCGAAATCGAACCCGGAGAGTTGTATTGGATGGCGCTACGCCGAATTTGTTGGAATCAACCAACCTGGTGGGATCAATCGCAGTGTCGGCAACATAGTCTTTCCCATATGCAAACATTACCACGGTGCTTGGTTCAGAAATTGCGCTGCTTCTGTCAGAACTCTCGTCTCCTGTGCCGAACTGCAACATAGTGATGTCTCTAGATTTTTCCACAACAAACCTTCGCGAAACATATCGTGGTTTTATTAGCGACGGAGTATCTTCTCTGTCTTCTGAATTCGTATTAGTTATTGCCCTGTAGATTACATTCTGAGAAAGGTTTTCTACTTCAAAATATTCATTACCTTCGGAGTCTTCTACTGATATTACCTCGGCAATATCTGAACCTCCTAACCGCAACTTTAGGAACCTCTCATAATTCCCGACTGATATAGTTTGTTCGACTATTCTTCCGGAAACAACCTGCCCATAAGACTGTATAGCATACGAGAGTGGTAGTCCTGTGGTGCTGTCCACGCTGGCGACTACAACATTGTTTTTAGTGTCAGAGAAATCAACATCCTCTGTTAGCGTGAATTGTGTGTTGTTGTCTGACGAAAAAGTTGTTCCTCTCTGGATAACTGGTTTATAGGCGTTGTTTGGTGTTCCGGCGGCAGTGGCAGGAACTATAATGTAAAATGATACAGTGCCATAGGAAGAGGGACTCTTGTTTAGCTTATACCCCAATTGGCGGGCGTGCTTTACAACATTATCATACTCAATTGCTGTCTCTAAAAAGCTTTCATTCGCCTGATAATCAGCATAAAAGGATAGCATGTCCCCCACATAAGCAACAGTATCCATCATTAGGGCGCCAAATCCCGCCTCTGAAAAATCTTTGTATGTATCTGGGTAGTATTTTCTGGCATAGTTAACCAGATCATTCTTTATCGAATTGAAGTCTCTGTTTGTATAATTAATCGCTACTTTCTTACCTGAAGGCATCTCAAAATTTCTCCCCTTTTAGATCTCTACCAACAATGTATCGCTCAAGTTGAGAGGCGAAACCTGATATGTTATAACTATTTGCAAACTATTGCTAATGTCTCCCAACGCAGCACCATTATCATTAAAATCGACATTTAATATCGATATAAACGGCATATACTTCTCAACCTGCGAAGAAAGCTTGCTTCTAATTGCCGAGTGTGTGATCGGATCATTCATTTCAAACAAATAATTTCTCATTCCCACACCAAAATCAGGAATCATCATCCTTTCTCCGGGCGCGGTCAGCACGAGATTCTTGAAATTTTGTTTTACAACATCAAGCATTGTGGCGTTCAATGCAAACCCCGCATACATCGGATCTTTTCTTAGTGGTAGTGACGGCGAAAATCCTGACATTGTATATTACTCCAATCCGCGTCGTTTCTTCTCTTCGGCAGAAATACGCTCCATGTCTATACATAGTTTTTCGTGGAGCTTTTTCTTGTTTTGAAGACCTTCTTCCTCTCTTTGTACTGCTTTGAGTTCTAAATCAATGTTCTGTAGATTGTCTGCTGCTACGATTGCATGGTACGCCCACCCAATTGGGGTATGTGGTGGTGACGGGCTATATGGCACCACATCAGATGGTAACGATGCATAGGCGATTGGGGTCACGGGCAACGGAAGCGGGTATCCCGGAAATACGGGCTCTGGTTTTGGTGGGTTTGGTATCCGAATCGATCCGCGTACATTTCCCCAGATAATCCAATCAATCACCTTTCCGCCGCCATTTGCCACAGAGATTGTCTCCACTTTCTGTGTCTCGGGGTTAACTACGAGCAGATCCCCTGTGGCGAGATTGTATCTTTCTTCTGCTGTGAAGTTATCCGCATTTACAACTCGCTCTCCCTTGAGTATCGACAATATTATGCCCCTAGCATTACATTTGTCTAGGTCTGTGTTTTCTCTCAATCTCTTGAATGTCGCTGGTGAAAAGTTTGGAAGAACATTATTCTGCGGTTCTAGAGGATCACCTAGATCGATGTTGTGTTCATTTTTCAACTCTTTAAATATTCCCAATCTTACCTCTTCTAGATCTGCCTCATATGCGTCGAATAGAGTGACTGCCATTTTTCTTACATTTCGGTTCATCAAGGATACAATAAAATCTTGATGCCATTTTTGTCTGTCGCTACTTGGTTTATGGTCCTCGTCTGCCAAGTAGGCACTATAAAGATCTTGGCTGGCAGGGTTATAAAGTCTAAAGAACACCTTCTGTAGATATCTGTCAAAAAGAGAATTTCCTGTGTCTGAACCTTTTGTTATCCTGTCTCTCAATCTGAATGTGACCATCTCGTTATTGTCGAGCGGATCTGGTGCTCCTTCGGCCAAGTATAATGGGAGCGACTGTTCACTTTTGCGTATTACAGTTGGAAATTCACCAGCGAAATCTCCCACTGGCGGTGGTACTGCGCCAGGAGGAACAATAACATCTGTTACAAAGAAGTTCTTGTCGTTCACCCCACCAGGCGAACCATCTGGATTTAGGATCTTCATTGTTTGCGGAAGAAGTTTTCCAGCGTGTCCTGCCTTGACGATTGTGGATGCCGGTTTTATAACAGGATCCATAAATTCTGCCAACCCTTTAAAGATTTGCTTCGGAGTTTTCACTGCCAAGTCAAACAATCCTGGATTTCTCGCGTTTCCTTCTGTTCCGTAATTTGCCATGGCGCGGGCGAACTCTCCTCTGTTGCCACCTCTCTTTTTCTCTTCCGTTGTCTCGAAGGTGTAATCGCCGCCGTTTGACACGACTTCAAACAGACTCTTTAGTTGAAATTTTGTACCATCAAAGAATTCTTCTGGAAGTTCGTTTATCATATTCGCATAGATTGACACGAATGTTAGCATCGTATCTCCTGGTATACAATACTTGAAAAGATATGAATATATTGATGAGTTTTTCATCTTCCTGGTTAGATCTTCTAGATAACGATCTCGATATACCTCTTGTATATCTTTGCTCGGGTTATTGGGGGAGATGGATTTCATAATCGTGTCAAGTAAGTCACCCGGAAGGGCGGTGGCGGTTCCGGGTATTGGGATCTCAACAGA
>Ga0098040_1000845_pt1 | contig 13793 bp, 20 predicted proteins | sample 7_EtaG_FD_75065 | JGI IMG/M metagenome (GOLD analysis project Ga0098040, IMG submission 75065) | Marine viral communities from the Subarctic Pacific Ocean - 7_ETSP_OMZ_AT15161 metaG | ecosystem: Environmental > Aquatic > Marine > Oceanic | place: Pacific Ocean | collected 2015-01-08
GGTTCAAGCAATGCTTTCTTTAATGATAGTTTTATTGGTTCAGGTACAGCGGATGGTTATAATGGATGGACAGAAACAGCAAGTGCAGGTCATACTTTTGATTTAACAGCAGATGGTCTTAAAAGTTCAGGTGGAGGAGATGGATATGCAGAGTTAGTACACGATACGGATAATCCTACTGAAATAATATTTGGGTATAGGGCAACAGGTGAGATGAGTTGTAGTTCAGGAGTTACTCAAAGTTGGTTTAGATTAAACGAAGACAGCACTATGAATACTATCATAGACATTGGGACTTATTGTATTCAAGGGGGGAGTTGTAATGTGTTCAGGATTCAGGATGTTACAACAGGAACAGCATTTAATTATTTATTAAATTATACAATCCATATTGAAAATATTAGGTACTCACCAAACTACGATTTTGATTTAACAATTTATTCACAAAATGGAACTAAACCTTTAGAAATAGCTTATGAAAGTACTGGTACTTCTTTTTATACTTCAACAGATGCTGGTCATGTTTCCTTTAGAAGGGGAACTAACTATTGTTCAGTACCCGATTTTTATTTTACTAATTTTAATACTTATAATTCAAGTAATAGTGCAGTGAGATATAATGCTTCTTTAGATAGTACAGAAATGTATTCTAACTTTTTATTACAAGATCTGACTTTAGAAGGAATAGATATTTCTTCAACTTTAGACACTTCCTTAAATGCTTGTAGTGGTGAAACTTGTCAAATTCCTATAAACCTTAGCTCAAGTCCTTTACTAACAGCTATAACTGGAAATATTACTTTGTCTAATTTAATTATAAATATAACTACTTCCCCAACTATCCCTTCCACCTTATCACCTTTAAATAATTCAATCTATTTTAATGCCCCAACATTAACATGTGCAGATTCAAGTGACCCAGATGGGGATACAATAAATTATCTATTTTATAATAGTACTACTCTTCTCCAAAATTCCACAGCAACTACTTATAGTTGGTCAGGAATCAACTTCGGAACCTCTCAAACATGGTACTGTAAAGCTTGTGATCATCTTGCAGCTTGTTCAAACAATACAGAAACCAGAACAATCTATGCTATAAATTTTAGTAATTGTGCTGCAGGTTCAGCAGATATGGCTTTAAACTTAAGTATGAAAAATGAGGAGAATGAAAGTTTATTAATTGGTGCTGTTGATTATACACTTACCCTAGATAGTGATTTTGATAGTTTAGCATATTCAGGAAATATGAGTGGTTCATCTAGTTATGGGCTTTGTATGAGTCCAAGCGATATAGATGTAAGCGCTACAGGATTCCTTGAGTATCTTCCAGATGATGCAGCTTTTACTTTCCCTAGGCAATATTATTTAGATGCAATGGCTTTAAATTCTAATGTAACTCAAAATATTACTTTATATTCCTTACCAGACGCATTAAGCACAGCTGTTACATTTATTGCTTCTAGAGCTGCTCAAGCTGTTCAAGGAGTATTAATTCATCTTCAAAGATATGATGTAGCTACAAATAGTTTTAGATTAGTAGCAATGGGAGAAACTAATGCAAATGGAAATGATATTATTTATCTTAGATTAACTGATGCTTGGTATCGGGTTTTAGCTTATGATCAAGGAGAATTACAGTTTAGTTCTGGGCCAGAACATATTACAAGTAGTCCTTATAGTATTATCTTGGCAGGCGGAGCGGCAGGATCAGACACCTTCGCTTCCTTTGGAAACTGGGTTGATTTAGGCGATATAAGTTATTCTTTAAATTATAGTAATACTACTAATTCATTTAATTTAATAGCTGATGATGTAACTGGAGCTTCCACTTCATTATGTTTGAAAGTAGATAAATTTGATATGATGAATGGGACTACTAATATTTGTTATTCATGTGTTGAATCAAGCTCTGCTAGTATTGCTTGTCCAATTACAAACTTAGATGCTTATTATGTAGGAAGTTTTATTGCCTACGATGACGCTACATGGAGAGTACTTGCTTCATTACCTGTAGATTTAACAGGTAAAATCGCAGAGACTATAGGAAAAGATGGAGCTTTCTTTGCCTTCTTACTTGTGGGGGTAGCAGCCTTTGCAGCTATATGGTCAGCAGCTGCTTCAATAGGATTAGGACTATTAGCCTTAACAGCCATGACTACTTTAGGATTTGTTGATATAGCCTGGGAATGGGTTATGGGATTAATTATGGCAGGAATAATACTAATCGCAATCATGTATAAAAGGAGGAACTTATAATGGGACCAGCAGCTAAATGGGTAGTTGGATTAATGGTTTTCTCTGCCTTCTTTGTAGGTTTTGCAGGATTCATTGGCGAAGTAGCCACTAATTATGAAGTAGATGCTGGAACGAGTTTCACAGATGTTTCCAGTGCTTTTGAAAATGTAATAAACGATTCGAGTATATCAACGCTCCAGTCGGAATATAATCAGAGTTCAGGGGAATGGGAAAACCCCTCAGATGTATCAGGATTTACAGCACTATCATGGCCAGGCCATATCTATAAAACCTTTGCCGCAGTTATTAGTGCATTGTTTGGAGTAGAACAAGTCTCTAGGGAAATGATTGGAGAAGTTGGTGTAGCAACTAATTTAAATCCAGCTATAATGAATATAATCATAACAATTGCTGTATTCTGTCTACTATTCATAGTAGTAAGAGCAATGACAGGGAGGGACTTATAGTGTATCCAGAACCGAATATCACAAGGCCATATGAATTATTGACCCATGTGAATAATAATTTAACAGATGGATATTTTGGAACTATAATCTTAGCAGGTATATGGCTAGTCGCTATGTTATCAATGTTATCTAAATCAGGAGATTTACCCAAATCCTATGCAGCATCTTCATTCATATCTTTAATTTTATGTGTTCTGTTGTGGTCCCTAGGAATAATAACTCCCCCTGTATTAATGGTCTTTTTAGCTTTAGCATTGGGAGGCATTGTCGCAGTATGGATAAAAAGTTAATCTTACTTGGATCGTTATTTTTAATTCCCCTAGTTATGGCTGCAATCCCAGATTCAATAAATATCCATGCTAAATTAACAGACCCAGCAGGCTCAGCCTTAACAGGAACCTTTGATATTACTTTTAGATTTTATGATGATCCTACTGCAGGTTCTGTTCTTTATAGTGTTCTTCAAACTATTACTACAGATTCAAGTGGAATTTTTACTACATTACTCCCAGAAGTAGATGTTGTTGATTGGGATCAAAACACTTGGATGGAATTAGCAATAGAAGGTGAAGTATTATCACCACGAATTAATACAACTTCAGTTCCTTCTGCTTTTGCAGGAACAGGAAGTAGTTTGTGGACTGAAACTGGTTCTAATATTTATTATAACTCTGGAGATGTAGGAATTTTGGAAACAAGCCCCGCAGCTCCTTTACATGTTTCATCAATTGGAGAAGATAGTGAAATAAGGGTAGATTCCCCAGTTGGAATTTTTGATTCTGCTTATACTTGGTATAATGCAGGAGTAAAAGAATTTGAGATTTCAATGTGCGATGCTGCTTCCGACGAGCTAAAATTTATTCGTTCTGCCAATGCCATTTGTACTGGTAAAGATATATTTACATTAACTACTTGGGGGATCGAGACAGGCAATGCGATGCTATATTATGATGCTCCAGCGAGATGGTATAGAGCCCCATGTTGTTCTTCAACAGGTCAGAACTTTTTTGAAATAGATGATCAACTGGGAACTTTACCTGATATTGAATCAGTAAGTGGAGGCCAACAAGGTCAGGTAGTATATGTAACCTGTTCTGATACTACTTCAATAATGAAAGATCAGGCAGTAGGTGGTAATCTTCAATTAAATGGAGATTTTGACTGTGGTGTTGTAGGAATAGGATCAACCCTTACAATGATTTATTTTGATAATGCCCAACATTCTTGGGATTGGCATGAGCTTGGGAGGAGCATAAACTAATGGGATTAATAAGTAAACTAGTAATTGGAATTGTTTTAGTATTTAGTTTTGTTTATTTTACAGAAGCTTTAACAATATCAGAATTTAAAGAGTTAACAGATGAAGAATTACAAGAATGGAACTATGAGTTTATAGGTACAACTTCAAATGGAATGGAGGTTCTTTATCATTTTGAGATGGATGTATATGGACATTATGAACCAGCGAATACAATGAGATTAGGAAGAGAACCCTTTTTCTTTGCTTGTAGTTTAGAAGATTGTACTACTTTTTTTAATGAGCAATTATTAATCCTTCAAACTACAATATTTAATGAATACAAGGAGTTACAAAATGAATTATGAAGATGATACATACGAATACGAAGAAGAAGAGCCTAAGAAGGAGTATGCCTGCCAAATATGAGGCCCTTTTCAGACATTTCGAAAGTAATGAAAAAGATTTAATATACATATTAAAGTATGGAGCATTTAGATTAGGGATTGTTTTTTTATTTATTCTAATAATCGCTCAGCTAGCTTCTGCAAGTAGTAGTGATAACTATGCAGTTAATGCTATAGTGATGTCTAATGGTGGGACTAATATTACCTCAGCTAGTTATGATTTAAATTTATTAATTGGAGATATAGCTGGAGTAACTGATAATGCAAATTATACAGCTAAACTGGGATTTTGGTTTGCAGATGATTATTTTCCCGAATCGATAGTTTGGATTATTTCTATAGTTATAGCTCTCTTAGGATGTATAATCTGGTTAGTAGCTTGGGCAAGGAAGAGTGAACATAAGCCTATTCAATTATTATTCATATTTTTAGCTGCATTCTTATCTTTAGCTGTTATAAATGTAGCAAGTATTTTTGGAGAGTATGACCTTAGTCCAATGATGAGTGGAGTTATGTGGGCAACAATCTTCTCAATAGCCGTAATCATGATTATTGTGTTCCTTGATACAAAACTTTATAAAGTTAAAATAACAGGAAAAAGGTATTAGCTAACCTTTTGTGGCGTTGATTGCCCTCGGGGGTGTTGTCAACTGACCAATATGGTCAGAATGATAAATTAATTCTAATTAATTAATGGAGGACACAGAAGATGAATTCACATAAAATGGATAAAAAAGGAATCAATTATGGTTCAGTTCCAGGCTTAGTTATAGTGGCAGTTACAATCGCTATAGTATTAGGTGTTGGTGCAACAATCTTAGATGGAATTCAGGATACACAAACTCAAGACTCGTTTGCATTTAATGCAACTCAAGATGGACTGCAAGGTTTAGACGATCTTAGTGGGTGGCAAACTACATGGGCAGTAATACTTGCGGCAGTGGTAGTTTTAGGATTGGTAGCTTTCTTTAGAAGAAGCTCCGATTAATCTTGAAGCCATAACGGAGGGGTCATCCCCTCCTTTTATATTCAAAATGGTAAAAAAAGCATTAAACTTTAAATCAAAAGCTGCATACAAAAGATGGTTAGCCTTCGGTCACGCATCGGGAGACTTCAAAAGAGTTCCTGGTAATCAAAAGATTAAGATTAAAGGTAAGAAACATAAGGTATCACATACTAAGACAAAGAAAAGGAGAAAAAAATAATGTCATTAAATGGTAAGAAATTAAAAAGATGGTATGGTGAAAAAAGATCAGAACAATTACAAAAAAAGTACGCCAGAAAAACTATAAGAAAAAGAGCAAAAGCGATACAGTATCAAACAGAAGAAAAGGAAGCAATGGCTTATGCTAAAGCAAAGGCAAAACTGAAATATGCTAAAAAATTAAAAGCCTTAAAATCGGGAAAAACTGCAACTACTAGAGTAGCTAACTTCCTTTTAGGACCAGCTCCTAAAAAAAGAAAGACTACTAGGAAAAGAAAGGCAGCACCTAAAAGAAGGAGAGCAGCACCTAAAAGAAGGAGAACTACTACTACCTCAAGAAGGAGAAGGAGAGCTATGTATAAATATAGCTACACTTAAATAATGCCAAAATATAAAGGAAAACATTATCCCTATACAAAAGCTGGATATAGGGCTTACTTTAAAGCTATTAATGGTAAGAAGAAAAGGAAAAAGAAATAATGGCTATTCCAAAGAAGAAAGGAAAATGTACCTGTAAAGGTAAGCCAGAAGCTTATATGTGTACAGAATGTGTAATAAAGGCAATGGGTGGAAGGGGAAATCCTAAAACCAAATTCTTATAAAAAATGACTAAGTTATATAATAGGGCTGCCGTCAAAAGAGAGACTGAGCAGCAATTAAAAGAATATTTACATAAAAATTATGGTGATTGTTTAATTGGAGAAGGTATGCATCTTACTCCTTATTGTTCTGAGTGGGTTAAAGATATAGTTAAAACGAAAAATAAGCTAGAGAAAATCGTTAAATAGGCCTACTTATTGTTTAACTCAGCTTGATGAATTATTCTACATATGTTTTTTGAATCTGTCACCATATAGCTATGTTTCTGGTGACAAATAACTAGAATTTCTTATATGTATTATCCTTTTCAGACCCATAATACTTAGTTCTCTTCAGTAATGCTACCTCAAAATTAGTAGTTTCTAACGCTTTGGTGACAAAATCAAAGTACTTTAATGCATATTCTACTGCTAAATGTATAGCCTCAGAGTTATTTTTAACATTTACTTTAGATATAAATAATTCTAATTGTTTTCCTTGAACTTCGTTAAATCTTACTTGTTTACGCATTTTTTACCCCATATATAATAATTATCTAAGCACCAGGTGATGTATATATTGTGCGTTTCCACTCTGCACCACATAGGATGCATCCCATCTTGTTCTTTGAAGGAAACCATCTTCCCTTATTCTTACAATCTGGACACTTTCTCATATCATCTATCTCTGTTGTTTCAGGACTATCCTTTAGATCATCCATCTGTTGTTTATACAGCTCAGTAGTGAAGGCTGTTTTAACCTTCTCATATCTATTAATTAGTTTAATAGGTGGCTTAGTTATCTCCAGTTTCATAATCTCACCAGTATAAGATTTAAGATTGTGATAGTATGTCTTACCTAATTGATAGTTATGTTGTATTATTTTAGCCTGACATTGTACTACCCTTCTAGTCTTAATTACCTTTTGAGTTTCAATCATTAGATCAAACATACTTCTTATACCTTTATCAATAAAGGAAATAGATGGCACAGTAACAAATAATATAATATTTCTATGTCTCCATGTCTGTAAGAGATAAGACATAGCTTTGTTAAACTTATTCATGTAAGATTCCCTGTTAGATGCAGAGATTCCTGCCTCATCAAATAAAACTGCTTGACCTGGTTCTAGTTTCTTTTCATGAACCATTTCTAATAAATCTGGAATTTTAAATATAACTCTGCTTTCGTCAAAAGTAGGGTCTACTTCTTTACAGAGTTTAAGAGAGGAATAGGATTTACCTGTTCCAACTTTTCCCACAAAGATGCCCACAAAATTACGATTTTTATTAATCTCTTTCCTTATATGTTTTATTAAAGGATGTTCTAACTTCATATTTTAGTCACTCTGTAGGTCGTATAGAATAATGGAGCTAGGGTTTGCATTAAAAGCCTATGCCATAAAGTAACAAAATGAACTTCAATATCGCTTATCTGTTTACTGATTTGATCATTCTTTACTGACCTTCTTAGGCCTGGTTTGAAACTTTCCCCAACTTGAGTATTTCTTTTTTGAATAGTAGCTCTTATTTCTTTCTTTTCTGTCCAATATTTTTTAGTTAATAATGCTGAACCTTCAGCCAGTATCTCCATTTGTTCAACTGCATTCTTATATGGTTCTAAGTTTTGAAACTTAACCATCCCATATTCCATAGCTTTCCATTGCGCCAATTTGAAAAGATGTTCAGTATCAACCCTAGTGAGTTTTCTATTCTCACTAGGATCCATGATATCAAAGTCTTCTGCCATTTAGAATCCTGGAGGAGGAGCAACCCCCGTATTCCCTGCTCCAGAACTTCCTGATAGTTGGTTTGCTACACCCTGTAAGGAATTGGCGATTTCATTGAGGGCTTCGGCTTGCTGTCCTGCTGCAGAACTTATACTACTAGCTGTATCTGCTGCAAAGCCTATAGTCCAGTAAACCAATACCAGTGTCAAAACAGCTGCGGTGGTAAACATAATCATTCCTTTATTTTCATTCCAAAATCCCGATAATGTCTTTTTTTCCGCTGCTTTTTTTATGCTATGTTTTGCCCAATCAGTATCAGATAATGGTAGAGGTATAGGTAAACCTTCTTTCGACCATTCTGATTGAGGTAATACTGCATAATCATACCCAGATTCTCCATTCCTTATGAGTAAATATTTATATCTTCCTCGTTTATCTGCAATAGCAGCTGATAAAGGTGGCTGATTCAATCTAGCTTTCTTATCTTTAAGTAATCTATATTCACCTGTTCCATCTACCTTGTTCTCTTTCCATCTTCCTCTGTCCATGTGTCTGACAATTCCTGCATCAGTAACATCCCAGACTTCTATTATATCTTTAAATTGCTTGGGTCTATAAATAAAAAACCAACCAGCATAACCAACTATTCCAATGGCAACAAATAACTGAACGAAAAAGAAAAAATCATTCAGCATAGCTGATCCACTTGTAATTCCTATTAATGAGCTTAAATCTTGCGCCATTCTGTTTTTACCTTATAATGTTCGTCCCAAAAACAACCATTGCATAACCAATTTTTATTGATTAAGGCTATGCCCTTGGCTGTACATTTGGTACAATTCATTGTGGAAGGACTTCCTCCACTACTTGAATTTTTGGTACTGGTCTTTGTTTGTCATCTTGTAAAAAAGCAGTCACATAATCGTGTCCTACTAATTTAACAGAGATACGGCCGTCGCCCCAGTCCCAGACTGCTATACCGTCTCCCTTCCATTTAGGTTTTCTTCCTGTTGATTCCATTCTTGTTTCCTCCTATTATTTAGAATATCCCACTCAGCTTTTCTGCAGAAATCAGAACAATAAATCATATCAGATCTATGGTATTTTTCTATCTTCTTTCCGCAAAATCTACAGTAGTATCTATTCATTTTTTCTTTAAACTTAAAAAACCTTTTTTCTTTTCAGCTTTAGGTTCTTCAAAATCTTCGTCTTCTAATATCTTTCTCAGCTTTTCAAAATGTTCTGGTAGTTCTGATTTACTACAGGCGCCACCATAACTAATATGATCTGCTTCGATTCTTACAAATACTTCATTTAACATTTTTTACCTCCATTTTCATTTTTACATTGTAGGGGAAGGGGCGGACTAATGACCTGCTGGCCAAAGCTAAGTTTTTGGTGATATTCAAAAAAAGAGGCGCTCTCATGGCTAGCCCCTTCCCTCTCTACGATTATGAATGCCTCCTGGCTCTTGCCATCCTATAGGCTTGTGAACATTCAGTTTTCAGTGGATCATAATGTTTGGTTAAACAAATAGCTAACTTATTTACAGAGTGGCCTTCGAACCACCAAATGTTTCCATTTTCTAAAGGTTCTCTACATATAAAACATTGAGCAACCGCATTAATACTTTTAGTTTCTTGGATTCCATCCTTTTTTAAGAATTGTTTAAAGGCTTGAGAAGGAGATACATTTTTTTTATCGAATTCTTCTAACATTTCTTGCGGAACTGATATGTGAACAGGTATATTTCTTGTGGAAAGAAATCTCTCGTTTTCTAATACCTTGTCAGCCAGCCATCCGAAAGTCTTAAGTAGTCCTCTTAAGTAATATATATATCTTATGGCCATACTACTACTACTACTACTACTACTACTATCTACTTCCATAGGAAATGTAGGTTCTAATTCTCTTTCAATAGAAATTGCTTCCATGTCATATCACCTTTAGCTTTTTTAGCTGTTTTATACTCTTTTTCATCTAGCATTATTAGTATTTGTTTTATCATAGGACTAACTAAGTTAGTTAGTTTATAAAGATTTAGCTAGTCAGCTATACAATACAAATATTTAAAAATGGTAAAACCGATAAAAACTACTTAGATGCCACAATTAGACCCACCAGGAGTATATCAAACCGAATACGGTTTAGTATCAACAGCAACACCGAGAGCTTATAGGTTCGCACAATATAGGGGACCTTCGCGTGCAGCTGAAAGAAGACCAGATTCAAGAGCTGAAGCAGAAGCAAAGTATACTCAAAAAATAAAACAAGCTGAGGGGGAAGGAAAAGGTATCCAACAAAAATATGGAAAATATTTTACCGCAGAAGGTTTCGTTGTTAAAACAAGAACGGGAGAATACGACGCAAGAAGAACTTCTTTATTATATGAACAATACAGCAAGGATTATGGCAAATATGAAAGGACTGTATCACAAGCTGGTCAAATTGCTTCAAAATATAATTTTCAATCTATCGCACCTACAATACAAAAAAGACAAGATTTACAAAGACAAGCAAGAAGTACAGACCCTTTTGAAAGATCAGTGGCCGAACAAGAGCTAAGAGTAATGCAAGCTAGGAGAGGGATAGAATCGGCAGAACAATATATTAGAAAAAGTCCAATTCTAGAAAGAGTTACAGGTGGTAGGCTTAAAAGATTAGCAGCAAAGGAAGCAGGTCTTTTTGTTTATGGAGCAGCAGAAGAAGCAGTTGGTGCATCTCACAGATTAGGAATAGCTCCTAAAAGACAAGTAACAGAAAGAAAATTAGAAACTTTCGGATTAGGTTTGGCGTTAATTCCGCCAGCAAGATTAACAAAAGCTGCTTTAGGATTAAAAGGTTTAGAAAAAAGAGGACTTGCAACAGTAGGATATATGCAACGAACCAAGCAAGGTTCAAAAGTTATGGGAACAAGTTTTAAAACTCCTAGAAAATTAGAAGCAGGTTTACCATTAAAGAGAACTGAATTTGCAGCTGAAGGAATTGTAAAGGGAAGACTTTTTGCAACTAAAGGGGTTTTTGCTACTACAGGTTTTAAAAAAGGAATTTCGCCTTTAGCAAAACAATGGAAGAAAGGAGACTTTGAAGGAGCTACCAGATCAATAGGATTAAGAGCAAAAGATTTATCGGCAGGTTTTTTAGAAAGTTCTAGAAAAGGAAGAATTACAACTGGTGCATTTATTGCAAAAGGTAAAACAGCAGAGATTGGTGGAAAACCTTTTGTTTTTACCTTAAGTAAATTAAAAACAACCCCTACTAGATTTCTTAGAAGTTATGAAATAGAAGGAGCAGGAGCTTTCAGATTATTAGAAAAACCAACAGAAAGAGGAACAGGCGGACTTATTCTAAAACAAAGATTCGGTAGACAAAAAAGAAAAGCAATGAGGGCAGCTGAAGGTGAACTAAAAAAACAAACTACAAAGTATATTAAAATGGGTTCTTCACCATTACCAAAACCAGCTAGCCCTAGACAAATACAGCAGACTTATATGGAATATGGATTATTAGGACAAGGGGGGCTACCTCCACAACTAGGCATTAAATCAGGAATGAAGTTAGAAAGTAGAATGATGCTAGGAACAAAAACAGGGGTAGCCTTAAAATCAAAAAGCAAATCAATGCTACGTCAACAGAATATAACTAAATTAAATTTTAAACAAAAAACAGGAACTCAATCTCAACTTAGATCATTAACTGGAATAGGTTTAAGGTCTAAACTAAAACCATTTCAAAAACAAAAATTAATGTTTTCTCCTACAACTCCAATGATTTCTAATATTGGATTACCTAAAGCATTTGCATTTGGTTTACCTTTTGGGAAAAAAAGAAAACCATTGAAGTCAAAGAAAAAGAAAGGGAAAACTAAAATTAAACGAAGAGCAAAATATGCACCTTCACTTATAGGGACAGCATTACCTAAAGCACTAAAGCCTAAAACAAAAGGTTTATTTACAGGATTAGAAATTAGAAGAAGATGAACTACGAAGATATAGAACCGATGAGCATTCCGATGCCAGAGAAGCAAGAAGAAAAGATAGACTCAGTTATATTAGATAATAACTGGATAATTGATGAATTAATCCGAACCTTGAGGGGGGAAATCGTTGATGTAATAACCAACGAAATCAAACAAACGGGAAAACCTTTGGTATCTGAAGAAGCTGTTACTTGGCTAGTAGGGAGATTTGTACCTTATGTATCAAAGATTTTCTCGTTATCAGTATTAGATGAGCAAACTATTAAAACTATGATTTATGAGTTTGAATCAGAAATCTCATTAGAATTAATGATGCCAGAAACTTTAGGCGTAGAAAGAAAGAACCGTGACTATGTAAAATCATTAATGGTTCATGCATTTGTAGCAACAATCTATAAAGCATATCAAGGAGAGACTTTATCCAAACTATTAATCCAATATAATATCTCAGAACAAAATATTAGAACAGAGTCTGAGAAGCAAGGATGGTTTAAGAAAAAAGTATCTCACATGGATGGAGGCATGAAAGTATAATGGCTTGGGAAATTGCTATTGTTCTTTCATTAGTTGGTGTCGCTTTTGCTTTATTTTATATGGGCTCTAATCTTGAGAGAGATCATTATGCTTTAAAATTATTATTTTTATTCATGGGTTTATTCTTACTATTGGCAAACTTAGGAATTTTGCCAGCCATAATAGATGCTAACAGTTCCACAATAGGTGCATCCATTGCAGAAAATCTACAGAGTTCTATAGAAAATTGCTATATAGCTTTACTGTATTCCACCTATTTCGTAGTAGCGTACTTTATGATATACTTCCTAAGGACCGTACTTACAGGAATGGGGGATATGAGTGGGAAATTCAAAAGCAACAAATTCTAGGAAGAGGGCAAAGAGGAGATATATTCATTCCGACCTTGATGAAGGTTTAAGAGTGGCTTCTGAAAGAAATGGGAAATCAGAAATGGAAATAATGAAAGCCATAGGAATGAAACTTAAAAAGAAAAGGAAAAGGAAAGCTGAATGGAGGTTCGATTTTAGAATATGAATAAAAAAGGAAATGTTCCAGATTTAATTTATATTTTAGTAATCTTGTTTTCCCTAGGAATCACTATAATAATTGCCTCTATGTTTTATGGGCAATATACAGATAGTATTGCCTTGAATCCAGCTTTTAATAACACAGTTAATACAAATGTAGAAGCTTCGGCAGAAACTATGTTAGCAGCATGGGATTATTTATTCATATTCATATTTATAGGATTAGTAATTAGTACAATAGTTCTAGGATTTAGGATACAGACTCATCCTGTATTCTTCTTCATATCACTGATATTGTTAATAGTAGTAACTATACTTGCTGGATCATTAAGTAATGTTTATGAACAATTTACTACAGGTACTAATAGTGAGATAGCCACGACAGCAGCCACCTATACGGCTATGAACTTCCTTTTTGCGCATTTACCGCTGTTTTTGTGCTTCATAGGCGTCGTTATTATGGTAATCTTCTACGCAAAGGACAGATTTATGGAGGATATGGATGGATAAACCGAAAAAACAAGAATATTTTAAGATCGGTAAGTTCGAATCCAGACTTCCAAAAGAGCAAATGGAGTTACTCTTTTATCTTTCTATGTTCTTCATGTTGATAGCATCCAGCGCTACTTCTGTATTTGCATTAGATATGGATACTTTTCAACCTGGAAACGTAAATAGTTTTTCAGTTTATACTGATAACCATAGCATGTATTTAGAATTTAATCAAAGTACTTATAATGGAGATTTTTCAGTTATTAATGCCTTAGTAGATTTAACTGTAGGATTAGGTTCAAGCAATGCTTTCTTTAATGATAGTTTTATTGGTTCAGGTACAGCGGATGGTTATAATGGATGGACAGAAACAGCAAGTGCAGGTCATACTTTTGATTTAACAGCAGATGGTCTTAAA
>Ga0098040_1000854_pt1 | contig 13706 bp, 9 predicted proteins | sample 7_EtaG_FD_75065 | JGI IMG/M metagenome (GOLD analysis project Ga0098040, IMG submission 75065) | Marine viral communities from the Subarctic Pacific Ocean - 7_ETSP_OMZ_AT15161 metaG | ecosystem: Environmental > Aquatic > Marine > Oceanic | place: Pacific Ocean | collected 2015-01-08
ATTGAAGAAAAGACGCTGTCAGATGAAACCGGTCCGTCGGGTCCTCTTCTTTTCGTACAGGAGGATAGCTGATGCGTCCCGCTCCGCTTGATATTGGTGTGATCCATTTTGTCGGTATCGGTGGTATCGGCATGAGCGGTATTGCCGAAGTGATGAAGAACCTTGGCTACAAGGTGCAGGGCAGCGACGTTGCAGATAGCGCTAACGTCAAGCGCCTGCGCGATCTCGGCATTCCTGTTTCTGTCGGTCATGCGGCGAAGAACCTTGGCGATGCGCAGGTGGTTGTCGTTTCCACGGCCATCAAGTCTGACAATCCCGAGCTCGTCGAAGCGCGCTCCAAATTTATTCCTGTCGTGCGTCGGGCAGAAATGCTTGCGGAGCTCATGCGTCTCAAATCCTGCGTCGCCATTGGCGGCACGCATGGCAAGACGACGACGACCTCGCTTGTCGCAGCCATCCTCGAAGCGGCAAAATTCGATCCGACCGTCATCAACGGCGGCATTATCAATGCTTATGGCACGAACGCGCGGCTCGGCGATGGCGAATGGATGGTGGTGGAGGCGGATGAGTCCGATGGCACTTTCGTCAAGCTGCCTTCGACGATTGCGGTCGTCACGAACATCGACCCCGAGCATCTTGATTACTACGGCACCTTCGATGCCGCGCGCGATGCCTTCCTCGCCTTTGTCGAGAATGTGCCTTTCTATGGCGCAGCGGTCATGTGCATCGATCATCCGGAAGTGCAGTCGCTGATCGGCCGTGTGCGAGATCGCCGGATCGTCACCTATGGGACGAGCCCGCAGGCCGATATTCGCGCGACCAATCCTCGCATGCTGAAGGGACAGAATACCTTCGATGTCACCATCACCAACCGCAAGACGGGCGAAGTGGTGGAGATGCCGGGTCTGTCGCTCCCCATGCCGGGGCGTCACAATATGTTGAACAGCCTTGCCGCTGTTGGTGTCGCCTGGCAGATGGGGATCAAGGAAGATGTGATCCGCAAGGCGCTCAAGGGCTTTGGCGGCGTCAAGCGTCGCTTTACCCATGTTGGCACCTGGAATGACGTCAAGATTTATGATGACTACGGCCATCACCCTGTAGAGATCGCCGCCGTTTTGCAGGCTGCGCGCTCGGCTTGCGAAGGCAAGGTCATCGCCGTCATGCAGCCCCATCGCTATACGCGCCTGCATAATCTCTTCGATGAATTTTCATCCTGCTTCAACGATGCGGACACCGTTCTCGTAGCGGACGTCTATACCGCAGGCGAGCAGCCTATCGAGGGTGTGAACCGTGATGCGCTGGTGGCGGGTCTGCTCGACCGCGGCCATCGCAATGTCATGCCGCTTGAAGCCCCCGAAAAGCTACCTGCGATGATCGCCAGGATTGCCAAGCCCGGCGACTTCGTCGTTTGCCTTGGGGCCGGTTCGATCACGAATTGGGCCAATGCGTTGCCAGGCGATCTTGAAAAGCTCGGCGCGAAAAAGAAGACAGCAACTGCCAAGCCAAAGAAGGGGAAGGGTAAATGATGGCGACGTCCGTCAAATCCTCCTCTCTGATCGAACGGCTGCCCGCTGTGCGTGGCGAGCTTGTCGAGAATGCGCCCATGGGGCCTTTGACATGGTTTCGTGTCGGCGGGCCTGCCGACGTTCTCTTTCGTCCGGCTGATTTTGAGGATCTCTCGACCTTTCTCGCTGGCACGCCGGAGGATATTCCGGTGACGGTTGTCGGTGTCGGATCCAATCTTCTCGTACGTGACGGTGGTATCCGCGGCGTCGTGATCCGTCTTGGCAAAGCCTTCATGCAGGTTGAGGCGCTTGATCGCCATCGGGTTCGTGCCGGTACGGCGGCACTCGATGTGGCTGTGGCGCGCGCAGCGCAGGAGGCGGGTATCGCCGGACTTGAGTTCTATCGCGGTATCCCCGGTTCCATTGGTGGGGCGCTTCGTATGAATGGCGGTGCCTATGAATCCGAAACCAAGGATGTCCTGATCGAGGTCGTGGCCTATGACCGTCAGGGCAAGCGTCATGTCCTGAGCCTTGCCGATTTGCATTACACATACCGCCACAGCGGTGCGCCGGAAGATATGATCTTTGTCGAAGCGCTGTTTCAGGGGCATCCCGGCGACCGGAAGGAAATTCTCGATCGTATGAATGCGATCACGGCGCGGCGCGAAGAAACGCAGCCGATCCGCACGCGCACCGGCGGTTCGACCTTCAAAAATCCAGCTGGCCATAAGTCCTGGCAGTTGATCGATGCGGCAGGCTGTCGTGGCCTTCGCTGCGGCGGTGCGCAGGTTTCAGAGTTGCATTGCAATTTTCTCATCAACACAGGCGAAGCTACCGCTGCGGATCTTGAAGATCTGGGCGAGGAAGTGCGTGCCAAGGTCAAGGCCCAGAGCGGTGTGACGCTTGAGTGGGAAATCAAGCGGATAGGAGAACGCGCATGAGTGCTGCCAAACATGTTGCTGTTCTCAAGGGTGGCTGGTCGCCGGAGCGCGAAGTGAGCTTGTCGTCAGGTCGTGGCTGTGCGGAAGCGCTGCGGCAGAGCGGTTATCGCGTCACCGAGATCGATGCGGGTCGTGACCTTGCCGATCAGCTCCTTAAGGTGAAGCCCGATGTCGTCTTCAATGCGTTGCATGGTCGTTGGGGTGAGGATGGCTGTGTGCAGGGGTTGCTCGAAATCCTGAATATTCCCTACACGCATTCCGGCGTGCTCGCGTCGTCACTCGCCATGCATAAGGAACGCGCCAAGGTCGTTTTCGCAGCCGCTGGTCTGCCGGTGGCGCAAGGGGTCGTCGTGCCGCGCAGTGAAGCAGCAGACGGACACGTCATGGAACCGCCCTATGTCATCAAGCCCGTCAATCAGGGCTCGTCCGTGGGCGTGTTTATCGTGCGTCCCGGTGACAATCGCCCGCCAGCGGAGTTGACTTCGCCGGATTGGAACCTTGGCGATGATGTAATGGTCGAGCGTTACATTGCCGGTCGGGAACTGAGCTGTGCCGTCATGGGTGAGGAGGCTTTCGGCGTCGTCGACATCATCGCCAACACCCAGTTCTATGACTATGAAGCCAAATATGCTTCAGGCGGTTCGCGTCACGAAATCCCCGCCAAGATCGATGCCTCGACCTATGCCGAAGTGCAGCGCATTTCAGTGGCGGCGCATAAGGCGCTTGGGTGCCGCGGCGTCAGCCGGGCGGATTTCCGCTTTGACGATACCCAGCCCGGCAAGTCCGAACTCATTCTGCTTGAAGTCAATACGCAACCCGGCATGACACCAACATCGCTCGTGCCGGAACTCGCAAATCTGGCCGGCTACACCTATGCCGATCTGGTGAGCTGGATGGTGGAGGATGCGTCATGCGATCGTTGAGCAATAATCGAGGCAAGGCTGTTTCCCGCACCGGTGTTCGTTCTGTTCGCGCAAAGACGAAGAAGCAATCGCCAACGCGCATAGCGCCCGGGCGTCGTCGTAATCCGGCTGCGGATCGGCAGTTTGGGCGTCGCGCGTCGCGACCTGCGTCCTTTGTCAGGCGTTGGCTTGATGATGTGCGCGAAAATGGTTCCTTCGGCATGATGCCGTTTACGATCGCCACGACCGCATTGATCGTTGTCGTCGTTCTTTATGGTCTGATTGTAGGTGGACATGTCGCGGCAGCGGGCAATGACATCGTCAATCGCGCCAACCAGCTCATGGCTATGGCGGGCTTCAGCATTGATGACGTGACGGTTACCGGTCGCTCTCACGCGGATTCAAAGGCATTGCTTGCGGCGCTCAACGTGAAGCGTGGCGACCCGATTTTTGGATTTGATACCGAGGCTGCTCGGCAAAATATCGAGCATGTCGATTGGGTCAAGTCGGCGACTGTTACGCGGCTTCTGCCGGATGCCATTCGCATCGATATTGTCGAGCGCAAACCCTTTGCGGTCTGGCAGCGGGGCGGTGAGCTTTCCATCGTGGATGCCGAAGGGCATATCATCACGGACAAGGATGTGCAGGATTATGCAAATCTGCCCTTTATTGTCGGTTTCGGCGGGGCCCATGAGGCGCAGGATATTCTGCATCTGATGGCGGATGTGCAGCCGCAGTTCCTCGCGCGCGTTCGCGCCTTTGTGCGCGTCGGCGATCGGCGCTGGAATTTGCGCCTTGAAAATGGCGTCGATGTGAAGCTGCCAGAAGTGGGCGTCGAAAAGGCGTTGGCAGACATTGTCGCTCTGGATGCCAAGTACAAGATTCTGTCGCGCGATATTGAGTCCGTTGACTTGCGTCTGCCGGACCGCGTGACGGTCGCACTGACACCCGAGGCGATGGCCGAGCGCGGCGGACCGCTTGCGGCGAAGGTCAGCACGTCGGGCGACTACAAAATCAATCGTGGAAATAATCTGAACAGGGATGCCGGCGGCAACAAGGCCGGCTCCGCGGGTGCTGGGGGCAACACATGAATATGGTCAGTCTGGGTTCCAAGGGCTTTCAGGGGCGTCCCGTTGCGGTTGGGCGGTCTGGAACGGTTGCTGCCCTTGATGTGGGCTCGAGCAAGATTTCCTGTTTCATCGCCAAGATCGAGCCGGGCCGTATGGCCAATGGTCATGCGCCGGTACGTGTGACAGGTATTGGTCATCAGGTCTCGCGCGGCATACGTGCGGGCGCGGTCGTTGATATGGATGCGGCCGAAGATGCGATTCGCATAGCGGTGGATGCAGCCGAACGTATGGCTGGCATCACCATCAAGGACGTTGTCGTCGGCGTGTCCGGTTGCGATCCCAAAAGTCAGACGGTCGGCGTCAAGGCGGCGGTCCCGGGCCCGGAGGTCACTGATCAGGATTGCGGTCGTCTGATTTCCTATGCGCAGACGAATTTCCAGCCTGAAGGACGCGACGTTCTTCACGCGATCCCGACCAATTACAGCATCGATGGCAGCCGTGGCGTGCGCGATCCGCGCGGCATGTTCGGCGAGCATCTTGGCGTAGACGTCCATATGGTGAGCGGTCAGCGCGGACCCTTGCGCAATCTGGAACTCTGCATCGAACGCTGCCACCTCTCGGTCTCGGGCATTGCTGTCTCGCCTTATGCAAGCGGGCTGGCCTCGCTTGTCGAGGACGAAATGGACCTCGGCGTCGCCGTCATCGACATGGGGGGCGGCACGACCTCGCTGGGCGTCTTCTTCGAAGGGGCGATGGTTTATTGCGATTCCGTGTCTATTGGCGGGAATCACATTACTAATGATATTGCGAGGGGACTTTCGACGCCGCTGGCGCATGCAGAGCGCATGAAGACTCTGTACGGCAGCGCGTTGGCCAGTCCTTCTGACGAAAGAGAGATGATAGACGTGCCTCAGGTGGGTGAGAGCGAAGTTGATTCGGCGAATCATATTCCGCGGTCGATGTTGACGGGAATTATTCAGCCGCGTCTGGAGGAGACATTTGAACTGGTACGCGACCGTCTTGAGGCGAGCGGGTTCTCCCGTCTTGCCGGACGTCGCGTTGTGCTGACGGGCGGCGCAAGCCAGATGAATGGTGCCCGTGAACTGGCGAGCCGGATGCTCGACAAGCAGGTGCGTGTCGGACAGCCCATTCGCTTGACCGGACTGGCCGAAGCAACGGGCGGCCCGGCTTTTTCCACCTGTGCGGGTCTGTTGACCTATGCGCAAATCTCTCCGTTCGAGTCTGCAGGTAGCGACGGCGATGCGGAGAACGCGACGGGCCGTGGCCAGCTTTTCCGGTTTGGCCGCTGGTTGAAGGAGAACTTCTGATGACAGGCGTGAATACATCTACGCCCTGTTCATCTTTCGGGGCTTGTGAGGGGAAGGACAGCCGATGGCGATTTGGGTGGCGCGCGGGGCCACCTGGTTGGGCGCCACATCGATCGGCAAAGCAATCCCCGAATTTCAAATTTGTTTCCAGGAGGCCAAAATGAGCATCAAATTGACGGTACCGCAGGCTAAAGAACTGAAGCCCAGAATTACCGTATTCGGCGTCGGCGGCGCTGGCGGTAATGCGGTCAACAACATGATCGAGGCCGGTCTTGAGGGTGTCGAGTTTGTCGTCGCCAATACCGACGCGCAGGCGCTTTCGCTGTCGGCGGCAGACCGCCGTATCCAGCTTGGCGCTTCCATCACCGAAGGTCTTGGCGCAGGTTCGCGCCCGGAAGTGGGTTGTGCGGCGGCCGAAGAGGCGCTGGACGAGATTTCCGAGCACATCAACGGGGCTCACATGGTCTTTATCACCGCCGGCATGGGCGGTGGTACGGGCACAGGTGCCGCCCCGGTTATCGCTCGCGCTGCCCGCGAGCAGGGCATCCTGACGGTTGGCGTCGTGACGAAGCCCTTCCAGTTCGAAGGCTCGCGCCGGATGCGTCTGGCCGAAGAGGGCATTCGTGATCTTCAGCAATATGTCGACACGCTGATCATCATCCCGAATCAGAACCTCTTCCGCGTCGCGAATGAAAATACGACTTTTGCGGATGCCTTCTCGATGGCCGATCAGGTGCTGCATTCCGGCGTCGCCGGCATCACCGATCTCATGATGAAGCCGGGTCTCATCAATCTCGATTTCGCGGACGTGCGCACCGTGATGAACGAGATGGGCAAAGCCATGATGGGCACGGGCGAGGCGACGGGCGAAAAGCGGGCGGTGGAAGCTGCCGAAGCTGCGATTTCGAACCCGCTGCTCGACGAAGTGTCGATGAAGGGCGCTCGCGGCGTTCTCATCAACATCACCGGCGGCATGGACCTCACGCTTTATGAAGTCGATGAAGCGGCGAACCGTATCCGTTCGGAAGTCGACCCTGACGCCAATATCATCGTCGGCTCGACCTTCGATTCTTCGCTGGATGGCTTCATGCGCGTGTCCGTGGTCGCCACGGGTATCGATAATGAAGAACGCGTGCAGTCAGAGCCGGTCGAAGTCACCAAGGTGACCAAGGCCGTTGCGCCGGAACGCCGCCAGATGCCGCGCATGGACGCGACATTCTCGGCCAAGCCGGTTCGCCAGGCGGAAGTTGCCGCTCAGCCTGTATCTGAGGCGACCCGGTCGGAGCCAGCGCAGCCCACATTTGAGGTGAATGAGCGTCCGGCTCTGCATCTGGGCGGGGATATTCGTGAGTTCGAAGCCGAGGTGATCATTCACAAGCCGGAGCCGCGTAAAACCGAGCCTGCGGCCAGATCTGATGACATGGTTGTGCCTGCCGGTGCCGTGAGGGCCGAACCGAAGGAAGCGCCCTACATCCCGAGCGATCTTGAGCGGGTGCAGAATGCGCGTCCCGAGGCGCCAGGCTTCCTGTCCGGGCGGACGGCGCCTGTCGCTTCATCGCGGGCTCCCAAGCGTGGCCCGACGTTCTTCGAACGTCTGACCGGTGGACGTCGTCGCGCGGAAGAAGAGGCGGAGGCGCCAGCGCCGCGCCGCGAACCCGTGGTGGCGCGTGAGCCTCAGCGGAAGCAGCTGCAGCAGCAACCCGAAGCACCCCGGCAGAATGCGCCGAGCCTTTCGCCATCGGCAGAAGGCGGGCTGGTTCAGCCTTCCTATGAGGAGGAACAGCTGGAGATCCCGACCTTCCTGCGTCGTCAGGCCAACTAGGGCAAATGCTGCGCTGCGGTATGCGCCATTGGTGCTTCCGCGGTCCATATTTCAAACCCCATCTGCCGGTTCGTCTGGCAGGTGGGGTTTTCTTTTAAATTCAACAGCTTGCGTCTGATTCCTTCATGTAACAATCTGAAAGAAACTGTGTTTTGTGCATGAGCGAGAGCGCTGTTAATTATGAGCTCGAACTAAAGGGCATTTGCCCGAAGTAAAGTTTCAGCCTGAAGGTGATTTGAGTGCGCAGGACAGAGATGGAAACGGTGATGCTGGACGAAGCGCGCGCGAAGCGTCGCGAACGTACAGGCCGTCCTGTCGATTGCCCTCAGACGACCTTGAATGCTCCCGTGGTTCTCGAAGGCGTTGGCTTGCACTCCGGTAAGATGATCCGCATGGATCTTCACCCTGCTGGCGCTGGCTTCGGCATTGTTTTCCGTCGTACCGATCTGGGTGATGCTCCTGCGGAAGTGACGGATATTCCCGCGCGATACGATCATGTTGGCGACACCATGCTTTCGACTGTGATCTGCAATGAAGCAGGTGTGTCGGTTGGCACGGTGGAGCATTTGATGGCTGCGCTTTCCGGGCTCGGCATCGACAATGTCTTCGTCGAAATCAATGGGCCGGAAGTCCCTGTGATGGACGGCAGTTCTCAGGTTTTTGTCGAAACGATCGAAGCCATTGGCGTCAAGCCGCTGCATGCTTCGCGTCGGGCCATTCGCATTCTGAAGCCGATTGTGGTCCAGGACGGGCTGAAGAGGGCGGCGTTGCTGCCTGGTGAAGGTTTCAAGCTTGCCTTTGAGATCCAGTTCGACAGCTCGGCGATTGGCCATCAGGCGATTGAAGCCGATTTCAATTCTCCTTCCTTCCGCGATGATATCCTGCGCGCCCGCACGTTTGGGCTGCTTAAGGATGTGGAAGCAATGTGGGCGGCGGGTCTTGGCCTCGGTGGTTCGCTTGACAATACCGTCGTCGTGGATGGTGATCGCGTGGTCAATGAAGACGGTTTGCGTTTTCATGACGAATTCGTGCGTCACAAGGTTCTTGACGCCGTCGGCGATCTTGCTCTCGCCGGAGCGCCTCTGATCGGGCGCTACGAAGGATCGCGTGCGGGACACGCCATGAACAACCGGGTTTTGCGGGCTCTTTTCGCTGATCGTTCGGCGTGGGAGATCGTCGAACTGGGTGCAAATGCCGAAGAAGTCCAGCAGGCGATGGCTGTTCCCGCCGAATAATTCTCCAGGCTTTTCCTGTCGGTTCTTCCCGGTCGGCCATGTTCTCTCGACGTGTGCCAGTGCTGGGTCTTGCCTATTGTCCGAATGATGTGATTTTCGGCCCTGGCCGCTATGGTCTCCGGCGTCAGATTACGCTAGAAACGACCATTGGCGGGGGGTGTCGGCTAAACGTGCCGGGGCCTTGTCACGCCCCCGGGAATCGCTTTGGATTGGCTTCGTTCCGTCGGCAGGAACGGTCCTGCCAGGTGACCGTTTGAAATGGACTTTGCCGGTATGAGTGAGGCCAAATTAATGTCGCTGTCCTTCCTGCACTCGCGTTTGCGCAGCGCTTTCTTTGGCGCCCTTATCGTCACGTCCTTGATGATGGTTGCCGGTTGCTCGTCCGATGACACTGTCGGCTATCAGGAACGTCCGGTTGAGCAGATCTACAACCATGCAATGGATCTCCTGCACGACGAAAAATATCAGAAAGCCGCACAGGAATTTGACGAAGTAGAGCGTCAGCACCCCTATTCGATCTGGGCGCGCCGGGCGACACTGATGTCGGCCTACTCGAATTACATGGTCAACAATTACGACGATGCCATTCTGACGGCGCAGCGCTACATCGCCTTGCATCCGGGCAGCAAGGAAGCGGCCTATGCCTATTACCTTGTTGCGCTTTGCTACTACGAACAGATTTCTGACGTTGGTCGCGATCAGAAGATGACTGAAGATGCGATGTCGTCGTTGACCTCACTCATTCAGCGCTATCCGCAGAGCGAATACGCGCGCGATGCTCGTCTCAAGCTTGACCTGACGCGTGACCATCTCGCCGGCAAGGAGATGGCAATCGGGCGATACTACGAAGAGAAGCACGACTATGTTGCTGCGCTCGGTCGCTTTCGGGTTGTGCTCGAAAGGTATCAGACGACAACACATGTGCCTGAAGCTCTGCATCGCCTCGTCGAGGTCTATCTGATGCTCGGCATCAAACAGGAAGCCCAGACGGCTGCTGCAATTCTTGGTTACAATTATCCGGGCAGCGTCTGGTATCAGGATAGCTATGATCTTCTGGCGGGGCAGGGGCTGAAGCCCGAGGAGAATACGGACTCCTGGATCAGCAAGGCCTGGCATTCCGTCTTCTAGAAGCGTGTTCATATGCTCGCTGCGCTCTCGATCCGCGACATTGTTCTGATTGACCGGCTTGAGCTGGCTCTGGCGCCGGGGCTTTGCGCATTGACGGGCGAAACAGGCGCGGGCAAATCAATTTTGCTTGATGCGTTAGGCTTGGCCATTGGTGGCCGGGCGGATGCAGGTCTTGTCAGTCAAAAGGCGGAGCAGGGCAGCGTCACGGCGGTGTTTGACGTTCCGGCCTCTCATCCCGCACGTCTCATCCTTAAGGAAAATGGCCTCGACGCTGAAGGCGATCTCATTTTGCGTCGCGTACAGGCGAGGGATGGACGCACGCGCGCTTTCGTCAACGATCAACCGGTCAGCATCGGATTGTTGCGTCAGCTGGGCGATCTACTCGTCGAAATTCACGGGCAACATGATGAGCGAGGATTACTCGATGCCTCAGGGCATCGGGCGTTGCTCGATATGTTTGGCGGTCTTGAAGGAAAGGCTGCGAACGTCCGGCGTCTTTGGGCGGGTGTGGCCGAGGCTCGTGATGCCTTGCGAGAGCATCAGGAGATGCTTCAGCGCGCACAGGCCGAGCAGGACTACTTGCGGCACGTCGCGGGAGAGCTTGATGAGCTCGCTCCGGAGGAGGGTGAGGAGTCGCGCCTCGCCGAAGAGCGTATTCTCATGATGAATTCCGAGAAGGTCGCCACGGACCTGCTTGAAGCCCAGGACGCGTTGAGTGGAAGTGGTGGTCTCGAAGCGCGGCTGTCACAATCCATGCGACGGCTTGCCAAGGCCGCTGAGCAGGTAGGCGGCAGGCTCGACGCATCGATTGCCGCACTTGATCGCCTGTTGAACGAAGCCGCCGATGCCCGTGATGAGCTGGATCGCGCTTCGCGGGCGCTGGAGTTTGATCCCCAGCGCCTGGAGCAATCGGAGGCCCGGCTTTTTGCGCTACGAGCGGCAGCACGTAAACATAATGTTCAGCCGGACCAGCTTGCTTCGCTTGCCGAGAAATTTCGCAGTCGTTTGAGCGATATCGAAGACGGGGAAGCGAAGCTCGAGGCATTGACGAAAGCCACGGAGCGGGCGAGGGCAGCCTTTCTGGAAGCGGCGGAAGAACTTTCCGCCTTGCGTGTGAAGGCAGCGGCAAAGCTCGATCAGCATGTCATGAAGGAATTGAAGCCTCTTAAGCTCGACAAGGCGACATTCAAGACGAGCGTCGAGAAAGTCGGTGTCGACGATGCAGGCCCGGACGGTCTTGATCGTGTCTCTTTTTTGATTTCGACCAATCCCGGCGCGCCGCTGGGGCCGCTGATCAAGATTGCTTCGGGTGGCGAATTATCCCGCTTCATTCTTGCCTTGAAGGTTTCGCTGGCCTCGCAGGGCAGCGCACCGACGTTGATTTTTGACGAAGTCGATTCCGGTGTCGGTGGCGCTGTGGCCGAAGCCGTGGGTTTGCGTCTGGCCGATCTGTCGGGGTCTGCGCAAATTCTCGTCGTGACGCATTCGCCTCAGGTTGCCGCGCGCGCTTCCTATCACCTGCGCATTTCCAAGAGTGCGTCGAAGGCGAAGGATGCGAAGCTTTCGACGCGGGTCGATAGTCTTGACGATGCGGATCGTCTGGAAGAAATCGCACGTATGCTTGCGGGCGCGACGGTGACAGATGAAGCGAGAGCCGCGGCTGCCAGATTGATCGGGAGCCACAGGTGAGCAAGGGTGCAGAAGATAAATCCGTGGACGAGCTTTCTTCGAAGGAAGCGTCGGCGGAGCTGGAGCGTCTTGCAGGCGAAATCGCGCAGCATGACGCCGCCTATTATCAAAAAGACGCGCCGGTTATTTCTGATGCCGAGTACGACGCCTTGCGTCGCCGCAATGATGCAATCGAGGCGCGTTTTCCAGATCTCGTCCGCGAAGACAGTCCGTCGAAAACAGTCGGTGCCGCACCCGTCGGCGCATTCGGCAAGGTCGCTCACAAGGTGGCGATGTTGTCCTTGTCCAACGGATTTGACGATGAGGATGTCGTCGAATTCTGGAATCGTATCCGGCGGTTTCTCAATCTGAAGGATGACGAGACGCTGGAAGTCACTGCCGAGCCCAAGATCGATGGCTTGTCGGCATCGCTTCGCTACGAAAAAGGCCGTTTTGTCGTCGGGGCGACGCGCGGCGACGGGCGTGAAGGTGAGAATGTCACCGAGAATTTGCGCACTATCGCGGATATTCCGGAAAGGCTTCACGGGAAAAATATCCCCGATGTCTTCGAGGTGCGTGGTGAGGTCTATATGAGCCACGCAGATTTTGCGGCGCTCAATAAAAGACAGGAAGAAGCGGGCAAGCCCGTGTTTGCCAATCCGCGCAATGCTGCCGCCGGTTCCCTGCGCCAGCTCGATCCGAAAATCACGGCGAGCCGCCCTCTGCGTTTCTTTGCCTATGCCTGGGGAGATGCGAGCGAAGTGCCGGGCGAGACGCAGGCCGATGTCATGGCGGCCTTCACCAATTGGGGATTTCAGGTCAATCCGCTTTTCGGTGTCTGCAATGCGGTAGAGGATATCATTGCCTTCTATCACAAGGTCGAAGAAGGCCGCGCCGACCTTGGTTACGACATCGATGGCGTCGTCTACAAGGTCAACCGGCTCGATTGGCAGCAGCGGCTCGGCTTTGTCTCGCGCAGCCCGCGCTGGGCGTTGGCGCATAAGTTTCCGGCGGAGCAAGCCTTCACAAAATTGCTGGGCATCGACATTCAGGTCGGTCGTACGGGTGCGCTGACGCCTGTCGCGCGGCTGGAACCCGTGACGGTGGGGGGCGTCGTCGTCTCCAATGCGACGCTTCACAATGAAGATGAGATTGCGCGCAAGGATATCCGTATCGGGGATACGGTGGTCGTGCAGCGCGCGGGCGACGTTATCCCGCAGATTGTGCGGGTCGTGGAGGACAAGCGGCCCAAGGATGCGGAATCTTATAAGTTTCCCACAACCTGTCCGGCATGCGGTAGTCATGCGGTGCGCGAGATCAATGAAAAGACGGGCGAGGCGGATGTCGTACGTCGCTGCACCGGTGGGTTGATCTGCCCGGCGCAAGCGGTCGAGCGTTTACGCCATTTCGTCTCGCGCAATGCTTTTGATATCGAAGGACTGGGTGAGAAACAGATCGCGGCTTTCTATGCCGATGGGCTGATCAAACAACCGTCTGACATCTTCACGCTTGAGGATCGGGACGCGAAAAACCTCAAGAAGCTGAAAGACCGCGAAGGCTGGGGGGGCACGTCAGTTAAAAAGCTTTTTGCCGCCATCGACGATCGCCGCCGTATCGACCTTGATCGCTTTATCTTCGGTCTCGGCATTCGCCATGTCGGCGAGACCAACGCGCGCCTTTTGGCGCGGACTTATGGCACGCTTGATCATTTCGTTGAGGAAATGGAGAAGGCAGCCGATCCTGAAAGCGAGGCACATCGCGATTTGCTCGCGATTGACGGGGTGGGCGAGGTGCTGGCCGAGGCTCTGGTCGACTTCTTTACCGAAGAACACAATCGCGAGGTGTTGAAGGCGTTGGGTGAAGCGGGCGTCGTCACCGTGCCGCTGGCAGCGCAGGACACGTCGTCACCTGTGGCGGGCAAGACCGTTGTATTCACAGGTTCGCTCGAACGCATGACGCGGGCTGAGGCAAAGGCCCGGGCCGAGCAGATGGGCGCCAAGGTGTCCGGCAGTGTTTCGGCGAAGACGGATCTCGTCGTCGCAGGGGCTGATGCGGGCTCCAAGCTCACCAAGGCCAATGCGCTTGGCGTCAAGGTCATCTCGGAAGA
>Ga0098040_1000860_pt1 | contig 13642 bp, 5 predicted proteins | sample 7_EtaG_FD_75065 | JGI IMG/M metagenome (GOLD analysis project Ga0098040, IMG submission 75065) | Marine viral communities from the Subarctic Pacific Ocean - 7_ETSP_OMZ_AT15161 metaG | ecosystem: Environmental > Aquatic > Marine > Oceanic | place: Pacific Ocean | collected 2015-01-08
AAGCCCCAGGACCCGCTGGAGGGAAATTAGTTTGATCAAAAATACTAAGAGTAAATGCCCCGAGTTCACCAACATTCGAAAGTGTTATCGTAATTGTTTGATTGTTATTAGACCAAACAAAGGTTGGAACAGGTATTCCCACTGGTGGATTGTCCCCTAAAAGAAATTGACCAGGATTACCAGTAAAAGGATATTGTGAGGTTATAGTTATAACAATACTACCATCAGTAGCGCCAGGACCAGAAGGTTGTGTAACAATGAATGAACTTGTAAAACCATCACAACCAATACATGAACCATCATCACAAGTAGCTGTGGCATCATAATTTGGCGCATTAGCATCATTACATCCATATACACAAGCCAAACAACAATTACCACAAGGAGCATTAACACTTGGATTATAATTACTTGCCGCTGGATCGTTACAACCCCATATAACTCCTGGGCAAACTGGCATTGCAGATGAAAAATCATTCCAACAATCTATATAAGCACTAGCACCAGTCCAATATCCCGAACCATCTCCTGGGTCTGTACACGTGAAAAGACCATTTGGCAGCAACTCACAACTATACGTTGGGTCATATAAACATGAACCATCATCTGTAGTGGCTGTTGGGTCATAGTTATTGGCTAAAGAATCCGTACATCCAATTACTTCATAAGCACATGAACCATCGTCCCACGTAGCGGCTGGATCATAATTATTAGCATTAAAACCGTCAGCACAAGGATATACACAAGGCACTCCGTTACTATCAACACCATTTACATCAAACCACAAACCTGGACTAGCATCCATACAACCACCACTAATACAATCAGTAGTAGTTACGCCGGCAGACGGGAAATTACCTGTATCAAAAATATAACCTGTACTTTCTGTGATAGCTAAAGCATTATAATTAGCATCGTCTCCATTAATGTCTAAAGGATCATCACAATAACTCCAAATACAACTACCATTATCAGTATTAGCTGTAGCGTCATAATTTGATGCTTGGGTTGCTAAACCACCACCTTGTCCTAAACATCCCTCTACTACAGGAACACAATTACTAACTGGATATTCAGTATTTGCTAAAGGATTATAATTAAACGCTGTTGGATCTGTACATCCCTCAACTATAGCAATACAAGAACCATCATCAATTAAAGCACCTGCATATGAACCATTATACGTTAGAGCATCTTGGGAAAATAGTGTAGGATTAGTACAACCATCTGGATATAAACCAGGATCACACACGCATCCACTCCAAGTACAACTTCCATCTTCGTTGGTAGCTACAAAACCTTGACTACTATATACTGGAGATGATGGCTGCATACAACCCCAAAGAGCGGGAGGATACTCGCAACAACAACCTAAAGGATTACTCGCAATAGTTTGCATTACTCCAAACGCATCATCAACGCAAGGAAGAACAGTGCCATCACATGAAGTATTAGCGGTAGGATCAAAATTAATTGCATTAATATCCATACATCCTAATATAGGTAGCGTATTAACACCTACGAGAGCTCCAATTCCTTGTATTGCAAAACTGGCTTGATCCCAAAGAGAATCACCACTTGCATCTATCATTATATTATCATAACTATCATGAGGTATGTCTTCTCCTTTTAAGTAATAAAACCATTTTCCTTCTTTTTCAATAAATTCTTCTATTCTACCGGATTCTTTATTCGTAAATACAGAATCAACATACCAACCTGGTTTTGCTGTAAGATTATAATACTCATTATCTGTAGTAGGTGGAATTGTATTTCCATAATCATCCACCGTTGTTGATATAAATGGAGTAACTTTTGTTTGACTTCCTTCGTAATTAAGCGTGTGGAAAGATTTAACAATACCAGGAGCATCGTTTAAAAGAACATTAAAAGTAGAACTTTTCGGTATGTTATAAAAAGTATTTCTATTTCCAAGTACATCGTGGTGATGTCTCCATAGATCACCATCGTTAAAAGTATAATATTCATTAGCACAACTAATACCATTATTAGTTACAAATGATTTAAAACTAACCCATCCTTTTACATCTTCTCTAAATGTAACTGTTTTTCCTTCGGGAAAACTTGCTGCTTCAACTACTTGTTTTAGAGTTATATTATACTCGTTTTTTTTGTCATCAAAACTTCCAACTAGTTTGTTATTTAACTTTAAATTATCTCTAAACCAGTCTTTCATACCATGATCAGATATAGGTGTTAAACCATCATTTGATAATCTCATAACAGCACCTCTAACTTTATCCGTAAAGTATGCTCTATAAGATTCCGATGCAAATGATTCTGGATTTGTTGATATTCCATACTCACCCGTGTAAGGAGTTGCCGTCCCTAAAACTCTATTAGTAGCTGTAACGTTAGTATTTCCATCAGCGTTATATAAAGCATCTTTATCGGCTAATATTCTTAAAACTCTATCTTCACATAGTGCTACTAAATCTCCCCCAACACCCCATCCAGCTTTTAATTTTTGAATACTACCATAAATAGGATTTATATCTTTTGTAATCTTTTCAGCAGCTATAAATTGATTTAAATTATTAACTCCAGAAGTTGAATTATATAATCCAGAATATATTAAACCATGTTTTCTTCTTTCCTGTTTGTATTCGCGATCTAACGTAGTTGACGCTTTAATTCCATTAGCTATATATGGTAAATTAAAATTATCTTTAATTCTATTAGATTCAACTCCGTTTCCAAACGAATAACAGTTATGCCAATTTAAATGATAATCACTATTATATAACGAAGATTTTAATTGAAAACTAAAAGCCAAGTCTGGATTGTTTGGATCTGGAAAAATATTAATTATTTCTACTTCAAAAGAAATACCACTAGGTCTTGTTATTTTTAAAATATCTCCAATAGTTAAAGGTTGTATCCAACTATTATTACCAAGTGCAAATGGTTGAGCGCCTATCCAAATTCCAAAAATGGGTGGTACAAAAGGAACAAATAAATCTATAATGTCTCCAGTAGCAGAAATATTATTTGATACAGTAACACCGTTCCAACTATGGCCAAATCCTGATGGATTTTCAACTACCGATCCTGTAGGTATCGCTAATGGAATAGTATTTGTGTTTAAAGTTATTGGATTATTTTCACTTATCTCATAATAAATATCTAATCCAGTATCATCTTTAGGTTCTGTTTCCCAAACATAAGGATTAGGTGGTAAATTTCCACCATCCTCATATGCATCTACGACTTCTACCATATCCATTCTATATCCAACCGCTCCAATTCCACCACAACCTCCTACTACCCCTATGTCATTTTTCCAGAGTGCTTGATAGTAATCAGTATTAGCTTCTGTATTATTACTAATCCCATTCATGGTAACTTGTCTAAAACCTATAGCCTCATTGGCAATCGCAACACCACCTAATTCGGGGAATGCAGATGTAAAATGTAAAGGTTCGTGATAACCAGTTAACGTGATTTTATATCCAGCAAAACCACCACCCGCATTAGCAGAATATTCGCCTATAGATTTTATTATTATATTACTTACTCCAGGAATACCATTAGACGCGGGAGTTACTGGTGTTGAACCTAAGTTATAATCAGTAAGCATCATTCCTTCATGTAGTCTATATCTAACTTTTGTTGTATTACCATTACTACAAGTTGACATTACACTATCTACAACTATATAATTATCATCTGGAATACTTGTATTGTTTCCTGATGTTCCATATACATGCTCGTATTGAACCACCATGTCTTTCAGATATAAATGTGAAACCGGATGGGTTCCAACGCCAGTAAATCCACCAAATCCACCATTGACCGGATCCCAATTAGCCATTGATGGCTCTACGTTTGTTCTAAATACTTTGTGATAAGATGAGTGATTACCTGTCAATTGGATTCCACGAGCAGTGGAATACATATCATCATTCTTACCAAATCTTACATGGTTTGATATATTTAATTGGTTAACAAGCATATATGATGTTTCAGTTGGATCATGTTGCCACATGAAAGAATTCCCAGGACCTGATAATCTATCAACAAAATCTACCGTAGTAGTATCGCCATAATTTCCAACACCATCTTCTCCCACTGAAAAAAAGTCAGGAAAGACACCTCCATATTCTGGGTAGCTACCCCAATTGTCAGTTCCACTTATATTACCCTGGATACCAGTTTGTCCAAAGTTTTCTATACCACCAAACGCTAAGTTTATAACACTAGTTGTTGTTCCAAAATTACTTAGACCACCACCGAGTTGAAAATTATATGTCCATCCAGGCGCGCCTTGATCACTGCTCGGCGAAAAATTAGGCATCGGTGGAGTTGGTCCGTTAAAGGAATCAGACCATGCCATCCCAACCTCTGCGCCATTGTTAGCCCATGAGGTGTGCTTTTTAGTTGATTTATCTATAAACCAAACACCTGGTAACGCAGCGTATTTTGGATGATTAGGTTGTGAGATAATTCCACTAGCCCCCGTCGACATATTTGTCCAGTGATTCGCTAGGTACTTAGGCCCTATATTGTCAATTATCCCAGGTCCAAAATAATTTGATCTAGCAAAGTGATAATTCCAATTACGCCCATTAGGATTTAGATAACCATTATCACTCGGATTAACCCACATACTCCAATCCTTCGTCACCATATTTCCGGAAACGGAGGGAAGAACATTATCAATATTATTACTAAAACACGCGTGCATTGATTTATATGCTAAATGTTCATCGTCATATAAAGCATAAACCATTTTACTAGCTTTTATAATATAACTCGCTCTAGAATAATCTGTTATTTGTGGTTTTATTTTACCATCGTTCTCAATTTTAGCGAAGAATCTACCTTCATATTTTGGTTTATGTTCTACAACAGCTTTAGTAAATTGAACTTTTACAAAATTTTCTATAAAAGAGGGTGCGGCGGGATTGTCAAATATAAAATCTATATCGTTTTCAAGTGGCTTAGCGAGAGTTATGTGATATTTGGACACATTCGCCGTTCCTCCAATTCCATCGTTAATTGATTGTGATGTTTGTACTTCTCTATCAGATGTAATTTCAGATATTTTATATTGTCCTGAACTATCAGAAGAGTTTATAAACTGAATATATAGATCTTCATTAACATCCTCTAAATGTGATAAACTACTAGCGTTGAAATCATTGGAGTTTACTGACCAATGCAATGTAAAAGAACTCAAAGTAACAAGAGGAGCGTCATCTAACGCGTTTATACCACCAGCTTGACCCCCAAAAAGGTAAATAGGTAAAGGGGCTACAGGTACTCCACCCGTATTCGCCGCATTATGTGTTGCGGTACCAATACGTATTCTTCTAGTTTTTATAAATTCAGGGGCTTGATTTTCTATAGCTAGAATTTTATATTTTGTAGTATTTTCTATAGCTTCATCATCAACTCCTTTTTTAAAATATAGAGAGGTTTCTAAATCTACTTTGTCTCTGTCGGTAGATGGAAAAGATAACCATATATTACCATCCTCAGCATTATACCAACGATCCATAGCTAGATTATAATATTCTGTAGACGTTTCTTTTATAAAAAATTTGAAATAATCTATATTACTAGGAGCTGATCCTCGTAAACCAGCTACCAACCTATTAGCACTATCACTTTGTCTTTTATCTACTTTAAAACCACCAGATTTACTAATTAAAATAGGAGTTTCTCTTCCATATTCATCTGTGAATACAACTCCAAGTTTGTAATCTCTCAGAGATTTTATTGATTTTTGAACAGTTCCTGGTTGTGATGGGGCCCAACTTGATAAACGGTTTTCGAATTCAGGTTTGAATTTTTGACCACTAATCATTAAATCAAAACTTTGCTCGTAATTAGCATATACAACTCTATTGCCACTAACATCTTGTGCTAATGCTTTTTTAGGCACATTATCCCACGATCTTAAAAGTTGATTAGAAGGAAGTACATGCCTTATTGTTTCCGATTTTATTTCATATTCGTTTGCCCACCAAGCATTCGTTATTCCAATTGGTGATATATCCAATGGACTAATTGTTTCAACTACATATATATTGGGAGAATCTTCTTCTTTATATAGTATATCTATCTCAATAACATCTTGACCCAGCGGTTGTCCTAATACTGTTGGTATAAATCCTTTAAATTTTACAGATGTAGTATGATTAATCATACCTGTATTCCAACCCCTTTTTGGTTCATAATTGAAATGAGAAGGGGAAAAAGCAACTTCAGACCAAGGTGCAAAAGTTGAATATTCTCCATCTTCATATTTATATCTATAAGAAAATCTAGGGAAATTATCTTCGAAAATTAGATCTTTTTCAGACTCTAAATCTACAACATAATTTAAACTTATAGGATTTAAGTTATTATTAGGATCTACTTGAGGTGGGGTTCCTTTTAGATTTAAAATTTCTATTTCTACATGAGCTGTACCAGGGGCAGATGATGGAAATTGACCACCGTTCCACTGACTACCAACAAAACCAGCTTGATAATTTAAAGCGTTAGTATCGTTAACAAAACTATTCCACTGCCAATTAGTTATTATACCTCTTATAGTCCAATCTGCTAATGGAATAGGGGGTTTAATTCCGAGTTCATCAAATTCTTTTAATAACACCACATCACCAGTATTCCACTCTAAATTAAAATCTTCAAATCCATTCCAGTTTGTTTCGATTTCAAATGCAACTCTATCTCCAACCTGTAAAGTTGAAAAATCCCATACCACTGTATTATTTGAAGAACTTATAATAGAAGAGGCGTTGGTATTTGCGTTTTGAGCTGGATCTATAGCTGTATATGTTATGCCAGAATAATTTAAATCTGGATCTCTCCCAGTTAATAGTTCTAGATTTAAAGCGCCTTTTGGACTTTTCCTAATAACAGTAATATGTTCTTTACGAATAGGATTGTAATTTGCTAGTGTTAATCCAGTAGCGTTGTTTATGACAGCAGTATGAGTATCTCCTAGCGAATCAGTACCAGCTATACTACGTGGAATGTTTATTTTCTTTGGTTCTGTAAAGTTGTCAGTCCAAAGTAATATATCATCTATAATATTTATACCTGTAATTAAATTATTAGGATCAAATTCTAAAACCCTTTCAGATGTAAAACAAAGTGTATCTGAAAAGTTTAAATCCACACTAACATTTAAGAATATCGCCTCTATACCATCAGCGAATAGAGTACTAAAACTAATTGGATAATTATGAGGATTCAAGTTTAACGCGTTTACAGATTGTCCAGGATTAGGTCCCCAAGAACACCCAACAAGTTCATATTGTGAATCATTAATACCAGTGACTGAATTGGGGTCAATACAAGTATATGGTGGGAAATTTACACCACCTCCAAAATTACTATCAATCACTAGTTCAGCTCCAGTCCAATTGCCTTGCCCGTCCCATAGTATATTATAAACTTCATCTAACCACTGAGAACCACCTGGTAGTATATTAATAATGTTATTAGGTATATAAGTAATAACCGGTGGAGGAGTTATAACTATACTAAAAAAAGCAAAAGGCGCTTCGTTATCAGTAGGGAACCCCCCTTGATTTTGTTGATTGAAAGGGGGTGACGCGGTAGGTAACGTATCAATAGTTAATATAGTATTTGGAGTACATCCTGACATGGAGTTAGGTCCAGTACAAATCATACCAGTATATATATTGGTGATAGTACCGCCGTTGGCATAGTATGGTGAATTTGAAAGTGTTGCTCCTACGACAACTCCTTGTGGTGGAGTTCCTGGAAAAAATATTTGACTTGATCCATTTGGTGGAAGATTTTGTTGCGCACCACCATAATTTATACAGGGAGTGTAATTTGTAAATTGAAACTGTACTTGATTTCCCCCGTTGCATGCATAATTATCAAAAACTCTAAGAGATACATCTTGTAGGACATCTTGTTGAATAACCGATTGAGATGTATAATTTTGAAAGTAACTTATAGGTGCAAGAGTACTTAACGATCCAACACTAGTAACTAATGTTGGGCCAAAAGCCACGACGCCACCATTATATCCAGTGACATTCATGCCAGCGGTAACATTGTACATTAGTGTAGGATCAATCGCGATACTATTTTGCAGTGTGCCTCCAGCTGGGTCAACACCTATGCACCAACCGTATTTATCTACAAAAACTGGTTCACAACCTGACACTACCGAAGCGTTGGTACGCATTATCATATCTTTTAACGTATCCGTGTCTCCTAATAATAATTCCGAACCAATATCACTAGGACCAGCGACTAACCAATATAAAGAATCGTTTTTTTCGTCAGAAACAGAACCAACTGTAGTAGATCCAGTTGGTATTGGATTTGGCACAAGAGGGTCTAAATATACACACCCCGGAGTATTACCCAATACATTTTGAATAGTACCGACATCAGATCCTTCTGAAGTCGATACCTGTATATTCATTGCATCTCTATATTCACCACTGGGAACAAGTCTCTCGTCAAGATCCTTGTTCATTTTACCTTTGGTAAAATTACGCTTCATCTCCGGCATAAACTAGTGTTTTATTTGTTTTGATTTACCTCTTAAAATTTGAGTGATTTCTTCTAATTTAATATTAGATAATCTTAATTTTGCAGTTCTTACGGCTGCAAATTTTTCCTTTTTAAATCTTCGAACTACATATTCTTGTATATTTGCTCTTGTAGACAATATAGCGTAAGTAATCCATTTATACATCGCTTCTTCTGCAAATTTATGAACTCTCATCTCTCCATCTGTACCAATACTATCGCTTAAATAATCTAAAACTACAGTTTTTCCACTTAAATTAGAACTAAAATGTATTTCTCCCAATACACAATCTATATAAAATGAACCATTAGCTTGAGCACGTTGAGGATCTAAACCATATCTATTTCCAGCCATAGGCCAATAAGTATCATCTATATAATCATCTTGATTTTCTGATGGAGTACCAGATTTATAATTATCCCATGTTTGCGACTTTTCTTCATAAGAAACAAAGTTGAAGGATTGAGAAGTAAGTCCAGTATATGTGGCGGCGTGTGATAATTCCACTGTATTAGTACCGACTCCAACAACTTTAATAGAAGCAAGTTTTCCACTTGCATCTACAACACTAGCATCATTAACAAAACTAGGGTGATTTATATACATACCTTTTTTAATACCGGCTGTACTAGCAACTGCTATCTCAAAACTTCCTGGGGGGAAAGAAGCAGTAACTGTTGTATCGGCTGTTGAATATGAATCGCCACGTAATCTACTAGTACCTAAACCAATGAATCTAAAAATTCTTATCCTTTGATCTGTACTGACTGTTGCGTTTTTATTAAAAATAGTTGGTGGTAATGGAAATGGTTGCGGAGCATAACCCACTAACTCAATTGATGTTATACCCGCGGTTGTTGTTATACCGCCTATCGTAGCGTTTCCAGGAATAGGTAGGGGAGTTGGAGCCGTTGCGCTCCCACCAGTAACTCTCATACCATGAACTAGAATATCACTATAATCACCATCTAACACATAAACGTTTGATCCTGACGTTAATGTTGCTATTGGATCTATTATATAATCACCATCGTCATTTTGATAAAAGTTTTTAGGGTTTGATGATTTATCTTCTGGATATATTATATGTTTAATACCAGAGGAATCAACCCAAGAAACTTTAGTGTAATTAACGTAATCTATTGGTAGCGTCATTTTAAGAGATGGTGGAACAGTAATCTCATGTGCCTTGCAAGATTTAAAAGTATCGAAGGATAATTCTTGCATTGCTCTTTGTGCGTGGAAAGCAACGTCCGTTCGTTTAGCTTTAGGTATAATCTTATCTTCACCTACATAAACAATCATAAATTGATTTATGATATCTGTTAATCTAGTAAACTGATAACTCCCATGAAAATAACCATCTTTATAATATTCTTTTGTTGTTATTTCTAATAATCCCATTTATTTATTGTTTTTCTTGTTGAGCTTGCGCTATCTCTAATCCCTGTCCTGCTCTCATAATATCATCTCTCTTCATAGCTATACCAGCGTATTTTAATATTTTATAAACTAATTCGTTTTCTTCAGCTCCATGTAATTCAAAATGAAATGTTTTATTAACAGAAGTATCATAAAGAGCCTTACCACCAACAACAAAATAACCCCAAGCTACATCAGGGTAGGTACCAGCTGAATTTACTCCACCTGGTTTTTTAAAGTAAATTATAGCTGTCGGTGTTCTAGGTATAGCGGGATTAAATGTTGTGCCTCCAATTACCCTAATTACATTGTTTCTAATATTTGCCACGAGTCTGTAGTCATTAGGTCTAGTTAAAGGTCCTCCATTTATACAGTTCTGAAAATCAGTAGTTTTTAATATTTCAACATCGCGTGTTGCTATTAAATTTCCTGTTTTAGGATGAATATGATCATATTCTATTTTACTAATCCTATAAATATAATTAGGTATTGTAAAAAAACCACCAGGTACGGCAGGATAACCTGATATAGTAATAGCATCATCTGTATTTTCAAAAATTTGTAATTTTTCTTCTAGCATATCATCTACATCAGCATAAACATATTCATTTCCAGGAACTCTTGCCTGTTGATTTAAATCATAAAAATATTGTTCAAATATTTCTTGTTGAGCCTGATTGGCATATAGATTGAATTCTTGTGGAGTTATATAGCCCCTTTGTTCTTTATTAGCAATAGCTAAAACTTTTTGATATACATCATCTATATTTACCATAATTTCTTTTATTTATTATAAGGAAATAATCTATTTAAAGTATCTTTCCTTTTTCCACAGTTACAAGGTTTTTTGGTTATCTTGTTAACTGTATTAACAACTTTTTTTATACCAGTTGCCTTTGTAATTTTTTCTATTGAGTCGCCTAATCCTTTAGATTTTTTCATATAATTTAATTTGTAGTTTGCAATCGCCCCGTAGGGCGACCGCTCCTACAGTTAGATTATTTATTTAATCTTTTTTCAATATTGGAGTAAATCTCCATTCCTTCATCAGTTTTAAACCAAGCGGCTAAAGCTGAATACGGATGTTCATCAAAAGGAACATTCATTAGTTTTCTATCATTAGATCCCCAACTAAATGTTCTCTGATCAGAAGATAATTTAATTATCCCCATCTCAGTTGCTTTAATACCAAAGTTTCTAAGTATAACGTTTTCATCATTTACTAATTCTAAGAATAATTTAGGATTTTTCTTAGCATATAATAATAAATCTCGTTTAAGTTCTTTAGAACTCATTTCTGATACTTTAGAACCAATTTCTACACGCATAACTGCTTCAGCCATATCTATATCTAGACTCCTTGCAGCTGTTAACGCATCAATTTCTAATTCTATAACCTCTACTTCACTAGCTGCTTTTACAGCTGGTTTTTCTTCGTAAAAAGTAACATCTCTTTGTGGGTGGTATAAAGATAATAATTTTTGTAATACAGTTTTTTCTTTTTCCACAATTAACATACCGTTTCTAAAAACAATATGCTCCATTCTTTGATCTCCTAGCATTTCATCTACAAATACCGTTTTTTGATTTTGACAATATTTAAGTTCTCTTTCATAACCTTTTTTTTCATCAAACCAATAAATATTTGCAGAATTTATCATTCTAGATAAAGGTTTTTTACTCCCTATTAATCTATACATTCGATCTTTTATTTCCCAAGTATCTTTTTTTGGAGTTGGTAATGGTTTTTCCATAACCTTTGTTTCAACTTCTGATTGTTTTACAACCTGTGGTGTTGATCCCACTTTTGTTTTTTCTTTTTTTGCCATAATATAATATATAATAAAATTAATAAAAATAAAAGGACCGAGGCAGAAGCCTCGGTTCTTTTAAAATAATTGTGCTTACTTCAATAACATAAAGTTATTAGCACCTTGTGTAATTAAACATCTTTCAGATAACATATGAATTTCCATTGCATCTAAAGCAGATGTAGTAGCGCCAACAGAACCAGTAACCCAAGTTTTGAATTTTCTTGATTCAGTATTGGAAGCTCTATATCTAACGTGTAAGAATGGACGTTTCATATTCTTTCCTAAAGATTGGTCATAAACTGAAGATACACCAGCGGGTATAATAGCCCCTCTAATAGCAGCTGTAGTAGCTCGAGAGTTAATACCTCCTCTTGTAGCTTTATCGTTTAAGTATTTCCAATCAGATTTGTAAAAATCATAAGATCCACGTCTGAAACCAGAGAAACCTAAGTTTAATGCCATATCTTCAGAGTTGTCAAATACCCCGTAAGAAGTACCACCAGACCCGTAAGAATTCATTGCAGCTAACATATCATCTATTGCTATCGAAACACTTCTGTTTACAAACATCATGTTTTCTTCAATAGCACCTTGATTATCAAATTCAGCTAGGATTAAATCAAACTCATCTAGATCAATAGAAGGTGTAATACCAAGAATACCAGAAGTTAAGTTACCTCTTTCTTCAATAGCATCAAATAAACCTTGAGTACCACCACCATTAGCACCAAAGTCAGCAGCACCTCTAATTTGCTTGTCTGCGAAACCAATGATAGATGTAGCAGATGATTTTTCAGCTTCTAACATTGTCATTTCACAATAATCAGTAAATCTAGCTCTAGTTTCGCCTTCAGCTTTTAAGTACCATAAGTAACCAGAAGCGCCATCTTCAGCAGAAACTTCAACCCAACCTACTTGTGAAGCATCAGAACCAGATACAGCATAATAATCTTTCAATATTTGCATTTGGTTACCATATGACTTAAACGTAGGTTCTAAAGAAGTTCTCGCGGAATCAGACCATGTACCAGTGCCATCACTGTAAGACTGTCCTTTTCCATAGTGCGAACCAACAACTAATAAAGTTGCTGCGCTAGCAGTTGTAGAGTGAGAAGTTAAAACAGCTTCATCATAAGCCTCAAGTGAAACCAAAGCTGCGCCACTTGATGATGGAGATTCCACTACTAAACATTTTGAAACTTTTCCAGCACTTGCTAGAAGTACAACATCGTTTACTCTAATACCGTGATTAGTTGTAAAACCTGTTGGGGCGTTTCCATCAATATCTGTTACTACTTCAAAAGTACCATTTGTATCACCCGCTAAAACTATCGTACCAATGTAAGATAAGTGTAAGCGTGATTGTTCAGACCATACAACCTGATCGGATGCACTAGCCTCTTCTGCGCCAACTTGAGATAAAAATCCAGAAACTGTACGGTTACCGAAAACCGCTGCTTCTTTTTCCATCAAGTCAGGCAGGTATTGTTGTTCCCAGCCGGTTGAACCGTCTGTGAAATCTATATAGTTTGAAGCTAGCGCTTGTTGCTGTGGAGCAGCAACGCTATTCAACAAACTTCCTGCAGTAATTGCCATTTTTTATTGTTTTAAATTGTTATTTATTTTTGTTTTTAATTTTAAACTTAAAATCAGAAGAATTATCACCTAACACCTTAAACTTTAAACCGCCTGCTTCAATTTTACCATGAGCTTGCCTTGGATTCATATCTACATTTTTGGCTTTAGCTACACTATCTTTCATAGCATCAGCTTTTCCTTGTTCATAAAAGTGTTTTGCAACAGCATCTGCATTCATTGCTGTATATAGAGATTTATGATAACCCTTAGC
>Ga0098040_1000862_pt1 | contig 13635 bp, 11 predicted proteins | sample 7_EtaG_FD_75065 | JGI IMG/M metagenome (GOLD analysis project Ga0098040, IMG submission 75065) | Marine viral communities from the Subarctic Pacific Ocean - 7_ETSP_OMZ_AT15161 metaG | ecosystem: Environmental > Aquatic > Marine > Oceanic | place: Pacific Ocean | collected 2015-01-08
CATTGGTATAAGGTTGATACAGACTAGTGCACTCGTACTATCGCTCAAATACACAGCGGCGCAAGGGATCTCAGTTTTCCACAGGTTTTTCCACGGGGATAACTTTTTTTCCACAGACCTTGTGACAATTTCGACCCCCTTATTGTTAATAAATGTTTCATTCCTGTCAGGATTTCAACACGTGTAAACTGATTCCATGAAACTCCTTGACACCATTGGCGGGCTGTTCATTCTGCCGCCTTCATTCCCTCCAATGTCCGGTGATCGTCTACGGCGGTTCCAGCTTATGGGGCTACCTAACAGCAAGCTCAGGAGAATGATCCCGACCACATCCCATTACAGCAAGCGGATACTTGTGGAAAAAATATTGGCGGATAAGTAAGGAGAGAACTAACCCGATCTCTCCCAACCCAGGGCGATGGGGATCACTTGAAATAACGCTAACGTCAGTTTGGGCATCGCGCTACTTCTACATCGAAGCCCAACTGTCTTAGCTCGTCGATTCGATATTCCTGAATTTTGCTCAACCGGCCGGTCTTGGCTTTCACCTCTACAAACTTGACCGCATCCGGTTTAATCAAAATCAAATCCGGGTAGCCCGATTTGTTGACCTTCAAAAGTTTGATCACATGCCATCCGGCCTTCTCGTATTCCTTGATGAGCTTCGACTGATAACTGCTCTCTGTCCTGTTTGTAATGACTCGTCGTATAGGTCCGCTTGTCTCGGACGGTATCGAAGACTCTCGGTTCAATAGATTTCTCCGCGAAGATGAAATGGACTTTGTTGCTGGTTCGGCCGAGGAAGCTGCATCTCTCGCGGCCTTGAAGATAACTGAGTGCCGAATAGTCGATGCCCATAAAGACAAGATCATCGGCCGCCGCAAGACTGACACCCTCCCGACTCGCTTGCACTTGTCCAATGAAAACGCTCTCGGGGTCACTGTTAAATGTCTCGGGCGAGTCCGTCGCCCTGCTTCCGAATGCAGTACGTAACATTTTCCCTTCGGCTTGAAAGCAATACATAATTGCTAGCCGGCCTGTAAATGTTTTTTTGATGTATTCAACTTTCGAGTAATCCCAAATCACCTCTCCATAACGCTCTCGATCCTCACAGATCAAAAATCCGTTGTAACACTGACGAAGTTTTCCCATAACCTTCGCGCCCGAATCTGCAACAACTGATCGGAGGCCAGGTCTACCAATCACGCCGTCCCTAATAATTCGTAGTGCTAGCCGGTATGTTCTCGGCTTCATCCTTACCGTGTGAACCTGTTCCTCAATCTTGGTCTCAAATCCAGCGTCCTTTTGGGTCATCTCGACCACCATGGGCTTGATTGCCTCGAGCACCTTGGTCTTGTTCGCCTTTGAGTAATCGTTGACCTCAACTCCGGGGCCTATAAATTTCTTTTGCACCGTCACATATTCATCAGCCCAACGGTAAAAGCTTTGATATCTCGACCACAGATGTGGAGTCAATGCCCATTGGTGATAGAGCTGACTGAATGATTCGGGTGAGGGTGTTCCGCTCTGTAGGAGCACATATTCATATCTGATCCGGCATAGATCTTTCCACCGTTTCGATGGTTTCGGATATGCACCGATTGAATGCGCTTCATCAACAATCAACATGTCCCACTTGCCGGCATGTTTATGGACCTGCTCGAAATTGATCACCGTGACAACTTCCGTTAATCCCATTGCATCAACATCCGACTGAATACTCGGGATTGCTTTCTTCTTTGTGACGAACAAAACCTTCTCGCATCCAAGCAGTTGTATTACGAATAATGACGTGAAGGTCTTGCCTGTCCGAACTTGGCCGGATAGATAAGCACAACGGTGCTTAAGCAATAGCCCGTGGAGTTTGTACGCGGCTTCTTCTTGGTAGCCTCTGAGCTTAATCATCTTGTATTACAACAACGGTTCTTCCTGGCAGTATTTGATCCACGCTTTGCTGAAGGAGAAATTGCCGGCTCAAAAGCATTCCTATCCAGTTCTCGTTAGCCGCAATCACAACTCTTTCTTTGTCTGCTCTTACTAGCCGAGCTTGCTGGGAAAGGATCATCCGAGTAGAAGGCAGCTCTATTTCACTCAATATCTGGTGCCAAAGGTCGTCCATTTGCGCGGGGTTGACGCTAGAGGTAGGGTATCCCTATACGAACCCCTTGTAAACCCCAGTGTCAGAAAAGCTCAAGGAAGTCACCGTCGCTCTTTCTATTGATCAAATTGCTTGGCTTGATGAACAAGCCCTTCGCTTAAGAGTTAGTCGTGCGGCCTATCTCCGAACTCTCCTTTCTCTCCTGTCCATCGGAGAACCTCTTCACGGTCTCATCAAGAACTCTTGATGGATATCAAAGAACAAATCACCCGCCTCCCGGTGGACTGGGGATATGTTGCCGTTGATGGGAATAAAAGACCCTATCAAAAAGATTGGCAGAAAAAACCTCTTTCTCGAGCACAGCTTTTTACTGAAATAAAAGCAGGCAAAGCAAAAGCAATTGGTGTTTGCTGCGGTACTCCATCCGGTGGTCTCGCTTTCTTAGATCACGATGGAAGCAGTTGTGACTCACTTCTTGCCGAATGGGGTGAACTCCCGCCGTCTTGGATGGTTACTTCTGGGCGTGTTGGCCGCTATCAAATTATTTACCGGGTTCCAAAACCTCTTTGGAACAACCTAATAACAAGAAAATATAGAACCGGAATAGAAGATAAGGACGGGGCTATTGAACAAATTGAATGCCGTTGGGATGGATGTCAATCAGTCGTGGCTGGTAAGCATCCAACAACTGACGGATATAGATGGATGGAAGGTCGATCACCTGATGACCTTGAAATAGCTTTCGCCCCTGAATGGCTCATCCAAAAGATGACGAAGCCAGAAGAAAAAGCAAAATCAGTAATGGTTGAGGTCGTTAATGAATCTGATTATGACAAGGCTCTTGGTTATTTGAACGCACTCGCTCCCGCAAGAGCTGACAATTTTGATTGTTGGTTAAAAATTGGAGTCAGCCTTCATTCTGTTGGAGATGACCGACTCTTCGCACACTGGAACGATTGGTCGGCTCAATCTCATAAATACGTACCCGGTGAATGTGAAAAACGATGGAAATCATTCGGTAAACGATCAGGTATCACTCTCGGAACTCTCCATCATTACGCCGAAAAAGATGGTTGGACAGGAACACCGCGCCGATTACCTAAATCGCTTGACTTACCAAAAGAAGAAGAAACTTCAATTATTCATAAAAAACTCGAGCCGCTTTCAGCCAGTGAACTTGTCCACCTCCTTAGCAATCTCGATAAAGAAATTCGATTTAATACGTTTACTCAAACCGTTGAGATGGATAAAATTCCTCTGCAACGGGCTGAACTCTTCTATATTCACCTCGCACAAATGGGGTTCAAAGTCTCGAAAGAATTAGCAATAGATTGTCTTCTTCAGTCCGCACATGCCAATGAATACGATCCGGTCCGTGAGTATTTAGATAATGCAGCAAAAACACCGCCGACATATATAGAGGCCTTGGCAACTACATACTTCAGACCGAACGACACACCAGGCTCGATCTATGACTCGATACTTAAAACAACTCTAATTGCTGCTGTTCGTCGTTGCTATCAACCGGGGTGCAAGCATGATTCGGCAACTGTATTAGCCGGGCCCCAAGGATGTGGTAAATCAACATTCTGGAAGGCATTATTCGGGCCATTCTTCTCAGACTCTTTGGGTGATATCTCGGATAAGGATTCTTTACTTCAGCTCTGTCGATCATGGGGAATGGAATGGAGTGAATTGGATCAGGTCACTTCTAAAAAACATGCCGGAGCTGTCAAGGCTTTCCTCTCTCGCTCAACGGATATGTTCCGCGTTCCTTACGGTAAAGCAACGGAAGAACATCCCAGAAAAGGCATAATTGTTGGGTCAACAAATAAATCAACCGGATTACTCGTTGATGACACAGGTAACAGACGGTTTTGGATTATCCCCGTTGATAAAACAATGCAAAGTCCTATCGATATCGATTCACTTGAACTAGAACGTAACTCGATTTGGTCCGCCGCTGTTGCTGCTTTTAAAAATGGTGAGCCGCACTTTCTTACAAAAGAACAAGAGAATCGAATCTCAGTTGAGAATGAAGATTACCTTGTCAGCCATCCGTGGGAACCTGTCATCCGTCGTTGGCTTGAAGTCCCAACTAATCGTGCTCAGATTCTTACTTCTGATTTATTGCTGACCGAAGCCGTCGATAAAGAACCTAAATTTCAAACGAAACATGACCAAATGATTGTCTGTGAAATCTTGAATAAGGTTGGCTATCAGAAAAAGAGAAAATCTATTGGAGGAAAACAAATGTACTGCTGGTCACTACCCTTGCCTTAAGGTTGGTGATAGGTTGACTATCTCAAATCCCTTTATTCATCCCTCTCTTGCTATCCTTTCTAACCTAGTTAACCTAAAGTTATATATATAATATATATAGTAATAGGGGGTAGTAGTAGTATACACGTACTACAGTATAGGGGTATAGGTAGCTCCTATAGGATGGCTAGCAAGGGTTGGCAGGTTGGCAAAGCACTTTTTCAACAACAACCATGGATCGGATCAGAATTTCAGAAAAGCAGAAGCCGGTTCTCGAACACTTCTCGCGAATATTGGATCAAGCTCAAGGGGTCGCTGCCGCGATCTCTGATAATGCAATCGACGATCAAGAACCGTTGCCTCGGGAATTGCTTCAGTCTTACGTTGCCGAGCTTTATCTCATCAAAGCGTCACTTGAAACTGCTTTCGAGGTTCACGTCCTTGAGGACATCAATTAATATCTGTGCATGGCACAAGCTCGGGCAACAACTGAAGAAGCAAGGGCTCGCGTCAATGCGATTTATGACATGCTTTTGACTGGTCTCACAGTTACCCAGTTGACCCGGCATTGTTGTGATCTGTGGGGAATAGGAGAGGATCAAGTTCATAAATATGTGCGGCAAGCCCGTGAACATCAATTAACGGATGCACAAATTGAGAGACCGCAATGGTTAATGCAAGCACTTTCAAAATTGCAGAATTATGAGCGTTTAGCGGCCGAAAAAGGAAATATTGCTACCTCACTCCGGTGCGTTGAGATGCAGGCTCGATTACTGCGGTTTGAGTTGAACTAATGAGCACATCGCTCATTGCTGGTGTTTGCGAAGCAGGGCCATTGATGGCATATGCGACGGCGGCTTCCATTAATCGGCTGCCAACGACTGAAGAAGTTAAGGCGAGAGTTCTTGAAGGGTTATTACCTCATCAGACGGCTTTTTGTGAAGACATTGAGCACCGCAAATTGGGTCTTGTCTGCGGCTTCGGTGCAGGAAAAACTCATGCTCTTGTGAGTAAGGCAATCATTCTTGCCTGTATGAATGTGGGTTTTGTTTCGGCTCTTTTTGAACCCACCGCGCCCATGCTTCGGGACATATTGCAGCGCACAATGAATGATCTTCTGGATCAGTGGGATATTCCTTTCAGCTATAGAGCGAGTCCGTTGCCGGAATATACGTTGCATTTCAGCGAAGGAAATCACACCATATTGCTGAGAACGATGCTGACTTATCAGCGGCTCAGAGGTCAGAACTTATGCTCGATCGGATTTGATGAAGCGGACACGGTTCCGACTTATGACGCAGAGCAAGCAACAATCATGGCTCTTGCTCGGCTTAGATCTGGAAATGTTCAGCAGCTTTATGCCGCAACAACACCTGAAGGTTATGGATGGGCGTTCAATACTTTTGAAAAGAATGCCGGCGAAGATACAGGATTGCTACGCGCCCGCAGTATTGATAATCCTTTTCTCCCTGAAGGATTCATCGAATCTTTGCGATCTAATTATCCAGAGCAGTTAATTCTTGCGTACCTTGAAGGTCAGTTCGTAAATTTAACTACCGGACAGGTATATAGCCGTTTTGATCGTGATCGACATGTCAAAAAATCGGCCGATTACAGCGATGAGCCTTTGCTTATGGGAGTTGACTTCAACGTTGGTAACACTAACGCTGTTATAGGTGTACGAGATGGGGATAAATTAGTGATAATTGATGAAATTTCAAAATCACACGATACAGATGCTCTTTGCAAAGAGGTTCAGAGGCGCTATCCACATCGGAGAATTAGGGCATTTCCCGATAGCAGCGGGGGAAATCGGTCTACGAACAGCGCAAGAACGGACATCGCTATCCTCGAAGGTTATGGATTTAGTAATTGCAGCGGTCGAGCGAATCCGCCTATAAAGGATCGGGTTGCTTCTGTTCAAGCACTATTGGAGAACTCAAAAGGTGAAGTCAGATTTGAAGTTGCTCCGCATTGTTCAAAATTAATTGAGTGTCTCGAGCTTCAGAGTTATGACGAGAAGACGGGTGATCCTGATAAATCAAATGGCTACGACCACCTCCCAGATTCTTTAGGATATATGGTTTATAGAGAGTTCAGTCTGCTCTACGCTCGAGCCGGTAGAGGCACAGGAATTAGAATTTACTGAATCTGTCTTTACACTGGACTTAATCTTGGTGAGCTGCCGTGACATTTACTGGATATAACAGAAGTGGTCGAAAGATTGCGGCCGCTCGAGTAAATAAAGTCAATGATCCGAATCAGTCGTATTTGAATCAATCCCCACGGTGGGAATTAGTAGATGCGTTGAGCGGGGGTACTTATGAAATGAGGGCTAAGCATCGAAAATATTTACCGCAAGAACCGCGTGAGATTGACGAAAGCTATGACGCGAGATTATATAGATCCGTTTGCGCGCCTATGTTTATAAGGCTTGAGAAAATGTTGGCGGGCATGTTGACTCGCAAGCCGGTGAGGTTGAAAGATGTTCCGGACGTCATTCAGGAAATGATGTTTGATGTTGACTTATTGGGGAATGATCTAAATGTATGGACGTATGAATTAGCCCGAAAATTAATCAGATACGGCCATATTGGGGTGCTTGTTGATGCACCGGCTGAGGGTCAAGGTGGTCGGCCTTATTGGGTGACATATGAACCCCGGGCCATTATTGGATTCAGGACAGAGAAGAAGGAAGGCCGCGAGGAGTTAGTTCAGTTGAGATTATTGGAGAAGGTTGTAGAGCCAGACGGCTTATATGGAGAAAAGGAAGTGGAACAGGTGCGCGTCTTGACACCAGGTGCTTTTGAGATTCATCGAAAGAGTAAAGAGCACACCGATTGGGTTCTTGAAGAAGAAGGTTCAACGAGTCTTGATTACATCCCTTTTGCTGTTGCATATTCCAATCGTTTAGGGGTGCTTGAATCACGTCCACCGATGGAGGATATTGCGGAATTAAATTTGAAGCATTATCAAGTCAGCTCAGACCTGAGCAATATGCTTCATATAAGTGCGGTGCCGATGCTCTCGTTTTTTGGTTATCCGCAAAGTGCTGAAGAAGTCAGTGCTGGACCAGGCGAAGCCATTTGTTTTCCTTCAGAAGGTCGGGCCGAATACATAGAGCCAGGCGGCAAAAGTTTTGATGCTCAATACAAACAAATTGAGCAGATTGAAAAACAGATCAATGAACTAGGTCTCGCTAGTGTTCTCGGCCAAAAGCTCAGTGCTGAAACTGCTGAATCTAAGAAGATTGATCGTTCTCAAGGTGACAGCACGATGCAGTTAGTGGCGCAACAAACACAGGATCTTATCGATAATTGCTTAACTTTTCATGCTCAATATATGGGTAGTGATATGCCGGGGAGTTGTTTTGTTAATCGTGATTTCTTAGCCGGCCGTCTTGATTCACAGGAGATTGGAAGTTTGCTTGGCCTCTATACCGCCGGAACTATTTCTAAGGAGACATTATTGACGCAACTGTCTGAAGGTGAAGTACTCGGGGATGATTTTGATGTTGAGGCTGAATTGGCAGAGACAGAGAATGCCGGATTAGAGGGAACAATGACAGCCGAGAAGAAGGACGAAAAGGAAGAGGAGTAATCAATGTCAACGGACATTCTGACCGAGTTAGGTTTAGAGGCCCCGCCGGATTTATATAAGAATGCGATTAATTTGAATCGCTATAGCAATCGTGTTGCGAAACAAATTGCTGTCCGATACAACCAAATAATCAAGGATGCTGTCACTGAGTTGCAGCAGCCCGACACGATGCAAGGGCGTCAACGTCGGTTGCGGCTCATTATGGGATCACTCAAAAAGAGTCTTGACACATGGGTGACTGAAACGAGCAAGACGATGAAGACGGAAATAACAGGATTAGCCGAAAGCCAGGTTGAGTTTGCGATGGTTCAGATGCTTGATTCGATTCGAGCGGATATTAAAGATGATTTAAAAGAAGTCGTTATCAGTCCTGATTTTGCTGAGTCAATTGTTTCTACAGATCCGACGCGTTTGAATCAAATAATGTTGAGTGATGATCTCGAGCAGCGGGTTGCAGGCGATAGGAGAAAAACATATTGGCTTGGGCGAAAAGATGGGGCGATGTTGACGTTGCCGGATGGTCAACCGCTTGAAAAATCATTTAGAGGATTAGCCACTAAATCAGCAGAAAAATTCAGACATGCTGTCCAGAATGGAATGCTGACGGGAACACCTGTCGATCGAATTGCCAAGGATTTGATAGGCACGGAATTTTCAAGAGAGGCGAGTGTTCGGCAAATGGCGGCAAGGGGTGGAAAAGGGTTAACGACCTTGGCTAATCATCAGATCTTGACGCTTGTGAGGACAAGTGTTAATCAGGTTGCGAACGTTGCTAGTCAGAAGACATATATGGCTGCGGGTGAGGATATAACTGACAATTTCAGATTTATAGCGACGCTCGATAGTCGCACTTCTTTGACTTGTGCAACCAAGGACGGAAAGATTTATAGCTACGACAAAGGGCCTGTCCCTCCGCTTCATTTTAATTGCAGGTCAACGACTGTTGCTGTTCCTAATTGGGAAGCCTTAAGAGAGAAATATGGAATCGAGCCACCGGATGATGAGGTTGTCAGAGCAACTATTGACGGGCCGGTTTCTGCAAAAACTCAATATGGAGAATGGTTATATGAACAAAGAGCCGTTGATTCTAAGGGAAAATATTCAGGCCCAGGACTAGAGCAGATTGATGCGCTAGGTATTCAGAAGGCGAATTATTTCAATCAAATGGTAGCGAAAAGGACGGGCCAGCTAACGAAAAATGGGAAATATAGACCTGAGACAGCAATGCGAATGGCGGCGAATGATTCCATTGTGAAACTGGTCAGAACAGACGGCTCGGAAAAAACCCTTGAAGAGATTAGGGAGGCTTATAAATTAAAGGAAAAAGCGATAGCAGAACTAATCAAAAATCTTGCGGTGCCTGCTGTTCCGACGCAAGCCTCTGCTGAACGAATAGCCAAGAGGCTTAGAGGTGAAGAACTTCCAACAATGGGAGGCTTACAGGGAATAGCGGCTGAAAACCGCATTCAAAGCAAAGATGTTGCTCGAGCTTTCGATTTGCTTGAGACAGACATGGATGAAGCGAGTGAAGGAGCTAAGAAATTAGGGCAATTCGTTAGACAGAGACAAATTTTTGCTTCATGGCAGACCAGTGGAGAACAAAGTATGCAGCATCTGATAGGGAATAAACAGCTTGAGAAGAGTATGGTCTTAGGTCTTGCGAGAGGAACTAAGGGTGTAAGTAAAGCAAATAAATTAAGGACACAGATTGGCTTAACCCGAGTCAAAAATATTTTAAAAGAGATAAAGCAAGGCAGGCCTGGCCCGACAATAAAAGAAAGCTTGGGGCTGACAGGGAGTAAATCCGGCGTTATGGGTTTCACGATTCAAGGTTCAAATCAAATTGTGATGAGAGCGCACGCATACCATCGACCGCTCACATCAAAGAGACTTTTAGAAGTTAGAAAGGCTGTGAGAGAAAGCATTGTTGCCTCTTCTAAGGGCAAACCGTTGGAACATGCCACGGAAGGTCTTTGGCGCCTTACTAAAAACGAGAAAAGTGTTGAAGCGCCGTTGAGCTGGATTAGCACGTTTATCCATGAATTAGGGCATCAGGTTCATTTTGCTGCCGGCAGGACAAAACTCACTTGGGATGGAGCGAGAGTATTAAAAGATTCTCTCGATACGGAAGTCCTTACAGGAACGTGGATACCTAGTACATACGGTCAAAAGAATGTAATGGAGCAATTTGCCGAAACTTTTGTGCAGTATATTTTTGATCCTGTAGCGTTAAAAGATGCAGCACCTGAAGCGTACAAATGGGTGGATGATGCTATGACTACAGCATTGAAGGCTCCTATTTAAGGATGGATGAGCTGTCTTTTATTTCTGCGTGGCCAAGGGATAAAGATGTCCCTAGGAAGCTTTATGTGAAATATCGTGATGCGAGAGGGCCAAAGAAGACAAAGATCGGGATGTATGTCGAAGTTTTGATCGTTGCAAGCGATAGCGAAGAAGATCTTGCATTAGTGAAAAAATATTTCGGCTAACATCTAAACAATGTTGATTTGTTAGGTCATGGCCCGTAGATACGTAAGGGATAAGAGCGGACGTTTTGCAGCGAAAGGCGGCGGGGGTAAACGGGCCGGCAAGCTTAGTAAATCGACGGCAGGACGAGGCGCGAAGGCAAAATACAAGTCGGCAGCGAGCGGGTTAAGAGAAAAGAAAAGGAGTATGGCAACCACTTTAAAGAATAGGGACGCGCAAGCCAAGAAAAACAGGGCAGTAGGCAGATCGACAGTTTCAAGACAGAAGATAAGGAAGACTTACGGCAAGTCAATTAGTCAGAAAAAAGGACAATTGACCCGCGTCACGAATAAGCTGACAGGCAAGGGCAAGGCCGCCGGTTCAGGTCTCAAGAAGGGCTTAAGATCTCAGACTGCATCAAGACGCAAGCAATCATTCAGGAGCAAAGCAACTAAGGGCCGTACAGCGAGGGCAGCGTATAAGAAGGCGAGCAGTGTAGACCGCAAGGGGCGGACTGATACGGGACGTAAGAGGGTCATCAAAAAGCAGACCGGCAAACCGGCTTACCGAAGTAATACAGGGTTCAATTCGCCACAACGGACGAAGCAACCGAGAGCAGGCTCTAAAACGAAAGCTCAAAAGATCAGGGCAAAAATCGACCTGAAGAAAAGTTATAACAAGATGGAAAGGGGTAGTGAATTTAAGGGTGCGAAGAAGAGGGCCGCAACTAAAAAGAAAGCAGCTACCAAGAAGACAGCAGCTACTAAGGCTTCAAGTTCATTTGGCAAAACTGCAAAATATACCCGTCAAGGAAAGGTAAGCAAAGCTTCCGGCAAAGGTCGCCTAGCGAAGGCTAAGTACAAGAAGGCAACATCGAAACTAAGAGGAGCGGAAAGATCGTTCAAATCGGCGACCAGGTCATCTGCGGTTCTGGGCAAGAAAGCGAGTAGGGCAAATTGGACGGAAAAAGCGACAGACAAGGCGATAATTGCCGGTGCAAAGAAAGAAAAGGCGTTTAATGCAAGAACTGGTGCCAAAAGTCGATTAACCCGCGTCACAAATAAGATGACGAATAAGGGTGCAGCAAAAGCGAAGATTTCAGAGAAGAAACAACGTGCTCAGTACAAGGCTGAGGCTCTCGGCCAACAAAAACCGCTTCTCCGGAAACATTTAGCGGGACGGAAGAAAGCAGCGGCGACAAGAGCACAAACAGCGGCAAGGAAAGCAGCCGAAAAGGCTAAGAAGAGAAAGGAGAGGAAGGGTTAATCCTCCTCCAAGAAAACATCGAGGGTTTCTTCTGAAGTCATTACTTCATGCCAGAAACCAGGGATCAGCATGATGTCATCCGCACTATCGGCCTTACCGAGGGTGATGACATCTGCCATGAGGTTGCCAGTTGTGACATAAACCATGTTTTCTTCACCTTCGCCGTTGACATCAGGAACGGATGCAAGGAGTTCTTTTAATTCGCGAACAGTGAAGCCTTCTTCTCTAATGATTGGTGTAGGCATTGGGGTTGTTTGAAATCAATGCTAATTTAAACCAACAATTGACCCTGTGGGTTATTCATGGCTGAAAATCAAGTTCAAGAGGCTGTGCCTCTCGAGGACAACGAGGACATTCAAAACCTCAGACAACAAATCGACGCAACCAACCGAAAAAACAAAGAGTTGCTCGAAGAAAAAAGACGCTACGTAAAGATCGAAAAATCTTTAGAGTCTCTTGGTGAAGGAACAGACGTAGATTCACTCATTGAGTTCAAGCGAAATGCGGAGCAGACTGAGTTAGAAGCAAAAGGAGACTATGCAAAGGCTCGTCAGGCTTTGGAGCAACAGTTCAGAGAGGCCACAAAAGAAAAAGACGAGCGGATTAAAGAACTTGAAACAAAAATCAAAGACTTGGAGCTTATCGCCCCAGCACTTTCGGCGTTGGCACCGCTCGTTCATGACACCGACTATGCGATGAATGCATTAGGTCGGGATAATTTCGAGGTACAAGAAGATGGCACTGTTTGTCTTGTTAATGGGTATGACCGTTTGCCTGTAAAAGAAGCAGTTGAAAAGATATTGGCCGGATCAGATAAATTCAAATGGGTTGTAAAACAATCAACGCCTCAAGGTGGCGGCGCTCCAGTCGGCAGATCTTCTGGTGCAGGTGTTCCACCGGGAACTAAAAACCCATTTTCAGTTGCTGATTTTAATCTAAGTGAACAATCAAGGTTGTATTTGAGAGATCGTGATATGTATGAAAGATTAAAAGCTGCTGCGAGTCGTTAATATATTGTTAATGACTCATGAGTGGGCTGTGCCCCTGTGAGCTAGGGCTGTGCCCAACTGTAAACAATCTCACAGGATCTAATGGCAACTCTCAGGAGCGACATTATCGTCCCCGAGGTTTTCATTCCGTATATCACAGAAGCAACCACCAATCTCGATAAGTTTTTACAGTCGGGAATTGTGCAGCCTCTAGCGGATTTGAATGCTAAGGAAGGCGGTGATTTCATTAACGCACCGTTCTGGTCAGCCAACCTTGCCGGCGACCAGGAAGTATTAACAGATAGCACAAGCTTGACACCTGGCAAGATCTCAACCGGCAAACAGATTGCGGTGCAACTGCATCGAGGTCGTGCTTTCGAAGCGAGGGACCTCGCCTCGATTGCCGCTGGATCGGATGCCATGAGTGCTATCGGCAACAAGCTTGCTGCATACATTGCCAACCAAAGGCAGAAAGATCTTCTTGCTGTTCTTGAAGGCGTGTTCGGTTCTCTGAACAACAACAACTCAAGCAGTGCCCTTTTCGGTATGTGTCTTGACTCAGAAAGCGGTGACACACCGACTGTCTTGAGTGCAAGGACTGTTGCTGCTGCACGTAATAAGTTCGGTGAGCAAGGCGACAAGCTTTCCGCCGTCGCTATCCACAGCGCAACTTATTACGACTTAGTTGAGCGCAAGCTTATTGATTACGTTTCTACTGCTGACGCCCGTGGTACAACCACAACTCAGTCAGGCGGAACATATTCAGGCGCATTTGCTGGCGACGGTCGTGTTCCAACCTTCTGCGGTTTGAACGTAATTGTTTCCGACAATGTGACTACAACAGGGTCTGGCGCTTCTACTGAATATGCCGCTTATTTCTTTAAGCCAGGAAGCATAGGAAGCGGAGAGCAAGCAGAGCTCGACGTGGAACAAGATAGAGATATCTTGAGCAAG
>Ga0098040_1000866_pt1 | contig 13618 bp, 21 predicted proteins | sample 7_EtaG_FD_75065 | JGI IMG/M metagenome (GOLD analysis project Ga0098040, IMG submission 75065) | Marine viral communities from the Subarctic Pacific Ocean - 7_ETSP_OMZ_AT15161 metaG | ecosystem: Environmental > Aquatic > Marine > Oceanic | place: Pacific Ocean | collected 2015-01-08
AATACGTCGCAAGTTAGCAAAAGAAGCATTTAAGCATACTGCAGAATATGATACAGCAATTTATGAATGGATGAAAAATAGGTGAATATTGAAAAAATTCAAGAGATGTGGGAGCGTGATGCTGTAATAGATCCGGACAACCTTCACTCTGAAAGTTTAAAAATTCCTCAATTACATTCCAAGTATTATACAGTTTATAATACGATTACTTTGTTGCGTGAAAAAGCAAGAACTAATTATAATACAATTCGTCTAGAAAGATATAATTACTATACAGGAAAGGCAGAACCAGAAGTATATGAGAAAGACCCCTTTCCATATAAGGTAAGAGAAAAGGATGCTATACAGAGGCATATGGAGGCGGATGAGAGACTAACTGATGCAGATTTAAAGATAAAATATTATGATACTATGCTTAAATTTCTCGAAGAAATTATTAAGAACGTATCTAATAGGACTTTTCAAATTAAGAATTCAATAGAGTTTCTGAAATTCCAAGCAGGATATAACTAAATAATATTTTAGTATGCACTAAAACATTGACAGTTTTAATTGATGACTCAACCGTCAGTCTTAAAATAGACGGAGTAGTTTCAGAACTTCATCCAGAATTAAGTAAACAGCAGATACAAGAAGTCGCACATCATGTTTATCATAAGATCAATATGATTCCTGTATACGAACAAGCAAAGGAATTTATTAACAATTATATAACAGAAAAAGGATCAGAGTTTAACTAAATACTTCTAGAAAATCTTAATATAAATGAAATCTTTCCAAGAATTTAGATTAATATCGGAAGGTCGTACAAGAGAAGAGGCTGAAAGATTAAGAAAGGGGAAGATGAATCCTGCTGATTGGTATCTCGACAATATTGGAACTGTTGAGGACCCATCTTGGCAGGTTAAAATGAAACCACAAGCAAAGAGAGATAATAAAACAGGCACAAAAGCAAGTGGTTCTAGTGAAAAAAGAAGACAAGCCGATTCAGATCCAATCCAAAATAGATCAGATTCTCCTATACAACAAGGTTGGTTAAACACAGGTGGACTTAGTAGTAGTTAATGGAAGAGTCTAGACCGCCATTTTTACAAATGCATTGTGACGTAGATGATGTGAGGTTATTACATGATGCTATCAGTTATTATTTGGATAATTGGCCAGAGAATGATCCTGATCCTGTTAATCCTGAAGCAAAAATACAACATATAAAAGCATTCAAAAAGACATTATATTCAATGCTTTTAGAATATAACTTTCATCAGGGATAAATAAATAAAAAAGTATTACAATGAAGCCAACTCCTAAAGCATACAGAGAAGCATATGAGAGAATGGAAAAACTTTCCAAGTATCTTATCCATGAAGGATATGCCGAAACTCCTGAGATGGCAGATAATATCATCATGGGAATGAGTGAAGAATGGTATAACCAGGTCTTAAAGCACGAGTAAGAAATAGCAACTATATATTAATATATTGAAATCTTTTGTATGAGTCATTTGATCATATCAAAGAAGAATGAAGTGTATCTTCATGTCAGGGCGGATCAGCACGTTTATTATGAATTAGCAGATCAATTTACCTTCGAAGTTCCTGGTGCACAGTTCTCTCCAGCATATAGGAATAAATATTGGGATGGAAAGATTCGTTTATTTAATACTACGAAAGAAGAAATATATACTGGTTTATTAGAAAGAGTAATTAATTTTTGTAAAGAACGCGAATATACGTATGAGTTTTTAGAAAATAAAGAATACGGACTTCCCTTTGAAGTTAATGATACGATGTCAAAGGAAGGTGTTAATGGTTATATGACTGCTATTTGTAAGTATAAACCTAGGGATTATCAAGTTGAGGGAGTATACGATGCTTTAAGACACAATCGAAAACTATTGATATCACCAACTGCATCCGGTAAATCTCTGATGATTTATTCATTAGTGAGATACTATGTAAACAAAAATGAAAATGTTCTGATAGTTGTTCCAACGACATCTCTTGTAGAGCAGATGTATAAAGATTTTCAAGACTATGGTTGGAACGCTGAATCATATTGTCATCGTATATACGCTGGTAAAGAGAGAGAAACTGATTCACAAGTTGTTATTACAACGTGGCAATCTATCTATAAATTACCTAAAATTTATTTCGAAAGATTTGGAGCTGTGATTGGTGATGAGGCACATCAGTTCAAATCAAAATCACTAGTATCGATAATGACTAAGTTATTAGATGCCAAGTATAGGTTTGGGTTTACTGGAACGTTAGACGGGTCACAGACGCATAAGTGGGTGTTAGAGGGACTATTTGGTTCTGCTTATAAGATCATTAAAACAGATGAGTTAATGAAGAAGGGGCATATTGCAAACTTAGATATTAATGTGTTATTATTGAAACATTCACCACAGAAATTTGAAATATTTGAGGATGAAGTTCAGTATATTATTGGCCATAATCGGCGAAATAACTTTATTAAAAATCTTGCTCTTGATCTAAAAGGTAATACTTTAATATTATATGCTAGAGTAGAAGGGCACGGTCAACCACTATATGATTTAATAAATACTAATACAACTGATAATCGTCATGTCTTTTTTATTCATGGTGGCGTGGATACCGAAAACAGAGAGGAAGTTCGAACAATCACTGAGAAAGAGAATAATGCTATTATCGTTGCCTCCTACGGCACCTTTTCTACCGGCATTAATATCAAAAATTTACACAACGTAATTTTTGCTTCACCATCTAAATCTAGAATACGAAATCTTCAATCTATTGGTAGAGTACTTAGAAAAGGAGATAGTAAAACAAAAGCAACCTTATATGACATTGCTGATGATATTAGTTATAAATCAAGGAAGAATTACACCTTGAACCACTTAATTGAAAGGATTAAAATTTATAACGAAGAAAACTTCAATTATGATATTGTAAACATACCACTTAAAGACTAATGGACGGAGAATTCCACTCTATAATAAAATTAATATCTGGAGAAGAGATCCTAGCACTGTCTTCAGTGGATGATAATGATGGAGATCCTATAATTACAGTTCAGCATCCTATTATTGTTAAGATGATTTCTAATAATAGAGGAATGTATATTAAAGTAAAACCTTGGGTAGAATTATCTGATGAAGACTTTTTTCTAATTAAAAGTGATAAAATTATAACTATGACTGAGACAAAGAATAAAAGACTTATTGCTCTTTATAATAATTTCATAAATGAAGAAGATGATCAAGAAATGATTAATCCTACTGGAGAAGTTAAACCTACAAGAGATATGGGTTATATCTCTTCAGTAGATGATGCCCGTAAGAAGCTTGAAGACTTATTTAATATATCTAAACCTAAAGAAAGCTAAGATTTCCTATCAACCCCTACAAAGGTATTCTACAGATATATTAACTACTTGTCAAGCCCCCAAAGACATGGTATAATTACTATAGAGAAAAAGGATATTAAATGCTATGCCTAAGAAGAAGACTGAGCATTATGTAAATAATAAAGAATTACTAGAGGCATTGATTGTATATCGGGAGAAGGTAGCTCATGCAAAAGAGAATGAACTTCCTAAACCGCGTATTACCAATTACCTTGGGTCTTGCTTTTTAAAGATTGCAACACATCTATCATACAAACCTAACTTTGTTAATTATATGTTTAGGGATGATATGATATCTGATGGGATAGAGAATTGTGTTCAATACATTCACAATTTTGATCCAGCAAAATCAAGAAACCCTTTTGCGTATTTCACTCAAATTATTCATTATGCTTTTTTGAGACGGATACAAAAAGAGAAAAAGCAATTGGATATTAAAACAAAGATTATTGAAAGGACAGGATTTGATGAAGTTATGGTGGTAGATGATACTGCTCTTTCTGGTGCTAGTTCTGATTACAACACCATAAAAGATAATATTCAATACAGAAATAGCAATAGATGAAGATAGCCGTTCTGAGTGACACACATTACGGGGCTAGGAAGGGTTCTAAGTATTTTCACGATTACTTTGAGATGTTTTATAATGACATCTTTTTTCCAAAGTTAGAGGAGTATGGAATAGATACAGTTATTCATATGGGTGATGCTTTTGATAGTAGAAAGTCAATTGATTACCAAAGTCTTGAATGGTCAAAGAGAGTTGTATTTGAACCGTTAAAGAAATATAAAGTTCATTTGATTACTGGTAACCACGATTGTTATTACAAAAATACTAATGAAGTAAATTCTCCAGCACTTTTATTAAAGGACTATACAAATATTAAAACTTATAGTGCACCAAAGACAGTAAAGATTGGTGGGTTAAATCTTTTATTACTTCCTTGGATTTGTAGTGAGAATTATGAAGAATCCTTACAGGCAATTAAGAAGACCAAAGCAAAGATTGTAATGGGTCATCTTGAGATTAATGGATTCAGGGCAACCCGTGGTCATATGATGGAAGATGGTATAAGTGTTGAGTTATTCAATAAATTTGATAGAGTTTATTCGGGACATTTTCACACTCGCTCAGATGATGGTAAGATATTTTATTTGGGTAATCCATATGAGATGTTCTGGGGTGATGTGAGTGATACGAGAGGGTTCCATATTTTTGATACGGAAACCTTGGTCCATACACCAATTAATAATCCATATAAATTGTTCTATAACATATATTATGAAGATACCAATTACAAACTGTTTAATGCTACTGAGTATGCAAATAAAAGTGTAAAGGTGATTGTTCGTAAGAAGTCTAAATTAAAAGATTTTGAAAAATTTATTGATAAACTCTATAACATTGGAGTTCATGATTTAAAGATTATTGAAAACTTTGATATTCAAGAGAATGATGGGTTTGAGATTAATGAAGAAGAAAATACTATTTCTATTTTGAATCGTTATATTGATGAATCAGAATCCAATTTTGATAAAAATATAATCAAAGGTATCTTCCAAGATCTTTATAAACAAGCTTGCGAGGTTGAATAGTGTATCTCCTTACTCTTCAAGACAGAAAAGACGATGGTGCTTATGCTGTTGCTGATCAGTATGGGGAAAAGGTTCTTTTTCTTTTCCAAGATGAGGACGATGCCGAAAGATATGCTATGATGTTATCAGATAACGATCATTATGAAAAACCAATGGAAGTGATTGAAGTTGATGATGATGTTGCTGTGAAAACTTGTAGGATTCATAATTACAAATATGCTGTAATTACCCCTAATGACTTTGTAATTCCACCTAAGAATCAGAGCCTTGACTAAAAGCGCAGGTATGCTATATAATAGAAATAGTATTACCTGCGCTATGAAATGTTGTAAAATTTGTAAAACTGAAAAACCTCTTTCTGAATATTCATTAGTATCAAAGGCTGGTAGTATTACGAAAGGTAAGTATGTAAGAAGAAAAGATACATATTGCACTTTATGTAAAAAATGTAAATCCGAACAGAATCTAAGGAAGCAGAGAAATAGAACAAAGGAGCAGAAACAAAGAGTGGGGGATTTGCATAAGTGGCGTCAACTTATGCGACTTTATGGGTTGACAAAAGAGCGATATAATGCTATGCTTGTAGAGCAGAATAATATGTGTAAAATTTGTGGTGGAGCACTTGAACCTGCTTGTGTAGACCACGACCACACTACGGGTAAAGTTAGACACTTACTCTGTAATCCTTGTAATATGTCTTTGGGTTTAGTAAAAGAAGACACTAAAATTCTTAATAATATGATTTCGTATATTAATGATAACATTTCATAAAATTAGATGGCGAAATTTTTTATCAACAGGGAATCAATTCACGGAAATTGACTTTCAGGCACATAAGACAAATCTGATTGTAGGCACGAATGGGGCGGGCAAAAGCACCTGTTTAGATGCTCTCTGTTTTGCCCTATTTAATAAAGCATTTAGAAAAATTAATAAAAGTCAATTAGTTAATACAACAAACGAGAAGGATTGTGTTGTAGAGATTGAGTTTAATGTTAATAATAGGGATTATCTTGTCCGTAGAGGAATAAGACCAAATATATTTGATATTGAGGTTAATGGAAATCTTCTTCATAGAGAATCAGATGATCGTATTAATCAGAAACTTTTAGAAGAAAATATTTTAAAGGTAAATTATAAATCATTTACTCAAATTGTAATCTTGGGAACTAGTATGTTTGTTCCCTTTATGCAATTAACTAGTGCAAATCGTAGAGATGTTATTGAAGATCTTTTAGATATTCGTATTTTCTCTGCTATGAATAATCTTATTAAAGAAAGGATTAAAACTCAAAGAGATCGGGTTAGATCTTTGGAGTTAAAAAGGGAGAATCTTAAAGATAAGATGAGTATGCAGGAGAACTTTATTGAAGAAATTGAGAAGCAAGGTAAGAGTAGTATTAAGGAAAGTAAAGATAAAATTAAATTATTGGGTGTAGAGAATAATACTCATATAGAACATAATGAATTAATAGAATCTAATGTATCAGAACTATTAAAAGAACAAGAAGAAGTTGGTGGGGTGGGTGAGAAGTTATCGAAACTTAATACTCTTAAGGGTAAAATTACTCAAAAAATATCGACAATTAATAAAGAACATAAGTTTTTTGAAGAAAATACGGTCTGCCCCACTTGTACACAATCTCTTAAGGATGATTTTCGTTTAAATAGAATTACTGATGTTCAAACTAAAGCAAAGGAACTTAAGAAGGGCTTCGCAGATCTCGAAGAAACCATCAAGTTAGAGGAGAAAAGAGAACATCACTTTACCAAACTATCCAAGGAGATTACTAAACTCAATCATGACATTTCTCAAAACAATACTCGGATCAGTCTTAACCAAAGACAAATCCACGGTCTTGAAGATGAAGTTCAAACTATTACCGAACAACTTAAAAACCGAAATACTGAGAATGAGAAATTAGAAGAGTTTAAAACCAACCTTAAAGATACAACCGAAAACTTATCCACAAATAGAGAAGAAATCGTTCATTACGATTTTGCCTATTCCTTACTACGGGATGATGGCGTTAAGACGAAGATAATTAAAAAGTATCTTCCGTTCATAAATCAACAGGTTAATCGTTACCTACAGATGATGGACTTTTATATTAATTTCTATTTGGATGAAGAGTTTAACGAAACGGTAAAATCACCTATTCACGAAGATTTTTCTTATAGTTCTTTTAGTGAAGGTGAAAAAATGAGAATAGACTTAGCCCTTCTCTTCACTTGGCGAGAAGTCGCAAGAGTCAAAAATTCCGTTAATACTAACTTGTTGATTATGGATGAAGTGTTCGACAGTTCACTTGATGGATTTGGAACAGACGAATTTTTAAAAATTATTCGTTTTGTAATAAAGGATGCCAATATCTTTGTTATTTCCCATAAGACGGGAATGGAGGACAAATTTCAAAGTGTCACACGGTTTGACAAAGTAAAGGGCTTTTCGCGTATAATGACTAATTAAACCTATGAGTAATGACTATGACCCAACATGAACAAATTGTAGAGGCTTTCAACACCTATGTTATAGAGGCAGAGTCCTTTGAACAGAAAGGTATTAAAGCAGCAGCGACCAGAGCACGTAAAGCTCTTGGTGAATTAGGTAAACTTGCTAAAACAAGACGAGCCGAAATTCAGGAGAAAAAGAATAGCTCATGATAACTCCAAACTGGAAACATAATTCGGGTAAAGAACCGAAACGAAAACTTAAACCACAGGCACTCCGTAGTGCCAGAGAAAGACGTAGACAGTTGTTAAAGCGTCTACTTAACTCTGCAAACCGCAGGGTTTCGTCGTATTATGGGTTCATACCAAACGAAACACATGGTAGTTAATCAGGAAATTAAATCTCAACTCGCGAAACTTCTTGCCACTGAAGATTTGGTTGTAGAGCATAAAAGGGTAGATACTGCTCAGTTCAACGTTCATACACGAGTTCTAATCCTCCCACGATGGGAGAGAGCAAGTAATTCTGTCTATGATATGTTAGTAGGTCATGAGGTAGGACACGCCCTCTTCACGCCCGATAGGGACTGGTTGAAAGAGATACAGATACCACAACAGTTTGTGAATGTGGTTGAGGATGCACGGATTGAGAAGTTAATGAAGCGTAAGTATCCTGGACTTGCTAAGACTTTCTATAGAGGTTATAATGAATTACATAATAATGATTTCTTTGAGACCTATGGTGAAGATCTTAATACTTTTAATCTCGCTGACAGGGCTAATTTATATTTCAAGGTGGGTAACTTCCTTCCTGTGGTATTTTCGTCTACTGAAAAACAGATTATCTCGTTGATTAATAGATGTGAGACTTTTGATGATACATTAGAGGCTGCTGTAGTTCTTTATAAGCATTGTAAAACAGAATTGGATAAGAGTGGTGAAGAGTCAGAGGAGCAGAATGGTGGTGTTCAAGGTCAGATGAATTTTGGTGGGGAGAAGGATGCTGAAGAGATGACTGATGATGAGTTGTTGGAAGAGTTGGAACGTGGACTTGACGATCAAAAGAAGACTTCAGAAGACCCTGCTCAGTTAGATACTCCTAGTTATAAACAAGGTGGTGATGATAATGAACCCGATATAAAGACTGCTGAATCTTTGGAAGATGCTATTAAGAGACTCGCAGAGACTTTACAGGGACGTGAGAGTGTTTATTTTGAAATACCAAAGTTAAATGTAGATAATCATATTATTTCTAATAAAGCAATTTATGACAATTGTAGAACATATTGGGAGAATGCTGAGGCGGATTGGGAGAAGATGAATATGCCAGTAAGTTTTGGGTTTGAGGAAGTAGATGATGAGTTTGTAAAGTTTAAGCGTTCAGCACAGAAAGAGGTTAGTTATCTGGTAAAAGAATTTGAATGTAAGAAATCAGCAGATTCATATGCTCGTGCTACAACTGCTAGAACTGGTGTTTTAAATTGTTCTAAACTTCATACCTATAAGTACAATGAAGATTTGTTTAGAAAAGTAACAACATTTGCTGATGGTAAGAATCATGGATTGGTATTTGTCTTGGACTGGTCTGGATCTATGGCAAATGTGATGCTGGATACGATTAAACAACTTTATAATCTTATGTGGTTTTGTAAGAAGGTGAATATTCCTTTTGAAGTTTATGCTTTTACAAATGATTATCCTATGAATTATGAGGGGTATCGTAAACCTTCTTATGAAAAGAAGGAAGGATTAGCTCTTGTACAGGATACTTTTTCTTTAATGAATTTGTTTACTAGTAAAGTGAACAGTAAGACTTTGGATGAGCAGATGAAGTTTATTTTTCGTATTGCTTCTTCTCTTAGTCACTACTCTAATTTAAGTATTCCTTTAGGAATGCGTCTTTCTGGGACTCCTTTGAATGAGTCTATTATTGCCCTTCACGAAATTCTTCCTAGGTTTAAGAAAGAAAATAAGGTTCAGAAGGTACAGTGTGTAATTCTATCTGATGGTGAATCTTGTCCTTTAAGATACAGTAGAGAGATTCAGCGTCGGGTTGATAGTGAACCTTTTATGGGAAGTGCTTATATTGGTCAACATTGTGTTATGCGAGATCGTAAGACAGGACATACTTATTCCTTTATTGATGCAGGACATTGGGCTGATGTAACAGATAGTTTACTTGAAAATCTAGGACATAATTTTCCAGATGTAAATCTTATTGGGATTCGTGTTCTTACTAGTCGTGATGCAGGACAGTTTGTTCGTCGTTATACTGGATATGCTGATGATATGTATGATAAGATTATGAAGAGATGGAAAAAGGAGAAATCTTTTGCCATTAAGACTTCTGGGTATGATACTTATTTTGGTCTTTCGTCAAATGCATTGTTGAATGATGATGAGTTTGAAGTAGAAGAATCTGCTACTAAAGTCCAGATTAAACGTGCTTTTGTTAAGAGTTTGAAGAGTAAAAAGATGAATAAAAAGGTGCTTGGAGAGTTTATAGAATTAATAGCATAAATATCTAAAACAATTAAAGAGAAGTATCATGTCTAAATTTGGCGATTTGGTATCAGGTAAAGTAGCTACTCCACCTAACCCACCAACACCTAAAGTTGTTGAGGCACCAACACCTATACAACCTGCTATTAAGGAACCTACTCCTCCTGTATATAAACCTTCTCCTACAAAAAGCTGGAACGCTGAGAGTTAATAACCAATTTATAAAGTGACCACAGGAGGATCTAATCCTCCTTTTTTATTGTTATAATAACTGTATAAATAAGACCACTACATTATGCCTCGTAAGATTGATTTGACTGATAAACAGCTACTTGATGAACTTCAATCACTATATGGTGTTGAATTAACTGCTGCTGATGTGAGGGGATTTTGCCAATCACGTAGTATTAATTATCAGACTGTAACTCGTCGTCTTGAGGATTATAAGACTGCAAGGGGTAAGTGGAACCTCGAAGTTACAAAAGAAAGTGTAGATCAAATTGAACGCTCTTTTAGTGCTCCCTCTATTATTCCACACATAAAGCAAAATCTCATTCCGGAAAAAGATGATACCTTCATCAAGTTTGGTAATTTTAGCGATATTAAGGCCATTCTCAAAGCCAATCTGTTCTACCCTACATTCATTACTGGCCTTTCAGGCAATGGTAAAACGTTTAGTGTCGAACAAGCCTGCTCCCAACTTGGAAGGGAACTGATTCGTGTCAACATCACAATCGAAACCGACGAAGATGACCTTATTGGTGGGTTTCGTCTTGTTAATGGTAACACTGTATGGCATAATGGACCAGTTATCGAAGCATTGGAAAGGGGAGCTGTCCTTCTTTTAGATGAGATTGATTTAGCATCTAATAAGATTTTATGTTTACAACCAGTCCTTGAAGGAAAGGGACTCTTTATTAAGAAGATTGGTAAGTATGTAAGACCTACCAAAGGATTTAATGTGGTCGCTACTGCCAATACCAAAGGTAAGGGATCTGAGGATGGAAGGTTTATTGGGACTAATGTTCTTAATGAAGCATTCTTAGAAAGGTTCCCTGTAACTTTTGAACAATCTTATCCTTCTATTAGTGCTGAAGAGAAGATTCTTATTAAGGTTGCTGATAGTGTTGGTATTAATGATAAGAAGTTTTGTAAACGATTAGTTGATTGGGCTGACATTATTCGTAAAACGTTCTATGATGGTGGTATTGATGAAATCATTAGTACTCGTCGTCTGGTTCATATTTTACGTGCTTATAGCATTTTTGGCAGTAAAGCAAAGGCAATTGGTGTCTGTGTAAATCGATTTGATGATGAGACTAAACAATCTTTCTTGGAGTTATACGACAAGGTAGATGCTGATTTTGAATTTGACAAAGCGGAGGATAAAGCGTATAATGATTAATGCATGGAGTTTAGCTGCAGAAGTACTTGCTGGAACTATGGATGAAACTTATCCGATAAAAAGTAACGATGATTTTCAAGTAGATGGGGATGATTATAAGCATTCTGAGTATTATTATGACTATGATCGTAATGATCCAGATGCAAAAGATCCTTTTCAAAAGAATATTGATCTAAATAGCGAGGTTGAAAATACGGAGTCTATGACAGCGCATTATTTTAAATATCATGAGGAGGAAATTCTTAGAGACATTGAATCTTATGTTTCTGGCACTTACAGGGGACACTACACTGGTACAGTACACGAATATAGAAATGTTCAAACATTAGATTTGATGGCAGCCAGAGATCTTGCCTCTGCATTTTGTCAATCAAATATTATAAAGTATGGTAGTCGATATGGGAGTAAAGATGGAAAAGAAAAGAAAGACTTGATGAAAGTTATACACTATGCTATGCTATTATTACATTTTGATGAGCACTACGGTAAACCATCAATGACCAGTGGGAATATAGACCACACAATGCCTTAATTATGAAATTGCGAACTGCTAACACTATGAAATTATCTGACAACACTCTCACAATTCTGAAGAACTTTGCAGGTATTAACAATTCTATTCTTGTGAAACAGGGTAATAGTCTTCGTACTATTTCTGTTGCTAAGAATATTCTTGCTGAAGCAAATATCACGGAAGAGTTTCCACGTGAATTTGCTATTTACGATTTGAATCAATTCTTGAATGGGTTAGACCTTCATCAAGATCCTGATCTGGATTTTTCTCCAGATTCATATATTACTATCCGCGAGGGTAAGCGTAGAGTTAAGTATTTCTATGCCGATCCTAATGTGATTATTTCTCCACCTGAGAAGGAGATTACACTTCCTTCTGAAGATGTTAGTTTTCAATTGGAGAGTATTGCTTTACATAATTTATTGAAAGCAGCAGCAGTATATCAACTTCCTGATTTTTGTGTAGTTGGTAATAATGGTGAAGTTAAATTGGTTGTTCGTGACAAGAAGAATGACACTTCAAATGAGTATGCTATCACGGTTGGTGAAACCGATAAAGATTTTACCTTCAATTTCAAAGTGGAGAATATCAAGATTATTCCTGGTGCTTATGATGTGGTGGTTTCTTCTAAACTTTTGTCACAATTTACAAACACCCAACATGATTTGAAGTATTATATTGCTTTAGAACCAGATTCTACTATTGGGTAATGATTAATAATATTATTATTGATGTTGGTTTTATTTTACTTGGTGGTTTAGTCGCCACCATACCAATTTTTATTATGGGATCTATTCTTAGTAGAAATGAGTGATTTTATCTGGGTCGAAAAATACAGACCCAAGACAATTGATGAGTGTATTCTCCCACAAGGTATTAAGAAAACCTTTAAGGAATTTCTAAATAAAGGTGAAATACCGAATATGTTACTTGCTGGTCCTCCTGGGGTTGGTAAGACTACGGTAGCGAAAGCACTTTGCAACGAACTGGGGGTAGACTTTTATGTCATTAACGGATCGGACGAAGGACGGTTTCTCGATACCGTCCGTAATAATGCGAAAAACTTTGCATCGACGGTCTCGCTTGCGTCTGAAGCGAAACATAAAATTATCATCATCGACGAAGCGGATAATACGGGTAACGACGTCCAACTCCTCCTCAGGGCGTTTATTGAAGAGTTCGCGGGGAACTGTAGGTTCATCTTCACCTGCAACTACAAAAATAAAATACTCGCGCCCTTACATTCCAGGTGTGCTGTGGTCGAATTTGGCATCAAGGGTAAAGAGAAGCAAGCAATTGCTGCCGCGTTCTTCAAAAGACTCACGACCATCTTGGATCAAGAGAGGATTGATGCCGATAAGAAAGTTCTTGTTCAACTCATTAATAAACATTTTCCTGATTGGCGACGAGTTCTTAATGAGTGTCAGAGGTACTCGGCTGGGGGGAAAATCGATTCGGGAATACTTGCGTCGTTCTCGGACATTGCTGTAAATGACCTTATTAAGAACCTTAAAGAAAAGAACTTTCCTGAAGTACGTAAGTGGGTCGTCAGTAATTTGGACAATGATTCTAGCGTATTATTGCGTCGTATCTACGATTCTCTTTATGAATCCTTGGTCCCTAATACTATTCCTGCCGCTGTTCTTATTATCGCTAAGTATCAGTATCAGGTCGCGTTTGTAGCAGATCAAGAAATAAATTTATTAGCAGCATTAACAGAAATAATGGTGGAGTGTGAATTCAGATGATTAAGACTCAAA
>Ga0098040_1000867_pt1 | contig 13614 bp, 13 predicted proteins | sample 7_EtaG_FD_75065 | JGI IMG/M metagenome (GOLD analysis project Ga0098040, IMG submission 75065) | Marine viral communities from the Subarctic Pacific Ocean - 7_ETSP_OMZ_AT15161 metaG | ecosystem: Environmental > Aquatic > Marine > Oceanic | place: Pacific Ocean | collected 2015-01-08
AGGAACTAGTTGGCGGAGTCATGGGTACTGCTAGTTTTAATGTAGCTGATGCGTTAAACAATATTGCGAAGGCTATTTTTGAGAGCGGAAGAAGTATAGATAGACTTACCACAACTTTAGAAGAAAATAAGTATATAAGGTAAGAAAGTAGTAATTGTAATGACTAAGCTTGAAATAACTTGCATTGGATGCGGAGACAAATTCAATGAATACTCAGGGAGTATGGAAGAGCGTACTTGTACAACTTGCATACTGAAAGAAGAAGACCCTGACGCAATTAAAGAATAGGGAGTAACAAATGAATAACACTGAACTTTGGGACAGCGTAGAAAAGACTGACCCAAAATTTACCAAAAAGGTAAACCAACGTGGCGGCTTCACTGCTATTGGTGCTCAGTACCAAGTGCGTAAAGCTACTGAATCGTTTGGCCCTTTCGGTATCGGTTGGGGCGTCAAAGAAGAAAGCTTTGAACGCTATGAAGATACTGGACTTGTACTTTATCAAGGTACGCTATGGTACAAACATGGCAAGGCAGTTGGCACAGTGCCAATACATTCATCTATAAAGTATCACCATAATAATAGGGTTGATGATGACTTCGCTAAGAAGGTTGCCACAGATGCTTTAACTAAAGGCTTATCAAAGCTAGGTTTTAACGCTGATGTTTTCATGGGTTTATTCGATGACAACAAGTACGTCAACGCGCTGAAGAAAAGGTTTAGCACTGGCAGCAACGGTGCAGCAGAAAAAATTGACGACTCATGGCGCGAGAAAGTTGTCACTGAGATAGATACTTTAGATGATGACAATAAGCGCTTAGTAACTAAGGCTTTAGAAGATGGCAAAATCAACGCTACAAACTGGAAAAAGACTATTGACCGAATAGTAGAGATTCGTGATGCAGTAGCGGATGAGTAAAATAGACGAAATCCTCGGTGACGCTACGCCAAAGAAGGCGTACTACGAAGAAGAGTATGTAGAAGAAATACAGCCCGGAACGTACAGAGCGGAAATTATTGGCATGCGTAATAAATTATCTACCATAGTCAAGAGCGGCTCAGAGTGTGACATATACTGGCCACGCTACCAAATAGATAAAGAGCATCCGCAATACGGTGGTATGTATGTTCGTGATAGTGGTCTGTTTAGATATAAAGAAGCAGAACCTCATCGCAATCGCTACTACAAAAAATTCCTCGATAAAATCGGGATTGAGTTGAAGAAGGTCAAGGAAAACGGAAAGGTAATATATGAATTACCGCCGCTACTTGATGAGATGATAGTTGGAAAAGAAGTAATGATAACAGTACACGAGGAATCATGGATGTCAAACAAAGGAAGAAAAAAAGCAACTGTAGCGACCCTTACAAAAATCCTGCATTAGCTGATTTCCCTTCCGCATACCAAATAGCGAGTCATTTTGAGACTCACGACACTATCAGCGAGGCGTCTGCCATGTTACAATATGGTGAGATGGCAGTCGCTTCAAAGATATCAATATTAGAATCTCTTGGTTATAAGTTTAAGTACAAACGCGAGAGACTAGGATTTAGAAATATATCACATGAATGGACAATTTTAAGGAACTGATATGCAATTAGCTATACACTCGCCTGAAGCTGAGAAAGCATTATTAGGACAAATATTAAAAGATAACAGCGTTTTAGATAAAGTTGGCGGCTTTATTCCTGAACCAGAGGTCTTCTACGATAATGTGAATCGTTCTGTGTGGGATGCGATGAGCACTATGCGTAGAAATGAAGAAGGTGTCATCGATATCGTGACGCTGTTGTCTAAATTTAAACCTAATGATGATAGCGTTACAGGCTATTACCTTACTGGACTTGTAGACGATGTAGCTTCTACTTCAAACGCTGAGCACTACGCTAAGATATTATATGAGAAGTGGTTGATACGCAAGGTTGTACACAAATCACGTGAAATCAAAAAACTCATGGGAGTTGGCGGAGAGAAAGCGTATGGTGTACTACAAAAATTAAACAATGAAATAGAAGATATACTTAACCTGCGTACTCGTGAGAAATTTGATTTAAGTACACTTGTTGATAATACAATAGAAAGTATCAAGGCTCACAATACTCTGATACCATACAATTATGGAAATCTTGACAAGTTGACAGGAGGAATGACGCGCGGTGAGATAACTGTTATAGCTGGAAGGCCCGGGCACTTTAAGTCTACTATGATGCTTAATATTGTGCGTAATTTGGTATATGGCGGCTATAAAGTACTGGTATTCAACAGGGAAATGTCTAATGTTGAAATGATGAAAAAACTTATAGTCATGGAATCTGACTTTATCAGTTACGGTACATTACGCTCAGAGTCTATGAGCGGTGCAGAAGAGAAAGATTTAGAAGTATCAAAAAACAGAATAAAGAAGAGTTTTCAGAACTTACTGATGTTTGATAATATATTTGATATAGACCAAGCTATGCGTGAGATTAGAAAATATAAACCCGATGTAGTTGTTGATGATTATATAGGACTGATAGATGTGCTTGGAGTAGATGACAACAGACTACGCGTAGATGCTATTATGAAGCACTACAAAAGAGCGTCAAAGACACATAATATGTGTTCTATATTAGTGTCGCAGCTTAACAGGGAATGCGAGTCAAGAGCCAATAAACGCCCTATATTACGAGACTTACGGGATTCGGGTTCTATTGAGCAAGACGCTGAAAGCGTATTGTTTATGTATTACGATTATAGATATAACTTCCATGAGAGCGATGGCGGAGAGAATGAACTGGAAGTAATACTTGGTAAGAACAGGTATGGCAGGACAGGTTCTGTAAGGCTTGGAGTGCAGGGTGATAGGTGTAGTATATTTAATGACCCTGATATCGCTTTGCAGGATATGTATGAAATTTTAAAAAGGAGAAAGAACAATGACAATAAGGTATGAGCGTGATGACGCCAACTTTATTCTTGAATGTTTAAAGGACTATAAGCGTCTTATAAAAAAATACTATAGTCAAAATTCTGTTATAGTTGAAAGAGTTGATGTTATAATTGAATTAGCAGAGAACGCTAAACTGGAAAGTATAAAAGAAAAACATTTGCCAAAAGAAGGCGAAGTGAGGGGAGCTACTTGTGAAGAATGCGAATAAAAAACCAACTATGAAACAGATAGCTGAACGCGTTGGTCGTATTGAGACTTACTTACAAAAGGTGATAAATCCAAATCTAAGCGCTACTATGAGTATGTTCGAAGAGTACTTGGATTATAAAAATGATTTAATACCATTCACAGAAAGGATGAGCGAAAAAGTAGATGAAAAAATCAAAAGAGCATCAGAGGAGGGGGAAGCGGAACAGACAAAGGGGAGCGGAACTCCAAAGGCAGGCAGTGAGGATGGCAAAAAGCTACAAGCTGGAAGCTCACAATAGGGATAGAGGCGGCGCCCAGCATGAAAAGGGTGATATAGAGATAAATGGCAAATATTACGGATGTAAGCGTAGAAAAGTGGTACCTAGGTGGGTATTGCCTGAGAAACAGGAGTCAGGTGTAGTGTTTAGGGCCGACAGGATGAATCCTTACATAGCTATACCGCTAGACCAGTACTTATTACTAATTTCGTTGTTAAGTGATAAATTTGAAAGTTAAGTTTTGCTCTGCCCAATAGATTTAGGTTGGATATTAATTACCATAGCGTTTATACTATGCGTAATAGGAATTAAGAGAGAAATATTCAGAAATTAATTATAAGACTTACGGGAGCAGGCGGGTTTGCAAGTGAATGTAATCTCGCATTGGTTGGCAATATGGGGCTGTCGCGGAGTTTACTCCTTTTTTCTCCGCTCCCGGGGAATGGCGGCCCCATATCAATGAAATGAAGGATAATATGGATATAAAAAAAATGAAACTGTGGTGTGAAAACATCTCTATTCTTGAAGCAGTGATGATGTATCAGCGATTGATAGATAACGGCAAAGTATCTAGAGATGGAGCGGCCAGTAAGAGATTGGCAAAGCTTCGTGAATATAGAAAAAAAGGCTATAAACGCTTTGAAAACATACCTGAAAGAGATAAGTATTGACTAAAGAAAGCAGTGATATTCTGAAGCTGATAGATAAAGTCGATGAACTGGAACAGATGATTATCAATTCTAACGCTAAGCGTAGGGATGAATATAAATTAATCAACGATAGAATAACTGAAGCGTTTGATGTAATAAGAATGCTAGAAAGAAGGGAATAAAATAACATGATTACATTCGAAAAAGGCAAGAAAGCAGAAGGTGACTTAATAGTAAAAATTAATGGTCATCAGCTTACATATCGCGAGTTAGCTGAAATATGCGTACAACTATGCAAGAACGAGGATAAGATATATCCTTTTCCATATCAAGGCGGTTCCTATCTAAAGAACTTCCTAGTGGAATGTATGGATGCTCGTGATGTAACCGGCGGTGTACTAAACAAGTATCACCTTAATGATAAAAAAGAACCAGAAGTAAAACCAGAACCAGAGGAAACTCAAAAAAGTAGTCCAGAAAAAAAATCGCTTTCTGGAAGTATTGATTTCCCAGTACCGGCACCACCTCTACCAAAAAGCGTTGAAGAAAAAAGTTCAGGAAATAGTTAATACTGTATTCCTTGGCGACTGCCGAGATATACTGAAGGACTATCCTGACAAATGCGTTGACACCTGTATTACATCGCCCCCTTACTGGGGCCTGCGAGACTACAAAGTTGACAATCAGATAGGACTTGAAGATGAAGTTGATGAGTATATCAGTCAGTTAGTTGATGTGTTCGCTGAAGTGAACCGCATACTAAAAGATGACGGTACTCTATGGCTTAATCTTGGAGACTCGTATGCAGGGTCTACAGGAAGGTCAGGCGGTATAAGTGAAATAAATAGCGTAGAGAGACAGTTAAGTACTGGTTCTCATCAAAATTTAAGGCCAGCTAATGTAGCTGGTTTAAAAAGCAAAGATTTAATTGGCGTACCTTGGCGAGCAGCGTTTGCCTTGCAGGAGTATGGATGGTACCTCCGGTCTGACATCATTTGGCATAAGCCTAATCCTATGCCTGAGAGCGTGAGCGACAGACCAACAAAAAGCCATGAATATATATTCCTCCTATCTAAGCGTCCACAGTATTACTATGATGCTGAATCCATAAAGGAGCCCGCAGTTAACCCCAATGTGGGTGAATCATGGGCGCAACGCAAATTAGGTGGTGAGCCCCCACGACATGGGCTGCAAGGCGCTGCTGCTGTTGGTGCAGGTAACTTTAAGACTGGTGATAAGCGTAACAAACGCAGTGTATGGACAGTCACTACAAAACCATACGCTGGTGCTCATTTCGCTACGTTTCCATCTGAACTTATAACGCCATGTATAAAAGCAGGCTCAAGAGAAAGAGGTATAGTACTAGACCCATTCATGGGTTCAGGTACAGTCGCTGAGTTCTCAAAGAAGCTAGGAAGACTTTACACAGGCGTGGAACTCAATGAAGAGTACCACGATTTAATCAAAAAACGAACCTCACAAATGGAGATGTTCATATGAGCGAATACGAAAACGACATGCGCGGTGTCTTGTTTCCGAATAAGTACAAAGAGGATGATGATAAGCGTCCTGACTTTACGGGAACTGTAACAGTTAATGATAAAGAGTGGGCGCTAGCCGCTTGGAAAAATACTTCCAAGAATGGCAACGACTATCTATCTCTGTCAGTATCTGAACCTCGCGAAAAGGGCGAAGAACAAGGTAGTGGAGAAGTCCCCTTCTAAAAGGGATAAACTTTTTAGCACCTACGCTATGGCGCAATACTATCTAGGTGTTGAAATTACGTTAAAAGCTAAGGCTTTAGTTGTTGGCGAAGAGAGTCTAAACTCATGTAGTTTGGCTAAGTTCAACAAATTAATTAAAGAGTTAAGGCGGTTGTATAAAAAGCGTGGTTTTGATACTTAGGTAGGTTGTGTCGTTAGTGTACCTAAAAGTGGCGTATAGGCCCCTTTAAACGCCTTATATATATAATATATTACCTATACTGAGCCACCGCTCTCCAGAACTCACGCTTCTTCTTTCTATACATCTGTTCTAGTTCTTTTTCTTCACGCACTTGCTCAGGTGTTAATTTGGAATAGTATAACTTATATTTTGTAGTCCTGTCGCCTTTTTTTCTTTCTCTCCAAGAGCTTGGCATTGGTTGTAGCCTCGATACTATATTTTTTATGCGCGATTTAGCCTGCTTCCTAGCTTGAATAGGATTCTTGGCCAAAGCTACATTATCTCTCATTATAACATCAGTAAGATAATTAATAGCGACTTCATAAGTTTCGGCTTTCAGTCTATCATCATCATGCCAGAAAACATTTCTTATTGATTGATAGTAAGGACTGTTCTGCGTTAAAGCATCTCCAGCATCTATGACTGGATTATAATCTTTAAAGTAAGCGTCAAGAAACTGTGCCTGCCTGCGCTTAGAATTTTTTACTCTCTTCTCTGTATCCTTGGTAAGGTTTTGGATAACTCTTTGGCTACCTGAATACAGTGCTACCGTATTTTTAAGCATTGAATCAATTCCCTCGCCAGTAGTCTTCTCACCACGTAACATATGCAATGTTTCTTTTGTTACGTCTGACATGTTTCTCAATATCACTGGATAGAAAGCGTCAGACACAGAGTCTCCGTATGCATCAAAAGCATTGCTGAATATACCTAAACCCTCAGCGCGTATAAAGTTAGACCAATAACTAGCTGGAGCATCCTTAAATTTATTTTTCCTCTCTTCACCAAAAGCGTACCAATACAATGAATACAAACCATGACCAGCTGCAACTGATATACCAGCGTACTTCATAGCAGGCCATATATTACCATGATACATCGCTGGCTGAATAACATTCTTAGTTACGTTATCTGTCATTCTATAAGCTATACGATAGAAAAGGGTAAATGGCTTCCAACCTTTGTTTCCCATCCAATATGGAATGTATGGAAGGTCTCCAACTCCCTGTGTTACTGTGTGCATTCTGTCAGCGGCCCATAAAAGTTGTTTATCAGTATATCCATTACCCCCAGCCTTCTTCTTTTGAAGCATCAAATCCAAATCTTTTGGAGAAAAGCGTAATACTTTTTCGAGTATTGACCTTGAATATGATTTTGGTACACCCTTAGTGACCCAACTTTTAGCGCCAATAAGATTATCTAAATGTATTTCAACCATACGCTGACCCATGGTAGCTGCCACAATTCTATTAAACATTTCCGTTGGCCTCATTGCGCCAGTTTTCAATAGAGTTTCTCTGCCAAGCTCAACTCCCACGCCGGCTACACCCTTCAAGCCTTTATGTCTGCTATGTAATAATGTGAGAGGCGTAGCTGGTTTTATAAATAAATCATACACACCAGCGTATTCAGCTCCAACTTGACCTGCTAGGTTTCTTGCTTTAGTCCACGCTGTTCTGTCTGTCAATAATTTATAGTAAGTGCGTAATAATTCTCTTCCAGATACAATAGCTAATTCTTTTTGTCCAAGAGCAAGGTTCTTTATACCGCTTAGCGGAAATGATAGTCCAACAATAGCACTTCCCCTAGTAACTTTACCTATCATCCAGTCAGCTTTAGGCCCAAGATATTCTCCTAGGTATGGATGGTTCTGTTCTCGGCCATATATATGGTCATCAAGAACGCGATGTATTAAATTTTCATAGAACTCAGCGTTTTTCTTACCTTCTATTTTATTTTTACTAGCATTCATTACATCAATTTTCATGCGCTCTATCTCATACAGTACATGAGAGCCTGTCTTAGCAGCTTCTCCCATCTCAGTCTTCTCAATAATCTCGGGCTTCCCATAAGCGCCGTAGGTAGCTGCTGATTTAGACGCCTTAGATGCGTACTTGTTAATTATGTCTACTGAATCTGTACTGTAAGTCTGAACTGCTTTACCAACTGTTGGTTTCTCCCCGTTTTTAAGCTCTATAGTGTCGCCAACTTCAAAAGGTGAACCATCTTTTTTGTATAACTTTGCAGGCTCGCGTCCAACTGAAAGCAGTATATTGTTACTGTCGTAATATATCCAAGGGTCAATATCTGCTACGCGCGTAAAAATCTGACCATCTACTATTTTATTGCGATTATTATTATAGCTTGTAAGGCTACTTAAATATTTTTTGGCTTCTTCGTATATCTCATCCCGCACAGCTCTTCTTGGTTTACCATCTTTACCAAGAACCATACCAATACTTAACAAGTCATCATTTTTTATTATTTTATCCAACAGATATCCATCAGCCTTCGTTGATACAACCAAGTTCCAGAAATCTTCAGTCAAAGCTCTATGAAAGAAGTTCGGCTTGTAATAATTGTAAGCTACCTTGCCTATTTTAGCCTCACCAAAACCAGCTTCAGTTACTATGGTTACTTTATTGCCTTTTACTTTTTCTTTCTTGAGTATCTGTAAAATATGCTCAGGTACTATAGCACCTATATCTAACTTATTGCCTTTATCATTAAACACTTCCAGATATGGATTTTTCTTTTTTGTTTTAGCGTTGTAAACTTCTACTCCATTTGTAGCCTGAGCCAATGCGAACTCATCATAAAAATCACGTATCAATCTTATGCCATAATCATATTTTGACATATTTTCTGGAATCATTAGCCTTTTTGTTACAGACTTGCCAGTGTCTTTATCTATAGATGTTTCCAGCTTTGGAACTTTAACTGTAATAGTCTCTCTTTTTAAGCGCTCTATTTCTTTTATATGCTCAGTACCAGACCTGACTTCTTTAAACTTATCCTCCAGCTCAATATGCAGAGTATTCAAATCTTTTTCCTTTAGCTTGCCCCATCCTAAGAACTGGGAGCTAAATTTTTGAGCTATACCCTTCAGGCTTCTTTCTATAGAAGACCTAATCATCATTCTAGTGGAAACTTTCTTCGCCCAGCCGCCAGCAGTGTCTACAACAGTGTATACTGGAAGAGCAGGATTAAACATCTGCACCATCTTCATCATCTTCTGGCTTATTGGGCCTTCAAAGGAAATATTGTCAGGCGGTAATATATCAACTTCTTCTGGTATAAAATCAGTGTCCCTATTACGCCTGAACATAGCGCCAAGGCGATTAAGTTCACTTGTATTAAGATTATTAAAATCACGCTTAGCCTGCGGGAAGAATGTATCAAGAACTTCACCGAGCAATGCTCCTCCCTTATAACCCTGTACATTAATAGGAATATTAGCCTTTTTAAGTACCCTAGCTGTCTTTGCTTTTACTTTTCCATACTCTATATACTCAGAGCTCTTCCCAAAATCTTCCAGCGTAGATTCTCTAGCGGTTAATTCTTTAACAAGTTTAGATTCAGCTTCAGGGCCCTTCCAATATTTTCTAGCAAAAGCAACAGCCTCAGCATTGGTATCAAAACCTAAAGCGAAATCTGATTTTAATATATCGCCTCTTTTAAAATCACGCGACTTAGGTAACTTATTACTATTCTTATCTAGTTTTGTTAATCTCAATCTCTTTGGTTTGGCGAAACTTATATCTAATATATCAGATAACCTCTGCGCTAAATTTATATTATACCCAGCATTTGGGTCTAAATTATGCATACTAGCTGTCTCAGATTTTTTAGCAACAGATGACCCTTCTTTTTCAGGTACATATCTTCTTTCAGCTATTTTAGCTAAACCTATTTCTCCGTCTTTCTTTTTAGCTTCACGTAAATCTGCTTCAGCTGTTCGCAATGCATTCTTTCTTTGCTCTACTAAAATAGGCTTGTTCTTATTTGCTTCCGCTGGTATTGTATAAAATTCATCATACTTTGGATACTTTAACTTGGAAACTTTATCTAAATAAGCTCTTACATCAGCCTCGCTTTTAAATGGCTTGTGTTCTGGCCACTTATCTCCTCTCGCTGTCTCCATTTCTCTAGCTGATAAATTAACTGGAGTCTTTCTTCCAGTAATACTTAATCCCGGCAGTTCTACTTCACGCATGTATTCAGCAACATGTCTAGAAGGAGCAAAATACGCTGACATTTTATTGCCTTCAAATCTGTATGCAGCTCCAGAAACTATAGCATTTATAATATCTCTTCTTGACTCTATAAATCTTGGGTCACGTAAATATTCTAGAGGTAATGATTCTCCTGCCCAACCATAGTCCCACACCCTCGTATCAGGGTCTCTATATTCAGGTTTTAATTTCCACCCTCTAGCCATCATCTGCTCTTCAAAATTTAGTTTGTCAAATTCTATACCATTAACCCTTAGCTTACTAACCATTTTATCAAATTCATCCCTACCCTGTACTGTTTTTTCTGTCCTTTCATAATGCTCTTTAATGTGTGATTTTTCTACCTTTACTGCATCAAAATTTGGCTTTAGTTCCCTTTCTCCAGCGTAATGATATGTATAACTCTTCCTTTTTGTTCTTATAGTTACAACTTTATCTTTTCTAAGTTTTTTAATAAAATCCTCTGGAGTTATACCAGCACTGTTCAGACGCTTCACCATAGTCTTCTGCATAAAGTGAGCATAGTCAGGTAAATCTCCGGGCTTCTTTATATTTTTTATATTATCTACTGGAAGCGAAAACTTATAATTACTATCAAGAACGTCAAGCAATGATATCTCAGGCAGGTCTGTAGATGACAACTCACCCGGTTTTTCAGCATCAAGCTCCCTAATTCTTATATTTTGTTTATATCTTCTTTCAAGTTCACGAGGTGTAAGCGCTGACTTCATCTCTGGAATACTATTTCCCGGTCTTACAGCAACATAATTCAAGCGCTCTACACCCGTTGGGGTAAGTGTAGCAAATACATCAACATTACTTAATTCTGAAGTAGGCTCTAATCCTCTAGTATTTATCTGTTCTTTTGGTATTGTTGGAAAATCTCCTTCAGTAAGCTCACCATATTTACCCTCATACCTTCCTAAACCTGCTTCACTGGTTGTATATTTTCCTTCTCCAACATATAATGGCATCCTAGCCCAGTCTCCAACTCCATATTCATCTACAATCACATGTCTTTTTTCTACATTATCAGCTGTCTTTATTTTTTCCTTTAAATATTTTAATTTTGCTTCTTCATTTTTTACTCTACTAAACCACTTCTCTCCAAACGGTTCAGGAACAGCAGGTCTTCTCAACTTAGCATCTACTATAGACCTTTTTAGAATATCTTTTTTACCCATCAAATGCCAAGGTACATCTTCTCCAAATAATAAATCTCCGGACAGGTGTATGTCAAGTGGACTTTTTTTATGTTCACCCTGTATCCATCTCTTATTATCTAGTATCTTTTGATATGTATCAATTTGTGTTTGTATATATTCCTTCTCAGTAAGAACTCTGTCAACCTTCGGCACTATATCTCCTCTAGTCTCTACAATCGGAACATCTTCTACTACATAATCTCTTTCCACTGTTCTCCCGGGAGATGATATAAATCTCTTTAGTTCTTTAACAGCTCCCTTTAAATATCCTATCTCTGTCTTATCTGCTTCAGTTATACCTTCAGGTACTTTAGCGCGTTCTTTCTTGGGAATTATCTCAGGGTATGCTCTACCAAATTTTACAAATCTCCTCTGGAAATTTTCCATTGCATCCTGTGACGCTTCTCTTATCACCTTACCAGTTGAATCCTTTACTTCCTTACCGGTTATCTTTTCCTGACGCGGTTCTCCCTCTACCTGTATTTCTCTTTCTTTTCCCTCTAACTTTTTTGGTTTAAAATGTTCTACTAGAACATACGGAGAGCTACCGTCTTTCGGCTCTGCAACAAGTTCTACAAAATTAGTCAACCAGTCTCCAAGGTCAGGGCGCTTAACATCCTTACCTAAATGAGATGGTTTTTTTCTAGAAATGTATTGCTCATCTACAAATAAAGATGGACTGTCAATAGCAAATTTTACAGCGGCATTATCAAGGTCTTCAACTAGTCTGAATTTATATACCAATCTCTGCGCTTCAGTTATACTATGACCCTCAGCCATAAAATAATCTACCATAGCCTCTTTTCTCTTAGCCTTATCCCAGCCAACCCCAGCTAAATGCATTAAACCAAGAGTAAGTCCATGAGCCAAGCGTTCTTCGTATGGTATATCCTCTTGCCCTAAATCAGACATGTACATTCCAGCGCCAATCATACCGAATGTTTCACCCATTATAGCCGCCTTCTCTGCCTTACCCGTGAGATTGCTGAACAACACTCTCGTACTTAATGTACCAAGACCTGTAAACAATCCTGCTGTAACTGTGTCGCCCTTCAACTGTGACCATCTTTGCTCAAGCGGACTGTTGGGTTTCATATGTGTTTGCCCATACAATGAGAATGTAGCAAAGTTTCGTATACCCATATCCAGTGCCTTAGCCAATCTCACCTGACCATTAGCGGCCATGGATTCTAAACCGCGTCTATAAAGTTCATTCTTACCAAGTAAGCCTGTCCCCTTAGTTGTCCACCTTAGAGCTTCTTCAGATATATAATTCTTGGCGTTCTTTGATACATATGAATTTGTGAGCCAGTCTTGTATTTCGTCTACAGACCGGTAGCCCTTTTTTCCTGCCTCAGCAGCAGCCCTCGCTCGCTGCATTATTTTACCAACTCTAGTAACAGCCTGAGCTGATTTTAATGGTACGCTTAAACCTCCAGTTAGAATAGCAAATGGATAAGCTCCAAGCATAAATCCAGCGCCACTACCTAGAGCTCCAGAAAATTGTTCAGCAAAACCCTCAGCTTCTTCCATCTCAGGTTCATACAAGCCAAATGGCAAAGATGCCTCAGCGAATCTTTTGAAGAAACGCTCACCATAGCCAGTATGTTTTGGAGCATAAGAAGGAGTGTATTTTGGAGGTTCCTCAGCCTCTTTTCTTTCTATAGTTGGCAGTCCTGTAGGAGTTAATCCCTGCCGGCGATTATATACTCTTAATATATCTTCATCGCTATAATTAGAGAGCTCTGGCATTCTTCTCCTTAGAGAATCTAGTACCAGTCCCCTGTCATATGGTTGAGGCATTATTAAGGTGCAGTACTTTCATATCTATTAAATAAATCGTCTAGTTCCCTGTCTGTAGCATCAGTAGCAGTTGGCTGAGTACCTGCATAGGCTCCACTTATAGGTATAGCTACATCTTCAAAAGAAAGAGCCGTAGGAGAACCTCGGCCTATAGCAGCAATATTCAAAGCTCCCCTGCCAACAGCCCTAGCTCCCTCACCAATAACATCTTTAGCTTTAACCATTGTTTTTCCGAAAACTGTTTCCAACTGTTCATATATTTTTCTAGCTTCTTTTTCAGTAACATTCCTATTTAATATTTTACTTAATGTTTGTTTAGCTTTACGAGCATTAAATATTTTTCTTTTTTTATCCTTAGAAATCCACATGAAATTTTCCTCTTTCCACATAGGGGATTCTTTTACTTTTTCAGCTTCAGCTCCTATACTAACTGTGGATATTTTTTTACCACCAACTTCACCTTTACCGCCAGCTCCACCTTGCTGTCCTGCACCTCCAGCTCCTGAATCCAAATCTATTCCAGCTTCTTTCATGTATGCAGAAAAATATTCATCCAGTTTAGCCTCCAAGCTCCCAATAAATTTATCTGTTCCAACATC
>Ga0098040_1000869_pt1 | contig 13581 bp, 22 predicted proteins | sample 7_EtaG_FD_75065 | JGI IMG/M metagenome (GOLD analysis project Ga0098040, IMG submission 75065) | Marine viral communities from the Subarctic Pacific Ocean - 7_ETSP_OMZ_AT15161 metaG | ecosystem: Environmental > Aquatic > Marine > Oceanic | place: Pacific Ocean | collected 2015-01-08
CAGCACTAGTTGAATTTACGAAACCAGATTTAGAAAACTTAGTTGCTGTAAATACTCAAACAGAACATGGAACATTTCCAGGAACTAAAACACAATTACTAGTTGATAGTGGCACAAGTGAATTAAGGATGGCACCAGATGGAGGAACGGAGGATGGGAATGCAACGTTCCATACAAGTGGGACGTATTTATTTCAAAATAATCCTATTGATTTAGGTGGTGTATATAGCATTCGATTAAATAGCACAGTAAAAGTAAGAGGATATTATCCTTACAATCCTTATGTCGATACGTTTGCTAACTGGGATAACCTTTCAAGTGTAGATGGCGCTTTACCTAATGCTTGTGACGTAAAGCTATATATAAGGACAACTCAATTAGCTAGTCCTAGTTCAGGAGATTGGACAAGTTGGAGACTGTTCCATAATGCAGAGTTCTCTGCACGAAAATATGAGTTAAAAGCAGAGTGTGTAACGGGACATAAACTAGAACAAATAGCAATTCAGACGCTGAAGGTAGAAGCATTAGCAGCGATGAGAACAATTAATGCAATCTCTGGAACGACTCTGACGACAGGTGAATTAGCCATTACTTTTCCTAATGTATTTTTGGCAACTCCATCAGTTGGGATTATTTTCAATGCCACTGCGAGTGGGGAGTATTACACGATTACAGGTAATACAGCTAGTGGATTCTCTGTATCCATCTATAATTCAAGTACTCAAAGGGTAGCGAGAGCTTTCCATTGGACAGCAACTGGTTACGGGAAATCTAACTAATGGCACAAGTCGGAACAGCAAATTACCCTGTCCCAAATGATACAGGAGCGAATTTCAGAGCAGATGTCAATGAGAATCTGACTGATTTATATAGCACCAGTTCAGGATCATCTGCACCAGCAGCAGCAATTGAAGGTCAATTATGGATCAATACAAGCAATACACCGGACACATTGGAATGTAAAACATCTAGCGGTTGGGTTGTTTTAGGAAAGATTGCGCAGAATCTTGGCTTATCAACTTCAGACACTCCAACATTTACAGGGGGATTAAACCTACCTGCTGGAACAACTTCATCTTTATCACTAAGAAGATCTGATGACACGGATACGGGCATTTATTTTGCTGGTACGAACGAAATAAATATTCAAGCAGGTGGAACAGAAGTACACGAATTTACTTCAACGTATAGCACTCCAAAAGTTCCACTGAGATCAATTGATGGAACGGATGCTGCTCCAGGCATAACAAATGCTGGTGATGAAAATACTGGAATAGTGTGGAGTGCCGCTGATGAACTATCAGTTACAACAGGTGGAACAAGGAGAGCCTCTATTGATTCGTCAGGGTTATGGATTAAGAGTCAAAAAGAATTAAGGCTTCAAGATGCTGACAATACTCATTATGTAGGAATCAAGTCACCAGGGACTGTTGCGAGCAATGTTGTTTTAACTCTTCCAGATACAGATGGTAATAATGATGAGATTTTAAAGTCAAATGGGAGTGGGGTTCTAAGTTGGGCAACTGTTACTTCTTTGCAGGATACAGCAGATGTAGTTGTTAAAGGTTCAATTGCCTTTACGGGAGGAGGATCTTTAGTCAAGGAAGTTAATTTATCAGTCACGAGGACAGGAACAGGGATTTATGTTATAACGCTCGACTCATCTATTCGGACGAGCAATACTAATTACGGAGTAGTTATTGGCAACATTGATGAAGGTCGAACAACAGGAACTTCATACGCTAATAATAACTGGCAAAATGCTTGGGTAGCATCAAGATCAAACAATGACTTCACAGTAAACGCGATTCAGTTTAACGCTAACACACATGGTATGGGGGGTGACGATGAAGACAGGGCAGTAGTTTATAACCGTGCTGCATGTGATCCTGATCTTATTTCTATCATCGTATTTTGATGCATACTATTTTTTATAATTATCTTTTGGGGACGAAAAAACTTGGGACAATTGTAACGGAGAAGAGTCCTAGTCAATTAATAGCAGAGGGTGTAATTCCGGCAGGGGCTGCTTATTTAGTTCGACCAGAAAAGACTGCTGACATGACAGAAGAGGAACAGATTAAATACATGGAAATTGAATACGCTCATTTTGATAATTACGATAATCCAACAGATATCATTGTTGATTACCCTTCAATAATGTTTTCTTTAATCGAGGAATTAAGAGGTCGGAGGAATCAAGTTTTAGAAAAACTGGACAAGTTGCAACAGAGAGCGTTAGTCAAAAGGAAGGATGATTTAGTAGATGAGATGGAGGAAGACAAGCAGAAGCTTCGAGATTGTTTAAATATTGATGTAACAAAATACAAATGTCTTAATGATTTCCGCTATTACGTTCCTGATCTATTGTATATAGATTACGAGGTTAAATTTTCAGAGAGGCTGAATGCGTAAAGAGACCTTCTCTCCTGCAGTGACTCGTGATATCAGGCGAATAGTTAAAGCAGAAGTTAAGAGGATTAAGTTTTCAGCGCATAAGGATGGTGTTTACCATGATCCAAATTGGAAGGATAAGATTTCTGCAAAAGCTCTTGAGGCTCTAATTTCAAAGGATATCGATGGGTGTAGAGAGAAGAACCTATATAAATTCAGCAAAGGTTCATCTAATAAGTTAATTCATTTAATCAAAGAGATCTATCCAGATAAAGTAATTTATAGCAGCGGTCACTTTTATTACCCTCCAACTGGTTTTATGGGTTGGCATACGAATTTCGGTTTTCCAGAGGATCATCTTTATATAACGTATGTAGAACAAGGAGGCGAATCATTTTTCAGGTACAAAGAAGGGGATAGGATTATTACAAGTTATGATGAAGAGGGATTATCCATTCGGACGTTTTCACCTTCTGCGGTGAAACCTTATTTCTGGCATTGTGTGGGTAGTAATTGTGATCGATTCAGTTTTGGTTATAGGTTATGCGACATCACATAACAAAGGAACATCCATTTGAAGGATTTACGTCTGGAGTAATTGAATGTTCTTTCTTATACCCATATATAAAAACATATGAAATACCGAGTATTGATCTTCCTCTTATAAAAATCAGGGCAAAGAACCTACATTATATTGAGAAGTGGCATGTGAGATATCGGTTTGCAGATTTAGAGATGCCTTGCATTGTTGCAAAGCAGAACGGATTTTATCGTTTAATTGATGGCCGTCATCGAATGAGGAAAGCAATCGATCAAAGTATTTTATCTCTTCCTTGTCATGTTCTTAAGGCAGAAGAGGTCTTGAAGTTCTACCAGTCTTAGCCTTCTAAAGCAGTAACTTTTGTTTTCAAGGTCTCTATATCAATAAGAGCCTGTTCAAAATTAGAGTGAAGACTTTTTCTATTCCTTTTCCAATATCCATTCTGGCTATAGGAATAGTCAACTCCGTTTTCGGTATGAGTATCGCCAGCAGTGGGATCAGAAGGGAAGGCCATTTGAATGATTCTGTTTTAAAGTGGTTTTATTTCGGTATAGTAGACAGGTGTAGGTCGAACAGCTTATGGCGATTACTCCTGGTGTGCATAGTTTCACTCTTCAAAGAAGAGCTGACCATGATTTGGATTTAACCTTTAAAGATGGAAACAACACTGCGATTGATTTAACTGGCTACACAGTTGAGTCCCAAGTTTGGGACGTGAACCGCACAACTAAATATGCTGATTGGACAGTCACTTACACCAATCGATCAACTGGAAAAGTGAAATTAACGCTTACGGACACTCAAACAGCTACTTTTACTCCCAATGATCTTAGGTATGACGTTCTTGTGACTAATGGAGCTGGGTTGAAAGAGTATTGGCTGGAAGGTAACATTTTCGTTGACGAGGGTTATACCGCATGAGCAATCTTGTAAACGTTGTCGTCACTGGATCTACTTCTGTAGTTGAGGTAACAACAGCAGGTCCACAAGGTGCAAAAGGGATAGAACTTGTAGAAACAGGTAAAGTAGATGGAAGTATTATTTATTATTCTTCAGACGAGAGCACCTTTAAGGCTGATAGTTCTCAGACTCTTCTAACTCTTGTTGACGGAGGAAACTTCTAAATCATGACAAACACGATCCGTATAAAGAGATCCACAGGATCGTCTGCACCAACAAGCCTAGAGAATGCGGAGGTTGCTTATTCTGAGGGGAATAACACGCTCTGGTACGGAACCGGCACTGGTGGAAGTGGAGGAAGTGCTACTTCTATAGAAGCGATTGGTGGGGATGGCTATTTTTCAACACTGACAACCAACCAAACCCTTTCAGGGAACAAGACGTTCACTGGGACGCTTGACTTTAGTGGAGCAACAGTTCAGGCATTTACCTGTGCTCAGAACTTAATTGTAAGTGGGAACCTGACTGTAAATGGGACCACGACTACGATTTCAAGCTCGACAGTCAATGTGGAGGACAAAAACCTAGAGTTAGGTAAAGTTTCTACTCCTACAGATACAACAGCTGATGGTGGTGGTTTAACTCTTAAGGGAACAACAGATAAGACTTTTAATTGGTTAAACGCTACAGATGCTTGGACATCTTCAGATCATATTGATCTTGCGTCTGGGAAGCAGTATTACATTGCTGGGACGTCAGTTTTAAATGCAACGACTCTTGGTTCAGGAGTAACAGCATCAAGTCTTACGGGTGTTGGAACGGTCAGTTCAGGGACATGGGCTGCTACTGATGTTGCAATAGCACATGGTGGTACTGGTGCAAGTACAGCAGCTGCGGCTCTAACCAACCTAGGTTTAACTGCTACAGCAGCAGAGATAAATGCGCTCGATGGAATAACTTCCACTGTTGGTGAGCTGAATATTGTTGATGGCGGAACGTCTGCAACTTCAACAACATTGGCAACTGCAGATAGGATGGTTATGAACGACAATGGGACAATGGTTCAGGTTGCATTATCTGATCTAGTTACCTTCTTAGAGAACGGATCAGTTTCTGGATTCGATCTTGATGGCGGTACTTACTAAACCGTAAGGAGGTATTAACTAATGGCAAACACGATCAAGCTCAAAAGGGGGAGTGGATCAAACCCTGGAACGTCCGATCTGTCAGTCGGTGAATTAGCGATAAGAACAGATACAGCCAAATTATTTACGAAGAACGATGCAGGGAATGTTTCAGAGATAGGTGGAGATCTCACTAGTTTAAATGCAAGCAATTTAACTTCTGGGACTGTTGCAGCTGCAAGATTAGACACAGCGACAACACAAAGTGCAGGAAATAACAGCACAAAGATTGCAACTACTGCCTATGCAGATACAGCAATTTCAAACCTAGTTGATAGTTCGCCTAGTGCTTTAAATACACTGAATGAGTTAGCAGCTGCTTTAGGGGACGATGCTAATTTCTCGACGACAGTAACAAATAGTATCGCCACTAAAATGCCTCTCGCAGGAGGCACTTTTACAGGAGATACAGTCTGGGATAATCCTACTAATACTGGAAAAGATTGGAAATGGAATAGTGGATCAAACCAAATTGAATTAAACGATCAAGTAAAGCTTGTTTTTGGCGATGGAAGTGATTTAAAAATAGAACACGATAGCGGAAACTCGTTTATTACTGATTCTGGAACGGGTAAACTTATTGTTAAATCAGATAATCAGATTGAATTAGTATCAACTTCTAACTACTCTATGATCGAAGCGATTGTAGGTGGAGAAGTTAAGTTATTCCATAATGGAACATGGAAGGCTAAAACAGTTAGTGGTGGCTTTACAGTTGATGGAACATGTACGGCAACAACATTTAGCGGTTCTGGTGCATCTTTAACGACATTAAATGCTTCTAATCTTTCATCTGGAACAGTAGCAACTGCAAGACTTGGATCAGGCACTGCCTCTAGCTCTGTTTTCTTAAGAGGTGATGGAAGCTGGGCTTCTGCTGGTGGAACGTCTACTGGTGAAACTTATGTAAAACTTAAGAGTGATGGAAGTGCATCAAATAGTGGAACCAGTACTTATGCAGGTTATCAAGCAGCTAATAATAATGGTGGAGATTATAACGTAGCTATTGGCCATCAAGCTTTTTATTCAGCTGATACTGGAGCAGAACAAAATGTTGTTATAGGATATCAAGCTGGTTATACCCTAACAGGTGATAAAAACGTAGCTATAGGAGATCAAAGTTTAAGAGCTGCAGTAGAAAAATCGGAGTGTGTTGCTATAGGTTTTGACGCTTTAAAAGCCTGCAATGTTTCATATAACACTGGCATTGGCGCGTCTGCTGCTAGTCGATTAACTACTGGTGAAAGTACTGTTGCTATTGGAGCAATGACTTTAGGCTATGACAGTGGAGCCGATGTAACAGGTGATAAAAATACTGCTGTGGGATGTTTGGCAATGTCCCGAATTACGACTGGTTTTAAGAATACTGCGATAGGAGAGCAGGCTGGTCTCCTTATTACTGAAGGGTTTATGAACACCTGCCTTGGAGTCGAAGCAGGGGCTAATATTACTACTGGTGATAGAAATATTGTTATTGGAGCTGGGGCTTCAGCAAGTTCAGCAACTGTAGATGAGGAAATAACTTTAGGTGATAGTAATATTACCAAGTTCCGTATTCCTGGACTTAACTTTGTTGTTAAAGATTCTACAGCTACAGATAACTATGTTCTAACTGTTGATTCAAACGGTGAAGCTGGATGGGAAGCAATTGTGGCTGGGGGAATTGGTTCAGAAAGTAGCAGTAAGAGATATGTAATAATAGGACCTCAAGCAGGAGAAGATATTGGAGGAGATGGAGAAGATAATGTCTTCATTGGTTATCAAGCTGGTAAGGAACAAAATGGAAATGGAGTAAAAAATGTCCTTATTGGGTCTTATGCAGGTCAAGCTCAAACAACGGCACAAGGATCAGTCGCGATCGGATATAAATCCTTATTTACAAATGAAACATATGGACAGAATGTTGCTATTGGGTATGAAGCTCAGTACACATCTACAACTAGTTATAACTGCGTAAGTGTTGGTAAAGAAGCTCATTATAATTTGACTTCTGGGGATGGAAATACTGCGATCGGACCACAAGCTATGTATAACTTAACTACCGGCATGGACAACGTTGCGGTGGGAATGTCGGCGGGGAGGTTATGGGGAACAGATTCTTCTGATAATGTTGCTATTGGTTATGGCGCATTCGGCCAAGCTGGATACACAGGAGCTATAACAAATTCTGTAGCAGTTGGATATGATGCATTATATGCGTGCCGGACAGGTATTGAAAATACAGGAATAGGATCTAGAGTTTTAAACTCTGTTGTTGCGGGAAAATGGAACACAGCACTGGGATTTCATGCTGGCGGTCATATTGTAAATGCAGATAAAAATGTATGTATTGGATTTGAAGCAGGTCATAATTTAACAACAGCAGAAAATAACATCTGCATCGGATATAAAGCTGATCCAGAAAACGCTACAGATGACAATAGAGTCGTAATTGGTAATAGTGACATCGTTTCATTTGAAGTCCCTGGTATTAATTTTAAAGTACTTGACTCAACAGCTAGCAATGATTACATTCTCAAAATAGCAGGCGGTGGAGGAGCTACCTGGCAGCAAGATCTAGGAGCAATCGCGTATACCTGGGGGAACCATAATTCAGGGAGCTACGCATCATATAGCCATACTCATAACACATTCCTAACCTCTAATGCAGCCGATTCTGCAGATTATGATATCACTTTTAGAGGTGGACCAGGTGCAGTAACGATCTCATCAAATGATGGATCTGATATTCGTTTTGAAAATTCAACATTAGGTTCAGTTGCCACTGGAATGGCAAGCCTTCGAATGAAGGACCAATTTTTTCTTATTCAGGGTGGAGAGAATGGCACCAGATTCTTAACTGAAGACGGGACATCTAGATGGTGGATGACTAGTAGTGGAAAGCTTCAGCCAGAAGCAGATGCCACATACGATATTGGAACCGAATATAGGAAGGTAAAAACTATTTGGGCGGAGGAGTACAAAGGCCCGGTTGGTAAAGTTCTTCAGTATGCATACGATATAAAAACAGATACATTTACAACTACCAGTACAAGCTGGGTAGATATACCTGGTCTGATTACGCCTGCGTTATCAGCTACATCTGCCACTACTCTAATGGTTGTTACAGTTAGCCTTGGTAAAGTACATAACCACGAAGGATCTATAGGATGTCGAATAATTCGAAGAAGTTACTCTGGCCAAAGTGGTTGGACGGAGACAGTTATAGGCGTAGGTGACTCAGCCGGTAATAGACCACAAATCACGTTCAACGCATACGGTAAAGCGATTTATAACGCGAACCATGCAGGTTCTTACAGCTTTACTTTTACTGATGATCATAATACAGAGTTTGGTTACTACCACTATAAAGTCCAAATTCAAGGTGAGAGTAGCTCTGGATCAGGAACAATGGTCAATAGAAGTTATGATGATTCCAATGAATCTCATATTTTCCGTGGAAGATCAATTAGTCACATCTGCGTTATGGAGGTAGCAACATGAGTTTAGATCATTTAGCCATATTGAAGGCATATCCAAACGCTGTCACTATTGATGATGGCACTGGTGTGTTCGACAAGGATGACAATCCAATTAGTCTTGTTCAATCTGACATTGATGCGGCAAGAGTAACTTTAGATGCTGAATTTGCTGCCTCTAAGTACAAAATAGACAGGGTTGAAGAATATCCTTCTATAGGAGATCAGCTAGACATGCTCTATTGGGACAAGAAAAATAGTACGACCACCTGGGCTGATGCAGTAGAAGCCGTAAAAGCTAAGTATCCAAAACCTTCATAGTCAATACACTTGAAGAACGGTTTTCAATACAAGTCATCATTGAAGTACTAAGGTAGTATATAAAGAGTTGTCCTTCATCTTCTACTGATGGTTGAACGTACCACTGCAGAAGTGGCGCAAGTATTCTCCGCTGCTGGAGATAGTGTCACTCTCATCAATAAGCTTGCTGCTCTTCCTTCTCTTACTGATAAGCAGAAGGATACAGTCAAGAGAAACGTAGAGCACCTTGAGATTATCAAGGCATATAAGAAGGAAGATGAAACCACATCCATCTGGACTTCTGAAGATTTCACAGCACAAGATGCTGCAGTAACCCTAGGAAAAACTAAGTACTAATGACTAATCCATCACCTTTGGAGCGTATAGCTCAACTCGAAACTGAAAAAGCTGAACTCGTTGGTAATTTCAATGAAGCCAATCAAGTGATTAGCAACATCAGACAACGGGCTGCTGAGATTGAGGGAGCTTTAAAAGAGTTAAAGACTCTTGTTCCTGAAGAATCTGAAGCATCAGATACAGAGGGAGCAGTGCAGCTCCAAGGATAAATACCATTACTATGGTGTATTTAAATGCTTGAATAAAAGCATTTGTCCAAACGCTATTCATTTCATGAGAAAAGTTCTGGATACCTTAAGTGTAGTCTCCTTCCTTTTGGTGGCTGCACTTACTGGCGGTACAGTTTTTGGTTATCTATGGATAACGAATGAAGAAAACCAGGAAAAAATCAAGCAACAAGTCATTGAATCAGTAATGAGTAATGTTCCTATCCCTGGTGGGCTAACTGGACCAGCTTTACCAACCAAAAATCCTGGGAAGCCAAAACTAAAAATTCCTTCTTTTTAATTGAGCGAAATACCTGAGATAAGGGTCAACCCAGTACAGACTAGAGAAATTCAGGTTATGAACGCACCAGTTATTCGTGCGCCTGAGATCCCCATTTCAATACCTATAGGTTTTCCAATTATTGAAATGCCTTGTGTTGAAACTCGGCAAAGTAGTTATGAAAACGATGCATTAATAACGAATGATCCCAAAGGGAATGTCACTCTCTGTCCAGGGGGCGTACCAAGCTACAACTCAATGGATTACACGCCATCGAAATTTATATATTCACAATCGCCGCAACCCCAAAGACATCAAGAGTCAGAGATCCCAGCAGCCGACATTCCGACAACCAAGAAAGATAAGAATTGCCCGCCTCCTAATGCACAGAAAATTGGGACCAAAGTTCCTGACGGGAAGGGGACGAAGGAGATAATTAGTTATCAGTTAATAGGGAACAGATGTGTCACTCAATATTCAGAGGTTTCGTTTTCTCAGCAAATAGTTGATGCAATCCCCTCAGTTCCACAAGTGGTTACCACAACAACTATTACTTTGGTCGCTACTAGTACGGCATTAGCCACTCCACTCCTACTGAAAATAATCAAACCATTAGTCCAGCAAGCTATTAAGAAGATAAAAAAACTTATTGGCCGACCGGAAAAGGAGCTTTCCGATAGAGAACGAAGGGCTCGCCAAAGGGAGTTGACTTATGCAGTTCGGGTGTTAAAGAAAATGAAACGTTAGGTGTTTTATGTCTATGAGGTAAAACTTGTCCAGGTTTTGCTCTCACTATTACATCAGCGCATAAATGAAAAAATGGGGATTTAGGATGAAATTCTATGCCTTTCATTTTTAGACTTCCACATTCTTTTAACCGTGCGATATGCCAACTAAGTTGAGAATCTTTTAAGGCTTGATCTTGTCGTGCGATTTGAGCATCAGCAGCTTGTTTACATCTTCTCTGTAAGGAGCCGTCTAAAGGCATGCTAAATGTAAGGCTTGCTCCTAAGTTAAATGAATGATTATCTTTCTGACCTGTTCTATTTGATTGATAATGAGAAATGCTTCCATCGTCGTTGTAGACAGGTGCATCGTACCAAAATTCTTTAGGTTGTTGCCACGTATGACTATCAGTTACGAAGGGACTAAATGTTAACATTGGACCCTGACAAACTACATTTCCACCCATCGAATTTTGAATCAGGTTTCCATTTAATGTTTGAATTGCCATATTAGTCAGTGAAGCTGATGTATTTGCTACTGGAGCTGCAGTGGAAGATTGTTGTGCGTAAACATTTGATGAGTTAAGTAATATTATTGCGAGAATACTGAGGTAGTTTCTGTAACGCTTTCTATAGTTGTGGAACGATTTATTGTGGTTATGTTCGATAACCCTGGAGCGACATAAGTTTCGACATATTGAAATGCTTGACCAGGATTTGCGATGGTAGCATTTGGTTTTGTGGTTAGATCTGCACCAGTCCACTGATAAGAAGTCCCATTAGTTGTATGAGTAATAGTCGTAGGATCAGGGGCTATTGGTCCATCGAAGTTGATATTTGTTCCATTAATTGAGTATGTATGACCAGTATTGTAATCGTGGGAAACAATAGCTTCAGTTACATTACTTGTAGTAGTAGTAACTGCCGACATTGTTCCCGACGAAAAATTGGGCACAACTGGAACTGCTTGCACCGGAAGGGAAGTTAGAAACAATAATGTTAATAACTTTTTCATCTCAGATGATTAGGATGAGAGTTATAGAGCAGCATCAAGAACCCTAGAGCTAATGAGCCAGCAATAAAAATCTGAAGAAACATCATGGGATCAAAATGGTCGATAGTGTCAAAGCCTGGATGATGAGCAAATAAATAACTCATCAATCGACAACAGATTCAACTGTTGTTTGACCTATAGCTGTTGTTCCTGCACCACCTGCTACCACAGTGACCACTCCACTTGATAATGATGTGCCTGCAAGAGAACCAGCTACACCACCACTGCCAGTTACTGTTGTTCCTGATAGAACAGGTAATGAACCAACTACCCCACTACCAACGGTGGCAGAAGATGGAGTTGCATCACCAGCCTGATAGCTTTCGGTCAGCGAGAAAGCAGAACCTGCGGTCGTTACAGCTTTATCTGTGTGAACTAGGGCCGGAACACCTGATGACAAGCTTCCCAAATTCAGACCCCCAATTTTATTCGCAGTTGTGCTCCCGTCTGCAGTCACAGAAGGAGTTATGTTCGACCCTGACAATGCATAAGTGCTAGCAGCTCTATTGGTTGAGCTATAAGCAGAATCAACTGTTAACTGAGCTGACGATACGATTTTATGTCGCATATCAGCTTGCACTGGGGAAGCTAAGAGGAGAAGGACTAAAAATCGTTTCATGGTTGTTTTGGTGGAATCTTTGCAGGAGGTACAAGTTCAGCACCTTCAATCTTAATAGGGGTTTCGACTCTGATTGTTTGGTACGTTCCACCACCTTGGTTGTTTGCCGCCAGCATTTTTTCAAGATCAGCTTTACTAACTCCTCCTCCATTCCCTTTGCTTTTTGCTGTAGACAGGCCAAAGGAACTAAGTGCACCAGTAAACACACTGGCAATGAAGGTTGGATCAAACGTTTGTTTAGGGAAACCAGGAAGATCAATGTACGCCAATGTGAGACAGAATCCTGACCAGATAACTATCCCCAAACGGACTGCTACACCTATGATCTGAATCTGTTCCTCCTTATCGGGAGTGATATCTTGAAGTTTGCCTAAGACACCACTTTTCTTTTTTGGTTTTTTGTCTTCAGGTTTTTGTGGGGCAACCTGTTGTTCCTCTGGCAAAATAACCTCCATTAATAGAAAACCAAGGTAAGACTAAATGGAATCTATTTGGGCGGCAATCATAGGTGCAGGAGCTTCTGCCTTTTTGATGATTCTTGCAAATGTTTCAAACAGACGAGAGAGAGATATAAGGGAACTATTTCACAGGATCAATCAATTAGAAAAGGACGTAGCACAAATGAAACCTGCTCCACAGAGAAATTGGAGACAGTAAAACCCCTGGCTAAATGTCTCGTTCGGGCCAGGAGTTCTATCTGTGCTTAAGGGGGTAAGCATTTGAAAAGTAACAAAATATTTTTTACTTGACAACTAGATCTAGTGTTATCCCAATAGTTTAGTTTTCTATGGATTTCTTAGGACAGGCATGGTTTTGGGTTTTAGTTGCAGCAGCGAGTGAGCTGATTGCATTAAATCCTAAACTTGAATCCAACTCTGTGATTCAAATGGGGATGAAAGCATTAAGATCGGTAAAGCCTAAGAACAGCGATTCGGACGTTAAATGAGTGAATTCGGAACTAAAAAATGGCGAGAAGAAAATGCTGCCAGAGTCAAAAGAATGAACATCTGGTACCAAGAAGACTGTCGAGATAATCCTGACCATCCACAACATGGTCTCTATACAGGGCTATACAAATTAGCGAAGGAAGGGAAATTAACTAAGAATGTTCTTGGAGAATAATTGCCACCAATTTCTTTTTAGCGTAATGACTAGTCGTGCCAGCAAGTTTTCTTAAGATCCTATTGGGTGTTTTAAACAGGAAATTTTTGTAAGATTCTTCATGAGTAGGTGATCGGTACACAAACAGTGATCCAATCAGATCAAGAATTTCCACCTTTAGACCTCCGAGATTTTTTTGATGCGTATGACAGGCATAACCCTTATATGTTGTCAGCAGTATCTAGGCTTTATGGTGAAATTCTTGAACACGCTCCACATTTATTAAAGAAAGATAGTGGTTGGTATCAAGATTGGATATGGGGTGGGAAGAGAGATTTAAAGACTGGGTTAAAGTTAAAAGAGTCGGAATGAGTTATGGCTTGGGCTGATTGGATGGTTGTAGAACCTTCTCTTGAACAAGAGCTTCAACTAGAAACTGATGCTCGTGCGATTATTGAAGAC
>Ga0098040_1000871_pt1 | contig 13563 bp, 15 predicted proteins | sample 7_EtaG_FD_75065 | JGI IMG/M metagenome (GOLD analysis project Ga0098040, IMG submission 75065) | Marine viral communities from the Subarctic Pacific Ocean - 7_ETSP_OMZ_AT15161 metaG | ecosystem: Environmental > Aquatic > Marine > Oceanic | place: Pacific Ocean | collected 2015-01-08
AATACTTCCTCGTCAAATGAAGCATCTGGCACACATTCTGTGACTATATCTGAAGTTAAAACTACCTTAGTATTAAACGCCATTTTCTTTTGTTTCTTTCTTTACAAACTCACCTTCCAAATCTTCGATAGGTTCTTTGCCTGTTTCTTCCCTTAGTTCATTAATAGTCCAAACATCTGTTAAAGTAACCCTATCAGCACTAGATACGGGTCGTATAGGCATTATTCTTATCTTTAGACCTCCTAGTATAGTATCGACTAAAACGCCCTCAAAAGCCGTTAAAATAGGTTTTCTGTAAGCAGGGATTACTGAATTGTTTACCATTTCGAAAGCAGTCCTTATATCGCTAGAGTTTGCCAACTTTCCTGTTACTTGCATCATTAAAGCTGAGTGCCATCTGTGACCCTCTATAATTCCTTCTTTTGCTAGTTGTTTAAGTTGTAAAAACTCTCCTGTTTGTGGGGTGGTAAATTCGTGTATATTAGCTGCCTGTTCTTTGTCGTCTAAGAGTTCAGCCACTACCTTTCTTGAATTACCTTCGCCTGTGTACTTATTAACTATGTCCCTTATGTATTGTTCTGGGTCTTTGCCGTCTGGCGGCTCACCAAAAAGCTGAAGTAAAACGCTAGGAAAAAAGCCATTGTCTAGCTTGTCAAGATTAAACGTGGAAATCTTATACTCTATGTCTGCATCTTTTAAAGCACCTGAATAGTCTGGCACTCCGTAAGTCTGATATTCTGGTTCGTAGTTCTTAACGTGTATTAAGTAATTACTTTCTGTTCCAGTTAAATCAATCTCACTTATAGGAAATTGCTTATTAGGATAGGTTGTGTCTGTTCCTATGTCCCTCCAGAAGTTAGAAATATAAGCCCTCTCTCCATCCTGTGAAAGTCGTATAGTCGTAGCGTCCCTGTGGAATAGATTAACCCTGTCACCCTCTCTTACGACTTCTATATAAGCGTTCCCGAATACTATGTAATCACTCTGAACTTTCTTGTAAACCTCGTACAAGGTTTCATCGTTTGAGTTTATGGCTTCAGCATACTCAATTTGCGGGTCTGTTAAGTCCTCAGAGTAAAGTAATTTACTACCTACTGAATAAACAACCTTACTTTCCAGTACTGCACCATTAGTAGAAGAACGTCGTTTCCTTAAAGCTAAGTCGTTAATCCAAACATTCTTTGAACCCTCAAAGAAAGGAATCCACTTAGACCTAGTATTTGTCTGGTTTATGTTCTCTCTGGTAACATTTGGCGTCTGTACTCCTGTGACACTAGCAAGAATCCTATTTCTTGGACTTTTCCTCTGTCCGTTGGATTTTGTCTTTATGTCCACCTTCGTATAGTTTTTTAAGTTCGGTTTGTGTTGCCTTTGATAAAATGTGCTGACCATTTGAATCGCTGATAGCACATTCTAAATACTTGTCTTTTACTTTATACTTCATAATTAAATAAAAAAGGGTGAATAGCATCCACCATCCACCCTTCAAAGTTAGTTAAAATAAATCTACGAACCAAAGTCCACAGTCCCAGAAGCATTGCTCTCAATAGTACCGACGTATTCTCGTACTATTTCAGCGTGTTCTGCCGTTAGGGTGATGGTGTATTCATTAGCACCAGAAAGTTCGCCCTCAATCGTTGTATTGACATTAGCTATACAACTAGCTTCCTTCCCGATAATGTTATCCCAACCGACAACAAATCCTCTAAGATACGTTCCTGTAGAGTTTGTTCCCTCAATTACTGCCGTAATCTCTCTAGCATCAACCAGTTCTTGTAATCTCTTACCTTTGGTTTTGTCTACTCCACGTACTTTAAACTCAACCGAGTTTGTGAAAGTAGCCGTGCCGTTTTCGTTAGTGCCTTCAGAGTTAAAACTTTTAGTCTTAAATTCTCCCTCGTACTCATACCACTTGTCACCTACTCCTGTTGTTACTGCCGTGAAGTCTTGTAAACTCCCTGCCGTAAAAGAAGTAATGTTGCAAGTTTCAATGAGGAAAATTCTCGCTAAAGCTGCCCTATTTTGCTCGTTACAAGCTAGAATTAAATCATTTGAAATTCCCATTATTACTTAGTTTTAAAAATTAGTATGCGAAACTGATTAACTCTGGATGCAAGATTTGCGCACCTAACTTGAATTTCACTTTCATTCGGATTACTTCGTCATCGTCAGAATACCAAGTCTTAACCTCGTTAGATGGGCTTAAAACATCAGCACCAACAATCAGGTTAGATGGTGTAGTGAATACACACATATTAACACCAACTCCCGATGCTTGTGGGTTATCTACGTCTGCTAAGTGGGTGTCCCACCCTTTAACCTCTACTACTTCAATTCCTCTAAACTTAACAATTGTACTACCATCTTCTAGGTTTAGTTGTCCCTTTTCGTTTTGGGTGTCTTCTAACGTAGTAAGATAGTTGTCCATTATGGAAGAAGTAACATAAAATTTCTTCTCACTTCTATCAACTGCTCTTAACGTCTTAGATTGATTTTCGTACATACTACGGAAAAGTGTAATTGCACCATCAGCAACCATTGCACCGGCTACCTCAATGTTTGAATCTGTATTCATATCTAAATACTGACCAACTTGTCCTGAAACGTCTCCAATCAAATGTACCCATCCGTCAAATTGGTCGTAGTCAGAAGAACCGGAACCCGCATCTGCAAACCAACAAATTCTAGGAATGTCGCTTTCAAGACCTTTCATTAAAGAAGCCCTTAAAATGTCCTCTACTATCGTTCCTTGTAAGTCGTCAATCTCAACTCCTAACTTAATTGCTTCCTCAAAGATAGTTCCATCAAATGCGTCTTCACACTCTTCTAGGTTACTCTTTACTTTTGCAGTAGAAATTGTTCTGTCTGAAATTGATAACGAACCCTGCTGAGAGAATCCACAAGTAGTGTACTTGCGTAGAATCTTACTAAGGTTGCCCGGTATGTACAAGTTAGTTTTGTCTACTACTTGCATCACTTTATAAATACCGAATACATCTTGTCCACCCTCTTGTGGCTTGTAGAAAAGTTCGGTTAGAAATTCCCTTCCGTTATAGGTGTGAGAAAAACTGGTTGTTACTGAATTTGCCATTTTATTTTTTTATTATTAATTAATATCCTTTTAATCTTGCTGAAATTATCGTCTTTAAAGTGTTTCCAAATACACCCTCAGTATTTTCAACTTCCTCTGTTGGCTCTGTGTCCACTTTTGGTGCTACTTCGACTGGTGTTGCTTTGTACTTAGAAAGTTCCTCTGACAATATTTTGTTGGCTTCTACTAGAGTTTCTTTTTCTCCGTTTAGTGAAGTCAATGTTTCCGCTAATTCCTTATTCTCTGTTCCTAGAGTGTCAAGCGTTGTAGCTATCTCAGAAATTTCGTTTGTTATTTCGTTTTCGTCTGCAATCTTTACTTCTTTGTTTGCAGATATAAAGTTGGTAACCTTTTCCGTAAGGTCTTTCAACTGGGTTGTTAATGGGTTTAAGTCCATATCGTTTAGTATTTGTTCTTTTTGGTTGTTTGTTAAAAAACTATTAATTATCTTTTCTTTATTAATCTTTGCAGCAATCTTCACTGGTGCTTTTATGCTAGTTACAAAACCCAGTTCCTTTGCTTCTTCAGGGCTTAGAAATTTATCCTCGTTCATTATATCTCGGATTGTTTCTTCGCTTTGTCCTGTCTTTTTAGTAAAAATAGATACCATTCGGTTGTCTATCTTACGCATATCGTCTGCAACACTATCAAAATCTTCTGCACTTCCCTGTGCTAGAGTATGAGAATTATGTATCAAAAAAAGCGAATTTTCGCTAATCTCTACTTCATCCCCTGCCATTGATATAACTGCCCCTGCTGAAGCCGTTGCTCCTATTATATTGACCTTAGTATTAAAAGGGTGTGAAGCAATTAAATCGTGGATAGCAAGACCCTCAAAAGCACTACCACCCAAAGAAGCTATATTTACTACAAGTTCTGTTTGTGTGTTTCCTAGTTCCGTCTTAACTGATTCTAAGGTGTTTCCCTCGTCAAAGAACGAATCCCCAATCTGTCCGAAGATGTCTATTTCTGTGAGGTCTGAAGATGCTTTAATCTCAAAATGTCGCATAGGACAAAAATACTTTAAGGAATTTGCAATCTCTTGCAACTTCTATGCAAATTATTTTTTAGTGACTATTTCGTGTATCATTCTAAAGGATAGGTTGTACTTAAAGCAAAGGTCGTCATATATATCAGTCATACTCATTTGCCCACTTATAACCATTGTATCGTAGTCTTTATTTATAGCCCTGTTCCTTATAGCTTTTCTGTCGATTAGATTATCCTTTGCCATTTGATAAATAACTTTCTCTGAAATATTATCTTCAAATTGTTTTGCGTATTCTTTTATTAAGTCCATATATGTTACCTCCATAATTTTATTGCTCGTTTCCAGAATCTTATTATCATTACCCTACAATCATTACAGGACATATTTTTAAGTGGATAGGGTTCTATGTATTTGTCAAACTTATTAAATAAGGTTTCTAGTTCTGTCCTATCAGCATACATTTTACCGCTTACCTTTTTATAAGAGTGTAGTATTTCCCTCTTTTCTTCGTCACTTATTAAGTCGGCTCTTTCTTCTAATGTAGTTGGCATTTCGGACTTTTAATAGTTAATTTATTGACAATAGGACAACCGCAATCGTCACACTTTTCGACCTTTAAAGTGAATCCTAGAAACTTGTAACCCTCCCTAAAAAACATACAATCTTTACAAATGTTATATCTCCTTTTCTTCTCTATTTTATTAGTAAATAAACTATCCATAAGACCTTATCCTATCTCTGCTTCGTTTGTTACATTCAATACACTTGCCTGTTGCTCGGTTGTATCAGTCACTACATTAACTACTTTGATTGTGTCCATCTGTGAAACAAATTGCTCAGTAGTGCCAGAAATATCTGTCGGACTTTCTGGAAAACTAATAGGCGCAGGGATTCCCCCTTGTTGGAATTTTGTTATTCCTCCATTCTCAAAAGCTACTCCACCCCCTGCTTGATTTATGCTACTTAACAAAGCACCATATTTTGCCGTGCTACGCTTGTTTATAACGGCTTCTCCACCCTCGAACTCGTATTGTCCGTCAATGGTAGGTATTCCACCTCTTGCGTGGCTCTTGCCTTGTAATACTCCACCTTGTTCCATTTTAGCACTTATTCCTACTTTCGCTGCCGTAAAAGCTGCTTTTATTAATGCAGCCAATAGTGCCGACTTTGCTACTCCCGCAGCACCAAACGTGGCAACACTTTCTGCACTTGCTAACGACCTTGCAGTAGCTTCAGCAATAGCCAGATTAATAACATTTTCTAAAGTTTTCAATCCAGACAAAGCAAGTGACCTACCAAAGTTTTTCTGTGCATCTTCACCCCCTGCAATCGCTTCACCTAATACCTTTCCAACATCATTGGCAAAGCCCATAGTAAGTGCTTCTTTTTTCTTAAAGGATTCTTCTTGTCTTTTTAATGATTCCTCTGTCGCTTTCTTTTCCTTTTCACTTTCAATGTCGGAATATTTATCTCTGATTGCTTGTAGGTCTGATTCTAATTGTTCCTCTAGTGTTGTACGTAATTGATTTTCTAACTCACTTTCTCCCTCTATTTTATTTACCTTATTTTCAAAGTCAAATAGTGCTTGTGTTTCTTCTCTTTCTTGTTTATTTTGGATAGCATCTATTTCCAACTGGTCAATCTCGTTTAATAATTGTGCCGTGAGTTTTAATAAATCGTTTGCAGATTTTTCTTTTGCTTTTCCCTCTTGCTCAGTATTTTCTATTATTGTTCCAGTTTTATTATTTGAGGTTTCAATTTCCTGTAAGGCAATAGCTTCTAAATCAATACCACTTTCTAATAATGTTTCGTTTACATTTGCTAATTGTTGTTTAACTATTGTTTCGGCTGCTATACTTGCTTGTGCCTTTCTTATTCTTTCTACTAATAATTGTTCTGCTTCACTTAATTTTGTTACTTCAAAAGAAAGATTGCCCGTTTGGGTTGTACTCATTCCTAACGCACCTGCTTCATCCCTCAGAACATCTAAAATAGTTAAAGAAACGTCTTTAGATTGTTTTAATTGATTTAACCATTCCTTGTTAATCTCAACTCTAGATAGTTGGGTTTCAAATCTTAATCTTTCAGCAAGTAATTCTTTCGCCTGTTCACTTTGTAAGGCTTGTCTTATTGCTATTTGTTTAACGAGTTCTGTTGTATTTAAAGATAATGCACCAGTTTCTTTGTCTATATTAACAACCGACGTTCCAAACATATCAGAAAGTTCACCAGTAATTGTTGATAATCTTCTGCTTTCTTCGGTGGTTAAATTTGTTTTTTCAGCAAGGGATTCGTACTCAGATTTTAAATCATTTGCCTTTGAAATATTTTTAGTATTTTCTTTAAATAGAACCTGAGTAGATTTTTTCGCTTCATCAGTTGCAGTCATTAAAGATAACAGATTCGTAGTTATATCTATAATACCACGTAATGTTCCACCTATAACTCCTTGTCCATCTTCTACACTTAAAATAAAACCCTCCCAAGCTGAATTTAATAATGTCAAAGCACCTGACAAAGTATCTAACTGAGTGTCTGCCATTTTCTTTGCAGCACCCCCCGCATTGTTTAATTTTTCTTCTAAAATAGCTGCATCTTCGCCAGTTTCAGCAAGGATAGTTCCCACTACTGCACCCCTCTTTCCAAACAACTCTAAAGCAGTTTTGTTCTTATCGGTTGAGGTATTTATTTTCTCCATTGCTTCCTCAAACGTCAATCCTTGTTTACTTAGTTCTAAAAAGACATTTCTCAATGATGTCCCTGCCGTAGAAGCGTCTACTCCCCTATCAACCAAAACGCCCAACATTGAAGTAGTTTGTTCTATATTAAGCCCTGCGTTCTTTGCTACTGGTGCGACTGCTCTCATTGAAGTAGCAAACTTCTCCATATCTAAAGCACTAGAAGAAAAGGATTTAGCCATTACGTCTGTGACCCTTTTAGTGTCTTTAGCACTTAAACCAAAGGCTCTTGTAGTTGAACCTGCAACTTCGGCTGCTCTTGCTAGGTCTGTTCCTGTCGCTGCTGCAAGGTTAAGCGTGGCTTCTGTTGCGTTTAATATTTCATTTGTACTAAATCCCAACTTCGCAAACTCTTTTTGTAATTGACTGACTTCTGTTGCCGTAAAAGCCGTACTTGCACCTAATCTTTTTGCATCTTCTGAAAGGTCTGTTATTTCGTCACTTGTCTTTCCTAAAACGGCTGCTAAGTCTGCGTTGGCTTGTTCAAAGTCTTTAAAGATTCCCACCACATTCTTGACTAACATAAACGCTGCCATTACTCCAAGAAACTGACCTGCCATTCCAGTAAGTGCCTTTCTGATTCCCATTACAAAACCAGAGGTTTTTTTCATTGCTCCATTAGCAACCAAAATAGATTTAGAGTATTGTCGTACTCCCATCTGTGCTTTCTTGGTTCTTATGGTGTTTTGGGATATTGCTCTACTATATTGTTTTTGAGTAATCGTGCCATCTTTAACGGCTTTGTTTAAATTTCTTTTTGTTTGTTGAAGTTTTCTTACTTTATTTTGTAATTGTCCCAACTTCTGCTGAGCATCCCCTATGTCTGCCTTAACGCTTAATACTTTTACTAAATTTTCTGCCATTACTTTAGATATATTTTTTTAATTTTTTCGTTTGATTCAATAGTAACTGGCACTCTTTCACCGCTTGTGTTTATAATGTAAACCTCACCACCATACAGAGTTAAGTCGCCCTCTGAATCTACTCTTAATCCTGTTACTCTTTCGTTCTCTGTGCCTACTCCTATTGCAATTTTATCGTCTGTTATTTCTGGGTAACTTCCTAAGAAAGTTTGATTACTATACTTTGCTACGCATCCCTGACCTAGTGCCAAAGAACCTGAACCCTTTGCAGCTTTGTTGCCTGTTCCGTTATTGACTACCATTCCCATCTTATTTGGGTTGCTTCCGTTGGGTGTTGTTCCGTCTGTGCTTGTTCCTTCGCTTACTACTTGTCTGCGTTCTTGTGGGAAGTCACCGCCAGTAGGGTCAGGAAAAGGTGGTGGACTCCAGTCAGTATCTACGACTATCTTTGTTTCTGTGTCGTCTTGATTATGATACTTTAATAACGTAACCTTAGTAAGTGGCTTAAAGGGACTATAATCGCTTATCGTGTCTATAATCCAATACCCTTGTACTTCTTCTGGGTTGTTTATATAAACCGGTTTACGTATGTCTAAAGTCTGGTAATCGTTAGGACTTAAATTAAAATACGCTTGTAATTGAATACCATCTTCTATAATAGTCATTGTCCTATCGTAATAGGTCTTAAACAATCCATCGTTCTGTGCAAAACTCAATGAATAAGGTACTGAGTTTCCGAATACCTCAATCGGCAAAGCTGATGGTATATTTGAATAGTTTGTTCCATCTACATTAATATAAAGTGTATCTCCATCTATTGTCTGTGTTCCGTATTGAAAGTTTAATATTCTAGGTTGAAAAGCTAGACTTTTAGGGGGGTGTCCTAGCGTAGATTCATTCCACATTCTTGCAGTAATTCCGTAGTTTGTTGTGTTTGGGTTTGCTACTGCTCGGTCATCGTGGATTATGTAAGTAGGTGCTATTACGCTTGTTTCTACATTGTCTTGTCCTTTTGGAAATCTGTCAGGAAACGTATGCTTATAAGAGCAATATAAGTTATTAGAATATAGCTTTTGTTCGTTCCTCTCTGCTAGAAATTTATCGTTAGAATCTTCTGTATACTTAAACAATAAATCCCTTTTATAGTCGGTTATAAACTTAATCCTTTCTTCCTTGTCAATAGCCAGTTTATCAGTCCAATCTACACCAGTTGTTATTGCTTGAAAGAAACTATCCCTTTCCTCTACGTATACTGTTTTCGTCTTGTTATTGGTGTACCAATATAGATTAAATATTTTAGTAATATCAGCGAACAAATCCAGTACGTTAATATCAGGAACTACGTCTGCTATCACGTATTCTTCACCTTCGAGAATTTGTTTGCTCATATCTATTAGTTCGAAATAAGAACCAAAAGGTTTGAATTTTATATAGTCATAACTTAAGGGGTCTGGTGTATGGTCGTTTTGACTATAATAATAGTGTGCTGCTTGTCCTGTTACTCCTGATATAGAACCAGTAATTGTTTCTGGTCCAAACGCCACGTCGAACCAATCAAATTCAGGGTCAGGTGTTCCTGTATGCTTAATCTTAAGTCGTAATATCTGGTCTGTCGTAGGGGTTAGATTATCCCTTGCAGTTACATTTAATACCACCTCTGCTTGAAACCCCGTTGTTCCCCCAGTTATAGTTTCCCCGTCTACAAAATTTCCTGTACTATTTGTTACTTTTATTACTGGTGGTCTACCTAATAGACCTATTCTTGCTTGTACTTTGTCACCACTATTAAATTCATAATATCCTGATTCCCTTACTTCTTTTCCTGTTATAATAGAATACGGAAAAATAGTATCTAACGCTGAGCCATTTTTATACAAAAATACTCCCAACTGAACATTCGGTGTGCTTGATTGGTAGGGGTCTAACGTAATTCTAAACCTATACTTTCCTTTCTTAGAGATTGTATATTCATTATTAGTGGTGTTATAATTCCCACCAGTATCGAAATTATCTCCAGTAGAATCGTCATCAAAAGCCAATAAAGAAACCAATCCCTGTTGTCCTAAATTGTTTGTGTCGAGGTCACAATAATAAGTCGTTACTGAACCGGATGAGCTAAAAGATGCTCTGAATAGTTTGTCGTCTACTACTGCCTGTGACACTTCAAATTTCTCACCTACAAACGGAAAAATTAACTGCTTGAAGTCTGCCGTGTCCATAAACGTAGAACTTAAATTGTATCCTACCTTGTTAAGGCTATTTTCTATTATTGCCCTGTAACGCAACGCAGGAAAGAAGTCTTCTGTCGTTAGGGTTGTTCCATTTTCATACTCTCCATAACAAACCCAAGGGTAAACAATGTCCCACCCACTATCGAAAGTTTGTGACCAACTATTCGCAATATTTGTATCACTATAAACAACAGAAGCAAATGGATAGTTATAGTCCAAGTCTGGTAATTGCGTTTCAGCGAGGTCGGTCATCCATTGAACATTATCACCGAAGAAAGTCATTACATAATATTCAATCTTATTTCTGACTTCAATATCTGTTATCTTTACATAACCTCTTTCTATTATAATGTCATCTACTAATACGTTAGCCGTCTTGCGTTCTCTGAAGCCATCTACGACCTTTTGATTGGTTGAGTATAGGTAATGTAGTAACTGGTTATTTTCTTTCGTAGAAGGCACTTTAAACGTCTTTGAATAAGCACCGCCACGCTTAGAAATGTTATTCAAACTGGCTAATCTTTTGGTAAGCGTAAAAGGAAAATCCTCGTCTTTGCCTATGTCTATCGTTCCCAGAATACCCTTAATAGAATCTCTTATTTCTAACTTAGTCCTCACCCTTTGTGTGTTATTCGTTCGTTGGCTTTTATCAGCTTAAAGTTTGCTTGGAAAATCTTGTTAGATGAATTTAAGGTCTTGACCTTTCTTGACGTTACAATCACAGGAACAAAAACATTACTTCCTTCATCTATCCATACATTATTAGATAATCCGATTTGACTGAGCCATACTAATTCTGCTTTCGTTAGAGCCTTAGAAAATATCTCAATAGAGTCCTTGCCTGTTGTTTTTAGTATTGTATCTCCCCTATCTTTTACTGCATATCCTTGTTCAATTACTCTTTCGTAGGTGCTTGAAGAAAACCTTAGCTCTTCCCGCCTTTCAGCATTGAAGGTATAAGCATCTATTCCACCCAAAGGATTAACCCACTTTAACCTTAAAGCGTTATCGTTGCAACTCTCGTCAAAGTTAAACCTTATTTCTTCTGACAAAGTGACTGCCCCTGTGTCCTCTAAGGTCACAATAAAATAATCTATGTTCGTTGCTATCAGCCTTGCATCAATAGTATAAATCCCTATTTTATCTGAGGGCAGAAAAGACGTTGTTGTTGTGCTGCTTTGTAGTACGTCTGAACTATCATAACCTTTCAGCCTACCTCTTTTTGTGCCAGTAGATAGGAAGTTTAATTGTATCGTTTCTGTTCTCTTAACGCTTAATGTCTTAGGTGAGTGTGTTAGGAATCTCTTATCTGATGTCTCTACTGAAAACACATCCAAGTCCTGAGTTTCTTCGTGCTGAAGTGCCGTGTTTATAGCCCATATAAAACCAGATGTTAGGTCTGAATTTACTCCTGTTTCATCTTCTGTCCAAGCAGTTGTAAGAACTCCACCTGATTCTGTTACGTCGTATATTTCAAGATATACTTTTACCTCTGACTTATCCGCATCTATTAATTCAGTTGCAGTAATCGTTTCAAGATTCTCTGTTAAGTAATCCTGACAAACACTCTGAATATCAAAATCAAAAGTGTTTATTGTTCCGAATCGTGGGTCTTTGTCAATACTTGCCCTCTTTGTTCCGTCAATATATACATCTGATATCACCCTAACTGATGAACTTGTTGAACTTGTTATAGTCCAGATTACAGGGTTGTAAGCTGATGTTTCTGTATCTGGATTTGCCGTTATACTTAGTGCCATAATTAAAATATCCAAATTCCACCGCCACCTACTCCTGTGCCGCCTCCGTGAAATTCTATTTGTTTAAAAATCTTATCTACTTTCTTGTCTAACTTCTTACTGGCTAAATCAGTAAGCCTCTTATTGATTATTGTTTCCCTTTTATTAAGGGCTTCTTTTATAAAACCTTTTCTCTTTCCTGTGCTTGAAAAACGATAGCTTCTTCGTGTTGGCATCCCCTCTTTCTTGTGCTTATTAGCAGTTGCAAATGCTGCTGCCTTTGGGTCTGCTGCTCCCTTTTGTCTGAAGTATGCTATTAACGCTTGTATGTATTGACTTCTTCCCCCACCACTTCTTCCAGAATAAGGAATCCTATTAGCTTTCACTCCCTTGTCTAAATAGTGAGCATATTTGTTTGCCCAGATACTAACATCAAAGCCGTTAGGGTCGTCTTGTATTCTTCCCTCTAAACTATTAATCAATGAACCAGTATTCTTGTGTCCTTGGTCTATTAGCTCACTTGCTAAAGCTAAAATTAAAGTCCTTATAAGTCTGTCCATTAATAAGAAAATGTCCCAAGCGTACAACCTACATTGCTCGACCTGAATATTAAACTATACTTAATCCCTACCAGTTTATCGTTATGAGAATTGCTTACATACGTTCCACTTAATTCTGTGTCATTCATTAACGTAAACGCACCACCTAATCCTATTGTTCTACGCAGAACTTCTGCTATGTATTGGTCAGCAATTATCTCAACATCAGAGTATTTGTTTTGCAATGTCTTTGTTTTCTTCTCACTTATTTTGTATATATCCCACACAATCAAATCAATAGAATAGGTCTTTTCTTTAGGGAGATAATTATTAAACGTATGAATATTAGAAGAAGTTAGGTCTGAGTTGAACTGAACCATTGGATAACTCTTTTCTTGGTCGGCATTTATATCACTTAGTAGTCCGAAATTAAAGCTATTAACCGAAGCAAAAGCCGTTGCAATCGTACTCAATTCATCTATTATTCCTTGTATGTTCATTAGTCAATGTTTCTTTGTGTTTCCAGTATTGTTAATATATGTTTATACTTCCAGTATTCAATCCTTATCCTTTTCCCTAGTTCCGAATCGTTGCTATTATTCTCTACCAATATTCCAATCTCTTTCCAATTCATTGAAATACTTTTAAGTCTGTTACATAGCTATCATTCATATAATGTGCAGGGACTATTGTCGTGTCTAATACTGCCCTAATTCCTAGATTTTTCACGTCCTCAAAGAAATAAGAATCACTAAACGTATTCGGGTGTTTAGGGTCTATTCTAAAATCTATTTCTTCTAAGACGTCTCTGTGTATTAATACGCATCCCATCCCTGTTGCGTAAACGTCATAACCGACACCAGAGTTCTCTTTTATTTCTCCACTAAACAAGCTATCTCCTGTCGTGGGGTTTAATCTCATTCCTCTTTTGTCGTCACTTTCTGTTAATCCTTGTAGACATAATCCCTTTGCTTTATCGTCAGTTATAAAGTATGAAAAGGCGTGTACTGGATTCTCAAAAGACATAAGATACTCTAATATATTAAGCGGAACAAAGACGTCTGTTTCCAGTAAAAACAACCATTCGTAACCATCCATTAAAACCTTTTCTCTAATTAGGTTCTGGCTTCTTGTAATGTACTCAGTAGGGTTTCCGTAGGGTTCTAATCTCTCAGCGTTTAACCCTATCTTCCATAACCTTTGAACGTGCTGCTTATCTTCTGAAGTATCGACTAGATAGTTGTCGTAATTATGATATGTAAAGGACTGGACTTGTCGAGCATATAAGGATATACAATAATCCTTTTTATCGCTTGTTGGTGCTGCTACTAATATGCTCATTGTGTAAGTCTGTTTCTACCTTTTCAGCCA
>Ga0098040_1000876_pt1 | contig 13534 bp, 9 predicted proteins | sample 7_EtaG_FD_75065 | JGI IMG/M metagenome (GOLD analysis project Ga0098040, IMG submission 75065) | Marine viral communities from the Subarctic Pacific Ocean - 7_ETSP_OMZ_AT15161 metaG | ecosystem: Environmental > Aquatic > Marine > Oceanic | place: Pacific Ocean | collected 2015-01-08
ACTAATGCAGCAGGTTTAGGATTAGGTACAGCAGCTTCTGCAGATATAGGAGTATGTGCTACTAATATTGCTGATGTATCTTTAGCAGATTTAAGATATGTAAGAACTTCAGCTACATCTACAATAGTAGCTTCTGATTTACATATTAAACAAGGAAGTTTAATTGTAGGTACATCTTCTCGTGCTTATAATCCTATATTAACATTAACAGATGCAGCAAGTATTACAAGTGATTTTGCTAAAGGTAATAACTTCTTAGTTACTATAGGTGGAAATAGAACATTAGCTGCACCATCTAATGCAGTTGCAGGACAAAGTGGTTCTATTTATATTATACAAGATGGTTCAGGTTCAAGAACTTTAGGATACAATACAGTTTTTCAATTTGTATCAGCAACAGTTCCAACATTAAGTACAGGAGCTGGTGATGTAGATATGTTAGTTTACATGGCACGTAGTGCAGCAACAATAGACGCAGTATTATTAAAAAACTTTGATAGGTAAATAATGTCCTCAACAAGTTCTAAACTCGTTAAGATGAACTTTCAACCAGGTATTAGAAGAGAGTCCACACAATATGCAGAAACTAATTCTTGGTATGATACTAATAATGTACGTTTTCGTGCAGGTAAACCAGAGAATATAGGTGGATATGAAACTAAAGTATCTGCATCTTTTAATGGTTCAGGTCGTGATCTTATAGCATGGACAGATAATGATCAGTTTAAAAGAGCTATGTTTGGTACAGCTCAAATGTTATATGAACATAGTGGTGATGAAATATTTGATATAACACCTGTATCATCTAGTGCATCTTTAACAAATGCATTTAGTGTAGCAGTAAGTGCTAATGTTGTTACAGTATCAGCTACAGCACATGGTAGACAAACAGGTGATTGGGTATTCTTTACAAGTACTGCTACAATAGGTGGTAATATATTATTAGGAACAGATACTTATCAAGTTAATGTTAATAATGCAAATACTTTTAATGTTAGTGTAGTTACAACAGCAAGTGCTGCACAATCATCTTCTGGTAATGGTCATATACATTATCTTTTAAATACTGGTGTATCAAATGCTGCAACAGGTTTAGGTTATGGTTCTGCATCTTATCAAGCAACTGTATGTGCTTCTGATACTAGAGCATGGAATCAACCAACATCTACAGGAGCTAGTGATTTCTCAAGTGAAATAACACAATGGAGTTTAGATAATTGGGGTGAAGATGTAGTAGCAAATAGAAGAAAAGGATCTATTTATTATTGGGATACAGATGCATCTACTACACCATTAAGAGCAACAAAAGTTTCAGGTGCTACTAATTCTACACCTACTACTGTTGATAGTATTATAGTATCTCCTAATGATAGACATTTAATCGCATTAGGTGGTAATGAATTTGGTACAACAGCCAGTCCTGGAGGAACATATAATCCTATGACTGTTAGATGGTCTAATCAAGAAGATTATACAAATTGGGTTCCATCTATAAGTTCTACTTCTGGTGAAGTTATTATTGCTGATGGTACAAAAATTGTAGGTGGAGTAAGATCTCGTAATGCTATTAATATATGGACTGATAATTCTTTATGGTCTATGACTTTTGTAGGTCCACCATTTACATTTCAGTTCTCACAACTTGGAACTAATTGTGGATTAATATCTCAACATGCAGCTATTGATTATGATGGTAGAGCAGTATGGATGGGATATGATAATTTTTATACATTTGATGGTCAAGTAAAAAGTTTAGATTGTACAGTAAGAAGATATATCTTTGAAAGATTAAATATAAGTCAAAAGGATAAAATATTCTGTGGAATAAATTCAGAGTTTAAAGAAGTAATTTGGTTATATCCTTCTAATGACTCTAGTGAATGTGATAGTTATGTTGTATGGTCTCCTGATGAAAACTATTGGTCTTATGGAGATAGTATATTTACAACCTTTGCAGATAAAGCAGTATTTGGAAATACAATAACAACAGGTTTACAAGGAACAAATCCTGCATCTAATAAATTATTTAATAATGAAGTAGATGGAATGTATACAGCAGATGGAGTAGCTATGTCTTCCTATATTGAATCAGCAGATTTTGATATAGATTCTGGTAATGAAGTAATGTTTTTAAATAGAGTTATTCCTGATTTTAATTTAAGTGATGGTAGTTTAACATTCTCAATTAAAACAAAAGATTTTCCTGAGAGTAGTACAACAAGAGAAAAACCAAATCCACCACATACTGTAACAAATTCTACAGCAAAGATAGATATGAGAGCCAGAGGAAGACAAGGGAGAGTAAGAGTGTCTTGTAACTCTGCAGGTACTAGCTGGAGATGGGGTTCTATTAGATTAGCTATTCAACCAGATGGTAAAAGATAATGGCACGTTATCCAGCAGTACCTAGATTATATGATGAATTAAAAGATATTCCTAAAGTTGAAAAGGTATATAAAGATTTAGAACAATGGGGTGGAGCTTTAGTTAATCAATTAGATACTAGAGATTTAAAAGTAGATGCACAACCTTCTACTAAGATATATACAGTTACAACAATAACTGATATAGGTAGTCCTAGAAAAGGTGATATAGCATATGCAGCATCTGCAGGAAAGTTTAAAGGATATGTTAGTACAACAGCAACACAAGCATGGGCAGATTTAAATTGAAGAAGAATGAATTTTTTAAGTTTCTTAATGAAAGTACTTATATAAATAATATTAATTCAGGTAGAATTATACCACCAAACATGTATAATTCACAAGAAACTGTAAAGCCTATAGCAGACTCTGCAAAAATAGTGTATAATAGTAATAGTAATTTTATTGCAGATAATACAAAACCCCAATCAAACTATATGAATGTAAAAAACAATGTACAAAAAAATATATAGACAAGAAGGAGGACTAGCTGAAGAAGGGTATCGTGCTCAGATACGTGAAGCTGCTAGGAAAAAAATTGAAGAGTTTAATAGGAGTAATAGAGGAGAAGTAGGACAAAGAGTAAGAACACCTAAACCTAGATATGCACCAAGGCGTAGAGATAATAATTTAAATTTAGATTCTGATTTACTAAATCAAGCAGGTAGATTAGCTACAGAGTATATAAAAAACCCTACAAAAATACCTACTGATAAAGGATTAACAACTTTATTTCATGGTACACCTTATAAAGAAGGTATTATGGATGAAGGTTTTAAAAGTTCTAAAGTATTTACAACTACAGATCCAAAGAAAGCTTTAGATTATGCAAAAGAAGGTAGGTTAAGAGGTACTCCATTTGGACCAGTAACAGGAGATGTATTAGAAACTAAAGTACCTACAAGTCAAGCAGAGTCTTTATTAAAAAGAGGATTGACACGTACCCCAGAAGTAGTTTTAAGTCCAGAAGAAGCTACTAAAATTTTTCAAACTGGTGGTGGAGATATAGTAGGTAGTCCTTCGTTATTAACAAAAATTGGAAAAACAGTAGGAAGAGTTGCAGGTCCTGTAGGTACAGGATTATCAATAGCTGATGCTATAGCAAGATATAAAGCAGGTGATTATTCAGGAGCAGTATTATCTACATTAAGTGCAATACCAGGTATAAGTATCCCTATTACACTTGCACAACTTGGAACAGATTATATGGGATGGACAGGTGCAGGTAAAGATGAAGGAGGACTAGCAAGTTTACCTGAAGCTCAACCTATAGGAGAAAGACCTAAAACTACATATTACAATACATGGACACCTGAACAATTAACAGGACCATTATGGAGTGCTGGTGAAAGTTATCTTACTCCTGAAGCTTGGAGTAAAAGTCCAAAAATGTCACCACCTGGATTAGATGCATATGATAGAGTATTTACAGATAGAGTTAATTGGAATAGAGATTGGGCAAATAAAAAAATTGCTGAAATACAAGCTCAAAATTATTCTCCTGAAACAGAAGCAAGATATATTGCAGATCGAAAACGTCACCTTGCAAATGTTGAAGACTTAGTTAATAGACAAACAACAGATTTTAATACACAAAGAAATTGGGCATATGGACAATTAAATCTTCCAGTACCTACACAACCTTATACACCTATAGGATTTCAAAATCAACAACAAGGACTACCTAGCTTAATGAAAATAGTAAATGAACAACAAAATCCTACACCAGTTGATCCAAATGCTCCATATGGTTATGTAGAATATACACCTCCTTTTCAAGGAGGAATGTTAATACCACCAGGAGGAATTAAACCTATAAGAGTTCCTGCAGATCAATATGGTAATCCTATAAAACCAGGTTTAAAGGCAATATAATGACACCACCAAATGAATTAGAACAACTTGCAGAATTTCAAGATGCAATACAAAGTAATAAAGGATTAGAGAGGTTAAGAGCTATGCAATATTTACAACAAATGAACAATCAAGGATTAATGGAAATGCCACAGGTTACACAACAACCTGTTATACAAAGAGAAAATGGTGGTCGAATTAGTTTTGAAAATCTTGATGAAGTTGATGCAGCAAAAGCAGCAGGACAATTAAATGCAGGTGATAAATTTTTAGTAAAAAATATGTTAGGAGAATTTATAATAGGTCCTGATGGTAATATTGGTCAAGTAGAATTAGATGCAAGTACTCGAAATATGTTAAGAGAAGGTACTATGCAAGATGATGCATATATTAGAAGTCAATTTGATGAAGAAGGTAATCTTATACCTGGAGCTTTTAATAACTTAATGGAAAATAGAGCAGATGGTGGTCCTGTTGTTAATAGATTTTTTGGTGGTGGTGTTGTAGACGTAATTAAACAACTAAAAGATTCAGATACATTTAAATCTACAGAAAATACAGGAACACCTCAAGTTATATCAACAAGTGTACCTTTTATGGGTGGTTCTGGTACATATACTCCTGATCCTAATGTATCACAAGCAGAAGCTTTAGAAAATCTTAAAAATATGGGAGGAGGTTTTTTTGGAGGTGCTTTAGGTAATGTTGCAGCACAAGCATTTGAACAAGGATTACTACAACCTACAGCTGGAGCTGCATCAGAAGTTAATTATCAAGAAGATCCCATGAGTTCTCCACAAGCTATGAATGATGAAATAGTTAATACTCAAGGAGAAGGTATTACTTTTAATTTTGGTGCTGCTAACTTTATATCAAATGCAGGTGGTCCTATACCTCTTCGTGAAAATACTGCACAAGGTGTATTTGATAGATCTACTAAAGGTGGTGGAATAGATACTGGTAATTTTCCTAGATACCAATATGGTCCAGGAAGTAAAATTACAGATACATGGGGATCTAATGAACCCCCAAACAATACAGGATGGGATATAAATATACCACACGATCCAAATGCTACAGGACCTTTTATAAGAAAAAAACCAGAAGAAACTAATCCTACGTCAGGTCTACTAGTAATGAAGTTAAATCCTGAAACTGGAAATTATGAAAGCTCTCCTAATAATTTTGGAGTAACGAGAGCAGGTGGTGGTCAAGCAGCTCCTGATCAAATGGCTCAAGGATTAGCAGGTCTTGGTAGATATGGTGATAACATGCTTCTTCATATTAATCCTGAAGAATTACAAGGATTAGCTTCTATGGGGAAAATAACTTATAATCCTATAACAGGTTTACCTGAAGCATGGGGTTTTAAAAGTTTCTTTAAACCATTTAAACAAATAGCTAAATCTGTTAAAAAGGTAGCTAAGTCTAAAGCTTTTAGAACAATAGCTCCTCTTGCTTTAACTATTGCAGCACCTTATTTAGCTGCTAGTTTCTTTCCTGCTACATTTGGTGTAGCTGGTGTAACTGGAGGATTAGCTGCTCAAGTAGCTGCTATGGGTCCAATAGCCTTTGGTGCATCCACAGCTATAGGTAGTGGACTAGGAGCATTAGCTGCTGGTGCTAAACCTAAAGATGCTTTAAAAGCAGCAGCAATGTCTGGTATAACTGCAGGTGGTATGAGAGGATTTACTAATTATATGGACCCAAATATTGATTCTGTTTGGGGTAAAACGTATGGTGGTGGAGGAACTAAAGCTAAAACATTTGGAGGTTTTGGTGTAAAAACAGGAAGTCCAAGTTCATTTAAAGCAGGTTATGCACAAGGTCCTGGACAACAAGTTTATCAAAATCCAGCAGGACCTGGTAATCAATTAGGTGCACAAAGATATGAAGACTTACAATTATCTCAACCAGATATAACTTCTGGAGGAGCACCAGGAACAACAACTGTTGAGTCTAGACCTTTTGATTATGGAGCAACAGCAGATATGGGACCTTATCAAGGAAGTTTTACTCCAACTCCTGAACCAGTTAATTTACCACCAGATCAACTTAATATGGTATCTGATGCCACACTTACTCCTGGGTATAGTCAAACTACAGGTCCTCAACCTAATATGTTACAAAGAGCAGGTCAACAAATAGTAGATAGTCCAGTTGGTCAAGCAGTATCAGATGCTGGACAATATGTAGCTGATATTCCAATGGGTGATTATACTGTAGGAGATATAGGTGGAGCAATGTATGATGACTATGGTACAGGTATAGGACTTGCAAAACTTGCTGCTATAGATGCTACAATTCCTGATTATAGAGAACAATATGCATTAGAAGATGAACGTAAACGTCAATTAGAAGAGTTAGAAAAATTAGGGTATAGTATAGAATTATCTGATGCAGAGACAGGATTTAATCAAACAATGGTTATAAGAGATCCTTCAGGTAAAGTTCTTCCAAGTACTTTATCTATACAAGATCTATTAGATAGAGCATATGGTAGAACACCTAGAACTCGTTTAGTAGATCGTACTGATTATGCTCCAACTACAGCTAAACATGGTGGATTAATTAACTTAGCACATGGTGGAGACTTTAGTGGTAAAGTTACTGGTAATGGTCATGGTATGCAAGATAATGTTTATATGCCTATTAAAGAAGATGGAGAACAAGTAGGTACTTTAGCAGTATCTCCTTCTGAATATGTTGTAGATGCTTATACAATGTCTGCACTAGGAAATGGTAATGCAGATGCAGGTGCAAAAGTAATGGATGGTGTTGTAGAAAGTGTACGTAAAAAAGCTTATGGTACAATGCGACAGCCAAATGAAATAAATGGGTTACAGGCTTTAAAACCTATGATGATGGGAGTATAAAATATGGCAATTTGGTCTTCATTATTTGGTAAACAAGAGGTGACACCTGCAGTAGGTGCTCAAATGATTTCTACTACAGAGTTACCAGCAGAACTTAAACCTTATTACAAAGATATATTAAGCAAAGCTCAAGCATTATATAATGATAGAACTTCACAAGGCTATCAACCTTATACAGGTCCTACACTTGCAGAGTTTTCTCCTGAACAACAACAAGCTCAAGCAGGTATAGCAGGTCTTGTAGGAACACAAGCACCAGTCTATCAAGAAGCTATGGGTTTAACAAGAGAAGCTGCTACTCCTTATACAGCAGAACAAGTTGAAGAGTATATGTCTCCTTATCAACAAGCAGTTACTGATATAGAAAAACGAGAAGCTACTAAACAATTTGAATCACAAGTAGTACCACAGTTAGCTGCTAAAGCTGCAATGGCTCAACCTTTTGGTGGTAGTAGACAAGCTATATTAGAAGGTATGGCTGCAGATACACAACAAAGATTACTAGGGGATATACAAGCTAAAGGAAGTGCACAAGCTTATCAAGATGCTATTAGTAGATTAGATGCAGATCGTTTAGCAAAAGGACAAGCAGGTACACAATTAGCTAATCTTGCTACAAATCAATATACAGGATCAGCATCAGAACTAGCAGGATTACAATTAGTAGGTGAAGATAAACAAAAACAAACTCAGACTGCTTTAGATGAAGCCTTTAAACAATACTTAGAAGAACAACAATATCCTTATGATACTATGGGTAAATATCAATCTATGGTTATAGGTGCACCTTTAGGAACAACTCAATATAGTAAACCTCAAGCTGCTGTAATGGGTCCAAGTTTAGGTCAACAACTTATAGGTGGTCTAGGTGGATTAGGTAATATCTATGGATCATTTACTGGTAGAACTATAGGTGGTCAACCTTATCAACAAGCAGGTGTAGCACCAGGTCAAACTGGTGGTGGTATAGGTACTTTAATTAAGAGAGCTACAAGTGGTCCAGCAAATAATAATGATAATAAAACTTTTGAAACAAACTTTGGTCTTGATAGTCCAGATGCTTATATAAATTATTTAAAAAATTTAGCAGGACCTTATAGTGAAAGATTTAAAAAAGCTGAAGAACTTACTCAAGAAAAAACTAAACTTATGGAAAAAGATTTAAAAAGAGATAGATCTTATTTAGAAGCAGATAGAGCTAATCAACAGTTTAATAGAGAACAAGCTGCATTCACAGCTATGGCTAAATTAGGTACTGATCAAGATGTAACAGATGCACCAGGAGGAGGAGTAGGACAAATACTAACTATGTTAGGAAAAGCAGGTCCTGAAATAAGTGCATCAGAAAAAGAAAGAAGAGCTAATATAAGACAGCAAGATAGAGATATATCTAAATTAGAAATTCAATATAAAGATGCTATGGCTAAAGGTGATTTAGAATTAGCTAATACTTATATGGCTCAGTTACAAGCATTATCAGCAGAGTATGCAAAGTATATGACAGCTAAAGCTGAAAGTTTAGATGCATTAGGTTTAAATAAAATAACTCCAGAAAGTATTGGTGATGTTATAAAAAAAGTAGGTGCACAAACAAGTCCACAATTTGCACTTCTGTTAAAGCAAGGAGCTCTTATAGAAAATTTAAATCCTGATATTCCTAATCCTGATAGAGGAGGTAAAACAGGAGAATGGACTCAAAATGAAATTTTAGCATGGGCACAAGATAATGCTCTTCAAAAATTACAACTAGATGCTGCTGCAGGTAAAACATTTGCTAATACACAAATAGCATTTGATAATATGGTAACAAGAAATATTATTAGTTTATTTACTAAAGATGCAAAAGTAGCAGATGTTTCTAAAGGTGCTGAAAAAACTATAGATGATAATGTTGTTGATAGTTCTGAAGTAATAGATAGTACTAAAGGTAATGCAAAAGATACTATATTAAGTTTTTAAACTAGAAAGTATACTATGGCTATAAGTATTAATTCACAAGACTTTCGTGAAACAGCTCAAGAATTAGATGCTCTTGCTGCTCAGAAGTTATTGGATGAAGAAAAATATAATCAAATACTAACAGCTAAAGGTTTTGATAAGAATGAATTTAAAAAAGCCTATGTTAAATATGCTGATACTCCTGAAGAAGAGTTAGATGAACAAGCTCAAATAACAAATATTCCTGTTGTTGATCCTATTATACGTACAGTAGGTAGAGCAGTTGGAGAAGCAGGAAGAGGTATTGCAGATACTACAGAAGATTTCTTTCCTGATTTTAAAGCTAAAGTAGGTAGTCTTTTAAATACTGCAGGTGATTATGTTCCTGAAGTTGTTAAAGAATATTCTGATCAAATATTTAATCCTTATCATGGTGATGGTGTGTATGGTAAAGCTGAAGAGATGGTTGGAAATATAGGTTCATATTTTATACCTGCTACTGGTATAATAAAAGGAGCAAGACTTGTTGGAGGTGTAACAAGAAATGCTAAGTTAATTAATTCTTCAGCTAGAGCAGCAAAACTTAATAAAGCTATTAAAACAAATAAAACTTTAACTAATGCTACAAAAATTAAAGGTAAGTATGGTAGGATAGCTACACTTGCTAAAAATTTAGCACTCTATGGTACAGCTTTTGCTGCAAGTGCTACAATAGTAGAAGATCCACAAGAGAATGCTCTTAATTTTTTATTAGAAAAGTTTCCTGAATCAACTTCAGCTTTAGAAAGTTTAGCTATTGATCCTAATGATACAGCAGCTCAACAAAGAATAAATGCTTTTATAAATAATATGGGATTAGAAGTAGCTTTCTTTGGAGGATTAAAAGGCTTATCATTAACTTATAAAGGTATGAAAGCAGGTACTAAAAAAGTAATACCTACACAATTAAATAAACTTTTAACAGCTACAACTTCAAGAAGAGGAATGACAGATGATGTTCTAGCTAACTTTGTAAAGCATAATGCTGTAGCAAAAAATGCTTATGATACTGCTGTTATGGAAAGTAGAGAATTAAAAAAATTAATGAAGAAAAGTAAATTTGATTCTGTTGAAAACATTTCTGTAGTTAATGAAGCATTGGCTGGAAATAAATCAGCTCTAGCTCAACTGCCTTCTCTTGTTAAGCCTAAAGTTATAGGTATGAGAAAAGAACTTGATGATCTATCTGGATATTTTTTAGAGGGTAACAGAACATCAGGTGCTTTAAAAGTTACTATAGATGAAAATTTAGGTACATATATTACACGTACTTTTGAAATGTTTGAGAACCCTTCTTATATTAGAGAAATGAAAAGTGTTCTTAGAAAGAATCGTAAGAATATATCTAACAATCAATTAGATCGTATATCTAATATAGGCATGAGAGATATATCTGATTATTTAATTAATACATTGAACCTTACACCTGCTCAAGCAGCAGAAAATATAAGACAAGCATTAAAAGGTTATAAAGGAGATAAAGGTAAATTTTTATCTGACTTAGCAGGAACAGCAGCAAGTAAAACAGGTTCTTCTGCAAAAGCATTTTTTAAAAGAAAAAACTTAGATGAGAAAGTTAAATCATTTTTAGGAGAAGTTAAAGATCCTAATCTTAATTATGTTAATGCGTATCAAAAATTAGCTGTATATAAAGCAGAAGTAGATTTTTTAGAAACACTTGCTAAAGATATGGTAAATAGTGGAGCAGCTAAAGAAGCTGTAAAAAATAAAAAAGGAATGTTTGCTCCTGCAGATGTAGGAAAGTTTGAATCTGCAGAATTAGTAGTTAAAGAAAGATTGGGTAAAATTTTTGGTAAAGGTCCTGTTGATAAAGGTACAATAAAAAATCCTTTACAAGGGTTGTATATAGATCCTAATTATAAACAAGCTTTAAAAGATGGACTACAAGCTATTAATCCTACAGATAATCCTTGGATGAAGGCATGGCTTGGAATGAAAACAACTTCTCAATTAGGTCTAACTGCATTAAATCCAGCTACACATTCTGTTAATGTATTTGGTAATAATATATTTATGGCTGCTAATGGTTTTATTCCTTATACAAGAGGTGTAGTAGATGCTGTTACATTTGTTGGTTCTAAACTATCTGGTTTAACTAATAAAAATCTCACAAAAAAATGGAATAGATATAGAGAGTTAGGTATAACAGGTAGTGATGTATTAGCAGAAACTCTTAGAGCTAATATAAAACAAATGACTCGTGGTCCTAATATGTATGATAAACCTTCTATAGCTAGAAAACTTTTAACTTCTCCTTATAATGTTACAAAAAAAACATTAGGTAAAGTTATAGATACATATCAACTTGAAGATGATATATATAAAATAATGCATTTTGAAAACACAATAAAGACTTTATCAAAAGCTTTTCCAGAAAGATCTTTAATTGAGATTGAAGAAATGGCAGCAAAAAGAACAAGAGATTTAATGCCTAATTATTTAATTGCTCCTAAGGTTTTAAAAAAATTAAGAAATAAACCTATAGGAGATTTTGCTACATTTGCTGCTGAGTCTACAAGAGTTGCTAAAAATTTAGTTGCTTATACAGTTGAAGATGCACTTAGTGGTAATCCTGAATTAATGTCTTTAGCTGCTAGGCGTTTAGGTGGAATGACTATTGCAGGTTTAGGTGCAGATGTATTACAAGCAAAGTCTCAAGTTATGATGGGCATATCAGATGATGAAAGAGAAGCTTCTTATATAGTAGGACCTTCTTTTAATTATAATGTTCCCCAATTTTATTTAAGTCCTGTAGAAAATTATAAAGGTAAAAAGATTATAAGAAGTGTTTCATCAGGTAGTTTAGATCCATTTACTTTTATTAAATCAGCAGCTAGGTTTACTCATAAAATATTAAATGATGATGATATGTCATTAGAAAAAATAAAAAATATACGTTATGAACCTGAACTTTTTAAATTAGGTATCTCTATGGTAGATAAAACTTTAGCTCCTTTTGTAGGAACATCTATAATAACAGATGCAATGGTACAATCAGTAAAAGATGTAGATGAAGGTAATCCTGGAGATGCTGCATATGGTATAGCTGAAGCTTTATTTTTTCCTGGTATCAGAAAATTTATACAAAATAGAGCAGAGTTTGAATCTCAAGCAGGTTATATTCCTGAAGGAGAAAGAACAAAAGGACAATCAGATTCTTTAATATCTACTGAATATAAAGGAGTTCCTGGACAAACAGATTGGAAAGCATTGTTAGGTTTTAAAGTTAATTTACAAGATTTATCTTCTTCTGTTAAATATAATATAGGTTATGATTTAAATAATATAAATAAAAATAAAAAACTTTCTCAGATATTAAAAGGTAAAGATAATCCTTTACTTAAATTAGACAAGTTGTACAGGTATGGTACAGGTGATAGAGCTGTTACTACTGAACAAGATTTAAAAAACGCTAAGAAAGCAGATGAGTTACGTATACTAAGAGATGAAAAAAAAATACGTATGTATGTAAAAGCTTATAAAGCTTTAGGTTTTTCTATGGAAGACATTGTAAAAAATTTAAGAAATAAGAATAACATAGATATACTAGTAAATATAGGATTGAATATGCATACACCTTCTAAATTAACTTCTACTGATATAGATAACTATCAAAAAAAATTAAAAAAATTAGGTATAAATTTACCAGTAGAATATTTTAAAAAAATGGATGAAGCAACAACAGGTTCTAAAATAGACGAAGAGGATTAAGACAATGCAAGATATGACAATGCTATGGAATGCTATACTTACACTAGCAGTAGGTGCTTTTCTATGGTGGATACGTGGTACTAATAGTGATATAAATAAACTACGTGAAGATTTAAAAGATCATGCATTGAATGATGCTCAAACTAGAGAGTTTATGGCTACTAATTATTCTACACGTAAAGAAGTATTTAATGAAATGAATAAACTACTAGCAAGGTTTGATAAGCTAGAAGAGAAACTAGATAGATGGATGGAAAAACAATAATGTCAGAATGTAAATGTAATAACCCAGAGTGTACTGGTGATCCTTGTCTATGTATAGAAACTAACCAATGTGATTGTGATTGCCATGAAAAAGATACTGATACTGATTAGTGTTTGTTTTTTATTTACATTACAAACCTATGCACAAACTAATACAGTAACATCAACCTCGTCTACTGTATCTGGTACTACATCTGTAGATAGAACCCCCTCTACAGCTAGTGCTCCCTCTATTATGAATAGTAATCAAGATGTTTGTAGTTTTGCAGCTAGTGTTGCAATACAGTCACAGATACTAGGTATAGCAGGTGGTACTTCAGTACGTGATATGAACTGTGAAAGACTTAAATTATCCAGATCTTTATATAGAATGGGTATGAAGGTTGGTGCAGTTGCTTTACTTTGTCA
>Ga0098040_1000877_pt1 | contig 13523 bp, 18 predicted proteins | sample 7_EtaG_FD_75065 | JGI IMG/M metagenome (GOLD analysis project Ga0098040, IMG submission 75065) | Marine viral communities from the Subarctic Pacific Ocean - 7_ETSP_OMZ_AT15161 metaG | ecosystem: Environmental > Aquatic > Marine > Oceanic | place: Pacific Ocean | collected 2015-01-08
ATAAGGACATTGATACTTCTATTCATGAAATTGTACCAATAGAACCTCAATATGCTGAGAGTGATGCCAGTTATTAAAGTGGTATAGTGTGGAGTGTAGAAGGTCTTTTTTAGTGTATTATAGGTACATAATACTAAAACACTAATGGCAGTAAAGCACGAAATCAAATCGCAACTTGCTAAGTTGCTTGCTACTGAGGATTTGATTGTCGAACATAAGAATGTAGATACTGCTCAGTTTAATGTTCATAGTCGTGTATTGATTCTTCCAAAGTGGGATAGGGCAAGTAATAATGTCTATGATATGCTTGTCGGACATGAAGTAGGACATGCATTGTTTACACCAGATGAGAATTGGTTGCCAGAACTTAAGATTCCTCCAACTTTTGTCAATATTGTAGAGGATGTAAGAATTGAGAAGTTAATGAAGAGGAAATATGAAGGGCTTGCCAAATCTTTTTATAGTGGATATAATGAACTTAACGATAAAGATTTCTTTGAGGTAGATGATAAAGATCTTAGTACTTTTAACCTTGCTGATAGGTGTAATTTATATTTCAAGATTGGTTCGTTCGTTCCTATATCTTTTTCAACTGCTGAAAAACAGATTGTCAGTATAATTTCAAAGTGTGAGACATTTGAGGACACTAAGAAAGCAGCATTGATTCTATATGAGTTTTGTAAGAAAGAATTAGAAGATAAGAAGAAAGAAGAAGAGTTGAATATGTCGATTAGTGGTAATGGTAATGGTGAAGAAGAAGGAGAATCATATGAGGAAGAAGAATTAGAAGATGGGCAACATAAACATACACCAAATGGTGATCCTGCTCAATCAGATGTTCCTAGTTATGAAAAAGAAGGTGGTGAGAGTGATGAGCCAGAAATAAAAACTGCTGATGCATTAGCAGAATCTCTTAAAGATCTTTCTAATCAGTATGATGATAGTGAGAGTGTTTATGTTGAGTTGCCTACAGTAGACTTGAAAAATATTATTATCTCTAATAAATTAATACATGGTAGGATTAATTCTTATTGGGGTGATTTTTTAGAAGAAAACTCTATCAATAAACATGTTATATTTGATGAAGTAGATAATGAGTTTATAAAATTTAGAAAATCTGCACAGAAGGAGGTAGGTTATCTTGTTAAGGAATTTGAATGTAGGAAGGCAGCTGATAGTTATGCTCGTACTAGTACAAATCGTACTGGGGTTCTCGATACAAAGAAGCTTCATACATATAAATTTAATGAGGACATTTTTAGAAAGGTTAGTATCATTCCTGACGGGAAGAACCATGGACTAGTCTTTGTTCTTGATTGGTCTGGTTCTATGAGTGAGGTAATGCTTGATACAATCAAACAATTGTATAATTTGTTGTGGTTTTGTAAGAAAGTTAATATTCCTTTTGAAGTATATGCATTTACTAATGAATATCCTCCTATAAATGGAATTCATAGAACTTCTTATGAGAAGAAAAATGGTTTAGTTCTTATTGAGGAAACATTTTCTTTAATGAATATGTTCACTAGTAGGGTGAATGGTAAGACATTAGAAGAGCAGATGAAAAATATATTTCGTATTGCTTGTGCATTTAGTCATAGTTTTTATTGTCCTTATAATGTTCCTATAGGAATGAATCTTTCAGGAACTCCTTTGAATGAGGCAATAGTATCGTTGCATCAAATTCTTCCTAGATTTAAGAGTGAGAATAAATTACAGAAGGTTCAGTGTATAATTCTTACAGATGGTGAAGCTGCTCCTATGAGATATAGTAGAGAAATTCAACGTCATTGGGAACATGTTCCTTTTATGGGAAGTTCTTATATTAGTGATGGATGTGTTATTCGTAATCGTAAAACAGGACATACTTATTCATGTCAAGGTTTGGGATATTGGGCAGATGTGACTGATTTATTACTTAAGGATTTGCGAGAGTCTTTTCCAGATATGAATTTTATTGGTATTCGGGTTCTTAATGGACGTGATGCGGGACAATTTATTCGTCGTTATACTGGATATCAAGGTGATGTATATACTATGATGATGAGAAGATGGAAGAGGGAAAGAACATTTTCTATTAAAAATTCTGGATACCATACTTATTTTGGATTATCATCTAGTAGTCTTGCTCAAGATGCAGAGTTTGATGTTGAAGATGATGCAACAAAGGCACAAATTAAACGTGCATTTACTAAGAGTCTTAAGACTAAAAAACTAAATAAGAAAGTTCTTGGAGAGTTTATTGAGTTAGTGGCATGAAGATGTATGATGACTCCAATTGGAGAGAAGAGTATAAAGCATACACCTCTAGTAAGTACGAGTTAGATCTCTTAGAGAATGGTCCTAAGAGCCTTGCTCAGTCTTGGATGATGGGTGCTTTGCATAATAAGTGGAAAAAGATGAAGGGTTATAAAGATCCTGAACCACCCGATTGTCAATCATCATTTAAGGAATGGGAAGACAGTATAAAAAGTGTCTCTAGTGAGGATTAATTTTTGTTTTTACGGTTATAATAACTGTATAAATAAAACGCTACATCATGCCTCGTAAGATTGCTTTGACTGATAAACAACTACTTAATGAACTTCAGTCTCTTTACGGTGTTGAATTAACTGCTGCCGATGTTAAAGGTTTTTGTGCTTCTCGTAGCATTAATTATCAGACAGTAACTCGTCGTCTTGAACCATTTAAAACCTCAAGAGGTAAATGGAATTTAGAATTAACAGAAAGTGTACAGCAGATTGAACGTTCGTTTAAAGCACCTTCGGTTGAACATTTTATACAGCAAAACTTAATCCCAGAGAAAGATGATACCTTCGTCAAGTTTGGTTCTTTTAGCGATATTAAGGCCATTCTCAAAGCCGGTATGTTTTATCCTACATTCATTACTGGACTTTCGGGAAATGGTAAAACGTTTGGTGTTGAACAAGCCTGCGCTCAACTTAGAAGAGAACTCATTAGAGTCAACATTACAATAGAAACAGATGAAGATGATCTCATTGGCGGCTTCCGTCTTGTTGACGGTGCCACAGTCTGGCACAACGGTCCAGTTGTGGAAGCTCTCCAGCGAGGAGCTGTCTTGCTCCTTGACGAAATCGACCTTGCCTCAAACAAGATACTCTGCCTCCAGCCCATCCTTGAAGGTAAAGGAATTTTCCTTAAAAAGATCGGAAAGTATATCCAACCAACAAAAGGATTCAACGTCATCGCCACTGCAAACACTAAAGGTAAAGGTTCAGACGACGGAAGATTTATTGGAACTAACGTGCTCAATGAAGCCTTCCTTGAACGATTCCCAGTAACCTTTGAGCAGGATTATCCTTCTGTTAGTGTAGAAGAAAGAATTCTTAAGAATGTTGCTGATGCAGTTGGTGTTGATGATAAGAAGTTCTGTAAGAAACTCTGCGATTGGGCAGACATTATTCGTAAGACATTTTATGATGGTGGTATTGAAGAAATCATTAGTACCCGTCGTTTGGTTCATATCATTCGTGCTTATTCTATTTTTGGTAAAAAGGAGAAAGCAATTGAAGTATGTGTGAATCGTTTTGATGATGAGACTAAGCAATCTTTCTTGGAATTATATGACAAGGTAGATGCTGATTTTAATATTGTTAACGAAGATGGAGTTACTGTATTCGGATGAATCTTTGGAAAAATTATAAAAGAGTATTAGGTCAAACTTTTGATCTAACTCTTACCCAACAATGGGCAAATTGGAGTTCTAAAGGAACTGAATTAAGAGCAAATCTTTACACGCATCCACATTTTATTAAATCACGGGAGGTAGAAATTTACGATGAGAAATCTTGTATCTACAACAACATCATCTATCCTAAGACTGGAAGTAATCTTCCCTGTTTTGGCATGGATCTTATGGGATTCTTTGACAAGAAGGTTATAATAGTATTTGACTTTCAACATCCTGTAGAAAATTATCCGTTTTCTGTTGAGGGGTTGCCAGTCTATGAAGGTGATTATCGATTTTTTGAGATTGGGAATCATTTCTCTAAGAACATATACATTGCAAAATGTACTATGTCGGAGGTTGACGAACATCTAGAAATGTTTGAAAAATACTTGACAATATATGCCGACATGGTAGAATGTAAACAACCAACTGGAACTGATACCAGTGTTTATAGAGACTTTGATGCATACATGACCAAGCTTGATCCAGTATCAGGATATCTGACTGGTAAATTTGGTAAGGAGCAGTCTGAAAGTTTAGTAAACGAATTTTTATTTAATTATGGTTAATGCTTGGAGTTTACTGTACGAAGAAATTGAGGGAACTATGGACAAAACTTACCCTATTCATCATACTGATTCTGCAATAGATGAGAATTATGTGGATGGACATGGCGATGTTCATCAGAAGCATGAAGATTATGATGACTTTGAATTACCGCTACCAAAACAAATGGAGAAATCCGAAAAAGAAATGACTGCACATTACTACAAATATCATGAGGAGGCAATACTTAAGGATATCGAATCCTATGTTTCGGGTACTTATAGAGGTCACTATACTGGGACTACTCATGAGTATCGTAATGTACAAACCCTTGATTTAATGGCAGCAAGAGATGTTGCTGCTGGATTTTGTCAAGCAAATATTTTAAAGTATGGGAGTCGTTATGGGAGTAAAGAGGGTAAGAATAAAAAGGACTTGATGAAAGTCATACATTATGCTATGCTACTCTTACATTTTGATGATCATTACGGTAAACCATCAATGACGAGTGGTAATATCGATCACACAATGCCTTAAATTATGAAATTACGAGACAAAACTATGAAATTAAGTGACAACACTTTGGCTATTTTGAAGAATTTTGCTGGTATTAATAATTCTATTTTAGTCAAAAGAGGGCGTCGTCTTCGTACTATTTCTGTAGCAAAGAATATTCTTGCTGAAGTTGTTCTTGGTGAAGAATTTCCTTCTGATTTTGCGGTTTATGATTTAAATCAGTTCCTTAATGTAAATACTACTCTTTTTAATGCACCTGAGTTAGATTTTGCTAATGATAGTTATGTTGTTATACGTGAAGGTAGATCGAAACAGAGATTTTTCTTTGCAGATCCTAATGTAATTGTTACTCCACCAGATAAAGATATTACTCTTCCTAGTGATGATGTTTCTTTTGAATTGAGTACGGAGCAATTGGATAAGTTGCTTAAGGCAGCAGCAATTAATCAACTTCCTGATTTTTCTGCAGTTGGTAAAGATGGTAAAGTTAAATTAGTTGTACGTGATAAGAAGAATGATACTTCGAATGATTATTCGGTTGTTGTTGGTGAAACAGATTCTGAATTTTCTTTCAATTTCAAAGTAGAGAATATTAAAATTCTTCCTGGTACTTATAATGTCATTTGCTCAAAAGCAAATCTATCAAAATTTACTAGTAAGAATCATGATTTAATTTATTATATTGCATTGGAACCTGATTCTACTTTTGGAACATGAAAATCACTAAACAAATTATAAAGGATCTTGAGAAAGCTCTTGATATGAGAGGAAAGGATGGAAATCCTATTTGGGAAGATGGGGATGAGGTAGAAGTTTGTATTGCTGGGGTTTTTAAAGCAGATAAGTTTATTACTATTTTGAATAGGACAAAGAACCCTTATAAAGGTTCTATTGCCCATAGTAATCTTTCACCCTCTATGGGAATGGTACCACCAAATTAATTATGAGTGATTTTATTTGGGTCGAAAAATATCGCCCCCAAACAATTGAGGAATGTATTCTTCCAGAGAATATAAAGAAAACCTTTAGAGATTTTCTAAATAAAGGTGAAATACCGAATATGTTACTTGCTGGGCCTCCTGGTGTTGGTAAGACTACGGTAGCAAAAGCACTGTGCAACGAACTGGGAGTAGACTTTTATGTCATTAACGGATCGGACGAAGGACGGTTCCTCGATACCGTCCGTAATAATGCTAAAAACTTCGCATCCACGGTATCACTTTCATCGGAAGCGAAACATAAAGTTATTATCATTGATGAGGCGGACAATACTACCTCGGATGTCCAACTTCTCTTACGGGCGTCCATTGAGGAATTCCAAAATAATTGTAGATTTATATTCACCTGCAACTATAAAAATAAAATCATCGAACCGCTTCATTCCAGGTGTGCTGTGGTTGACTTCTCGATTAAAGGGAAGGAAAAACAAGAGGTTGCAGCACAATTCTTCAAAAGGATTAACTTTATCTTGGACGAAGAACGGTGCGAAGCTGATAAGAAAGTTCTTGTCGAATTAATTAATAAGCACTTCCCAGATTGGAGAAGGGTGTTAAATGAGTTGCAAAGGTATAGTGTTAGTGGTAAGATAGATAGTGGTATATTAGCTGCGTTTTCAGACGTTGCCGTCGATGACCTTATTAAGAACCTTAAAGAAAAGAACTTTCCTCAAGTACGTAAGTGGGTCAACAGTAATTTGGACAATGATACTGGGGTACTATTGCGTCGTATCTATGATTCTCTTTATGCATCCTTGGTCCCTACTACTATTCCTGCCGCCGTTCTTATTCTTGCTCGCTATCAGTACCAGATGGCGTTTGTAGCAGATCAAGAGATAAACTTACTTGCATGTTTAACTGAAATTATGGTGGAGTGTGAATTTAAGTGATGGATACTTTACATGAATTATTTCCAATTCCTGTATTAGAAACACATTTACCTGTTTCATTAACTGCATTACAATATTGTAAATCGTTAGAATATACACGTTATGATAATTATAGTGTATCTAATTCTCATAAAGTTTTAGATCATTTTAGTTTGAGTAGAGTAAAGGAATTTATATTAAGAAAATTACAGACTTATTTTTATGATATGTGTGGATTTAGTAGAGATGTAAGTCCAGAAATAGTAACTTCCTGGGTTAATTGGCATACGGAAGGTGATTGGGCACAAGAACATGCTCATTCTAATAGTACACTTACTTTTTGTTGGTATGTTTCGGTTGCTAAAGATTCTGGTAATTTTGTACTAATGTCTTCCACTCAAATGTTTGGAAATCAATCGTATAGATATCAAGAGTATAATAATTTTAATTCTCCATCATATGAAGTTTTTCCTAGAGATGGTTCTTTAATTATTTTTCCTTCCACTCTTCGACATAGGGTTCCTCGACATAATGTTGAGGGTTTTGATAGAATATCTTTAGCAGGGAATGTTATGATGAGGGGTATTGTAAATTCAGAATTTGCTGAGGTACATGTATGAAACAAGAATTGATTGAAATTTTAAGAAAGTATGCATATAAGAATGGACACTTTACATTATCATCCGGAAAAGAATCTGAGCATTATGTTAATTGTAAACCTGTAATTCTTACTGGTAGAGGATTAGAGTTAGTATCTAAAATGATGCTAGAGGTAGTAGAGACTCCTTGTGTTGCAGGATTAACTCTTGGTGCTGATCCATTGGTAAGTGGGGTTACTTTAGTAGGGAAAGGTGCTGGTTTAATTATTCGTAAAGAACCTAAAGGACATGGCACTCAGTCTCAGATAGAAGGTCCACTTCCACCTTTGGGAACTACTATAACTGTATTAGAAGATGTAACTACAACAGGTGGTTCTTCTATTAAAGCAGTAGAGGTTCTTCGGGGTGCTGGTTATCATGTGAATCGTGTGGTTACTATTGTGGATAGACAAGAAGGGGCTAAAGATGCTATGATGGAAGCAGGTTTAGAATTTTGTAGTTTGGTTACTTTAGAGGAATTGGTAAATGAAGAAGAAGCAGAGACATCAGGTTAAATCCAGATTTTATTATTTGTTCTGGGGTGCCGCTACATTGTCAGTATTTGCTGGACAGATGTATGTTGGAACTGGGTATCGTAGGATGGCAAACAGTTTCGATAAGATTGTTGGAACCATTATAATAAAAATGGAACATCCAAAACATAAAGAATGGGATAGACATCCAATGATGGTTCCACACTTAGGAGAACCCATGTGGGAGCATGGTATATAAAATTGATGTGGAAAAACTTGTAGAACCACGAGTTAAAACAACCCCTGAGAATGTAAGGGAGGCAACAGAAGGTCTCTTTGCATGTAAAATGACATTACCCGCTGCTGCAAAGCATTGTGGTATGACTCAAAAGGAAATGAAAATGATCTTTTGGGAATATTTGAAATATAATCCTGTTAATTATGAAGATGTCGAACAAGTCACTAAAGACACCCCTTAGATATCCTGGTGGCAAGTCTCGTGCTTGCAAAAAGATGGATCCGTATTTTCCTGATCTTCGTAATTATGTGGAGTTCAGGGAACCTTTTCTTGGTGGAGGAAGTGTAGCACTTCATGTAACAAAAAAATATCCTCATTTAAAAATTACTGTTAATGATTTGTATGAACCATTAATTAATTTTTGGGTACAGTTACAAACCTTTGGAGATGAATTAACAGAAAAGATAAGACATTATAAATCCACACATTCAGATCCAGAATCTGCAAGAGAACTTTTTATTAATTCTAAGGAAGTAATTAATACTAGAAGTATAGATGATATTGAACGTGCTGCAGCATTTTATATTGTCAATAAGTGTTCATTTAGTGGGTTAACAGAAAGTTCATCGTTTTCAAAACAAGCATCTGTTTCTAATTTCTCGATGAGGGGAATAGATAAATTACCTGGATATTCTGCTCTTATATCACATTGGCATATAAATCAATATTCCTATGAACATTTGATGGAGAATGATATTCATGAAAATCTTTTTATATATCTTGACCCTCCTTACGACATTAAAGATAACCTCTATGGACATAAGGGATCCGTTCATAAAGAATTTGATCACGATAGGTTTGCTGCTGACTGCAACAAGCATTCTAATATTGACATGATGGTTAGTTATAATTCAGATCAACTTGTCAAGGATAGATTTAAAGATTGGAAAGTTGCTGAATTTGATTTAACTTATACAATGCGTTCTGTTGGCGAATACATGAGAGATCAGAAAGTTAGAAAGGAGTTACTTTTGATGAATTATGATAAAAATCCAAAAATTCAATTTAGTTTTGCTGGTTGTTATAAGTTTGATAAATTAAAAAAAGAGGGATTGGTTGATGAGTGAATCTATTCGTACAAAATTAAATAATTTACGTTGGAAGGAAAATGATTATGAAAATATTGTTTTCTATTCTTTGAAATTGAGCGAACATGATCATATTAATACGCATGAGATAAAGCGTCTTGAACATAGTATTTCTTCACTAAGGGAGTTTAATAATGAAATATCTGTTTATCTGTTTTGTGACGATCCTTCTTTTATTCCCCCTTATTTTAGTACTCAGTACTCCATAAGGGTTTTGCCTTTTGTTGATGGATTTGACCATAATATGTTAAGTGCTTGGTCAATTCATAGGTGGTATAACCTCAAATATTTTGAGGATGATTTTTATAATATTTTGTATGTTGATGCTGATACTATTTTCTATCAGGATGTTCAGTATCTTTTTGATACTTATTGTCGTCATGATGTATATGGTAGAGAGGAGTTTGGATTTAGGTACGATCCCAATACTGGTGGTGGAGCAGGTATAAGAGAACGACTTGATACCGTTGATGCTTGCATTTATGATTTGGGTGGACAATCTGAAGTGTATAAGTATTGTCTTGGTGTCATTCTAATGAATGATGGCATTCATCAAACGATTATTGATAGATTGGATGAATTGTCAGAGTTGATGGAAGAATTTAAAAAGAGTGAACACTTCATGCCAATTCCAAATCCGAGGATAATTGATGAGTATGGTGTATGGATAATTTTTAGTCGTCTTGGAATAGATGGTGGTTTATTTGCTGTTCAGGATGTTACTCAAGGATGGATAGAACAAAAGCATAAAGAATTTTTTAACCCAATTGTGCTACACTATACTACAAAGGGAGAGCAAGATTTGGCTAAATTTGATGACAGATTTAGTAATTTACTTAGAGATTTTGATGATCTAGGTGAAGAGATTGATCCTTATAGCATTAATAGTATAGTATGACTGAATTGAAAGATTGGTTGAATTCTATCAATCAGAGTAAGAAAAATATGATTGATGATGATCCTTCCTTGGAGAAGGAATATCCTCCATATATTATCAATCGGTGTTTTTCTGGACATCTTGATTCAGTTTTGTTTGCTAATGAGATGAATCAGTATCATTTTCTTGATAAGAAGATGCAATATGATTTTTTTCTAAATACACTCAGAGTTAAGAAGAGATTCTCTCCTTGGCTTCGTAAAGATACAATCAAAGATCTTGACTTGGTAAAACGTTATTATGGTTATAGTAACGAAAAAGCAAAACAAGCTCTGCGAATCCTAACAAAAGAACAACTTAATTTTATAAAATCTAAATTTGAAACTGGAGGAACGAAATGAGCGTGGTTCAAGAGCCTGAAGTCAAGTGGGCACCTGATCAGATGGTGGAAGTGGTTCTTAGTGAACCAGATGACTTTCTAAAAGTTAGAGAAACATTAACAAGAATTGGTGTAGCAAGTAGAAAGGAAAAGAAGATATATCAATCATGTCATATCTTGCATAAGCAAGGGAGATACTATCTTGTGCATTTTAAAGAACTCTTTGCGCTCGACGGTAAACACGCTAATCTTACGGTTAACGATGTTCAGCGTCGTAATCGTATTGCTCAGCTTCTTGCTGATTGGGGATTAATTGGTATTGTGGATAGTACTAGAATTCAAGATATTGCACCTCTTAATCAGATTAAAGTATTAGCATATAGAGACAAAGGTGACTGGATTCTAGAAACGAAGTATAATATAGGTAGCAAGAAGAAAAAAGTTGAAGAATAACCTATACAATGGCATCAATGAACGTTTGTTCTATACGTTAGGAAAGCGTCCTGAGATTGCGAGTTCTCATGATATTTACATGGCATTATGTTATGCTGTGAGAGATCAGATGATGACATATCATCTTCGTCCAGAGGTTTGTAATAATGAGAAAGAAGTCGCATATCTTTCAGCAGAATTTTTAATTGGACCTCAGTTAAATAATAATCTTCTTAATTTAGGAATTGAAGAAGAAGCAAGAGAAGCAGTATCAGAATATGATTTAACCCTAGAACAGGTGTTTGATTTAGCAGAAGAACCTGGACTTGGTAATGGTGGTTTGGGGCGTCTTGCAGCATGTTATATGGAGTCCTTAGCAACTCTACAGATACCTGCTACTGGTTATGGCATCAGGTATAAGTTTGGGATGTTCAAACAGATAATCAGAGACAACATGCAACTTGAGGTTACTGATAATTGGTTGCATGGTTCATGGCCATGGGAAATTGCACAACCAGATGAATCAGTTCTTGTAGGTTTTGGTGGCAGAGTAGAAAATTATGTTTCTGATAGAGAAAATTATAGAGTTCGTTGGGTTCCTGGTGAGCAGGTAGTTGCCGTTCCTTACGATGTACTTCAATTGGGATATAGAGTTAATACTTGTAATCGACTTAGGTTATGGAGAGCAGATGCTACAGAAATATTTGATTTCTATGCATTTAATATCGGTGACTATATGGGATCGGTAGAACAGAGTGTTACTTCAGAGACTATATCTAAAGTTCTTTATCCTAATGATGGTACAGATGCAGGTAAGTTATTAAGATTAAAACAGCAATTCTTTTTTGTAAGTGCATCTCTTCAGGATATGTTCCGTAATCTAGAGAAGTGTAATGTTCCTTTAGAAGAGTTTCCTAATAGATATCAGATTCAACTTAATGATACTCACCCATCAGTTGCTGTAGCAGAGATGATGAGACTCTTTGTGGATGTTAAGCATATGGAGTGGGAACCTGCATGGGAGATAACAACCAAGTCTATTGCATATACTAATCATACATTGCTTCCAGAGGCACTTGAGAAGTGGGATTTAAAACTCTTTAAGACTTTGCTACCTCGTCACTTGGAAATAATCTATGAAATTAATAGAAGATTTTTGCAGGTAGTACGTTTGAATTATCCTGGTGATGATTCAATGTTAGAGAAGATGTCTATTATTGATGAGAGGGGTAATAAATCTGTTCGGATGGCAAATCTTGCAACTATAGGATCCCATCATGTTAATGGTGTAGCAGAACTTCATTCAGATTTAGTTAAGAAACAATTGATGCCTGAGTTTAATGATTTGTGGCATTATAAGTTTACTAATGTAACTAATGGAGTTACACCAAGACGATGGGTTGCTTCTTGTAATAAAGGATTGGTTGAAGTTCTTGATGAGTATGCACCAGGATGGATTACTGATGGTGAACAACTTAGAAATCTTGAGAATTATATTGATGATGCAGGATTAATAGAAAAGTTTGCCACGTGTAAGGTACTTGGTAAACATAATCTAGCAACTTATATTCATGATGAATTGGGTATATCTGTTGATCCTTCAAGTTTGTTTGATGTGCAGGTTAAAAGGATTCATGAGTATAAGAGACAACATCTTATGGCTCTTTGGGTAGTTATTCAATATCTTCGTATCAAGAATGGACATGATGGAGTTCCGAGGACAGTAATTTTTGGTGGTAAAGCTGCACCTGGATATTATATGGCAAAGTTGATAATTAATTTTATTTGTTCTATTGCAGAGGTAGTGAATACTGATCCTGATATGGATGGTAAATTACGTGTAGTATTCTTACCAAATTATAGTGTCAAGGTAGGGGAGAAAGTTTATCCTGCTGCTGATTTATCAGAACAAATATCTACTGCTGGTAAGGAGGCATCAGGTACAGGTAATATGAAGTTCCAAATGAATGGTGCTTTAACTATTGGTACATTGGATGGTGCTAACGTAGAGATACGTGATCTTGTAGGAGAAGAGAATTTCTTCCTATTTGGTAATGATGAGAGTGGTATAGCAAAATTATGGGCAGATGGATATCATCCTCAGGATCATATGAGTCCAGAAGTTTGGGAAGCAATTCATCTTATTAAGGGTGGGCATTTTAGCAATGGATGTAAAGAAACTTTCATACCACTTGTAGATAACTTAGTAAATCAGGATCCTTTCTGTGTATTTGCAGATTTTTCTGATTATTGTGATGCACAGGATAGAGTAAGTAGTGCATGGAAGGACTGGAAGAACTGGCAACGTATGTCTTTAATTAATGTTGCAAGGTCTGGATTCTTCTCATCAGATCGTTCTATTAGGGATTACTGTACAAAAATTTGGAACATTGGATAACTATATAATATGTAAAGATATATGAATACCCATGTTCTGCAAATTCTCTAAAATGACTCTAGAGGAACGTCGTGAGAAAAAACTAAAGATGTATAATTTCTTTGAAGAATCTTTAGAAGAAAGACTTGCTGGAGTTAAAGCAGCTAAAGCAAAATTAGAAGAACAAATGCAAAAGGACGGGTAACCCTACTGCTCTTTTTTACGATATGTGCTATAAATATAGGTGAATGCCTTCGGGGTTCACAAAACACAAACTCGCTTAACAAGGAGCTAAAAATGACTAACCTAGCAACGTATCATAGTGCCAACCTTCCAGAATTGAT
>Ga0098040_1000880_pt1 | contig 13508 bp, 12 predicted proteins | sample 7_EtaG_FD_75065 | JGI IMG/M metagenome (GOLD analysis project Ga0098040, IMG submission 75065) | Marine viral communities from the Subarctic Pacific Ocean - 7_ETSP_OMZ_AT15161 metaG | ecosystem: Environmental > Aquatic > Marine > Oceanic | place: Pacific Ocean | collected 2015-01-08
ACGGCGCAGCCAGCCAAATTACGGCATAGCCAGCCAAAACACAGCGTAAGCATTTCTCACCCGGCGTTACGGCCCTAATCCAGCGTTCATATGCTGCGTGCTGCGGCGTTTGGTTTCTCACGTGGCTTTACAGCAAACGCTGCGGCGTTTTTACGCTACGCTGCGGCGTTTCTCAATATGCCGCGGCGTTTCTCATCTGCTGGATTCATAAGCGCTGCAGCACAAAAAAAAAGTCAAGGGTCGGCACCGGGCCCAGAGAGGGGCGCCGTATCTCTTGCATTCTCAGCAATCTACTCGCTGAGGCGTTCAATGTAATCCCTGCCTTTCGGGGTTAGTCCTGACATCTCAGGTCGGGTCACTTATTCAGTCTGTCGACTGGTGTCCTCTTCTAACCCCTACTCATACCGGTGGGTTTCTTAGCCATCCTAATTTATTCAGTAATCTATTAATCATAAGATGCCCTGCGGGAGTTTGTCGTCTACCGTCACTTGTGTATTCCGGAATTCAAAGGTCTCTCGACTTTCCGTGATTTCGGACTCCCGACTTCTGGGTCTTATCGGTCTCTTACCTCATTGGTCGATTGGACTCAACTGAGTGCCACTTTCGGATATTTCCGTTGGTTTCCCTCGCGCGTCGTATTTGACTCCTCGAGTTGGTCTTCGGTTAATTCGGTAATCATAAAGGTCCCCGTTTTCTGGGTAGGGGACTCACAACTGTGTGCACCTTGTCAGTTACTACTGACTCTTGTTTTCGGACTCACGACCTAGTGAGTAGGAACTCGTATAACTCTGTTAATTCAGGGTCATCGGTTTCCCATCGAGGTTCTAAACTTTTCACGAATTCCAAGAACTCGCCCATTAGTTTTTTCCTCGTCTACGGTTTCCCTGAGGACTTTTGCAATTTCAGTAATTGCGCCTGTCTTTCAGGGGATAGATTGTTGAAGAATTCCTCCATTGCATCTTCGTCTGAGGATGCGTTTATGGATTTCGCGGATTTCTCTGATGCGGACATACCGGATTTGAGTCTGTTCTTTAACTCATCTCCGCAGTCTTTAGCAGTGAAGGGTTCACCGGATTCGAATTTCTCTGAGAGAATCTCTCCCATCACTATTCGACTCCTATGTGGTATACCCATTATACCGCAGTTCCTCAACATTCCTTTCCATTGGAGATTGGTGACTCTTATGTAAGCCATCTTCTCTCTCTTCGGATGTTGTTTTGCCATATTTGACTCTTGTAATACCCCGTAGGGTAGTTACTCTCATAGGTAATATAGTTCAGACCAAGAGGTGACCAGTGAATCTACTCCGTAATACCTTCCCGTATCTACTCCCGACGTCTATCTTCGTGTGTCAAGACTGTGGTCTCATAAGATTCACTATGAATTTTGGCCATCGTAAGATTCCATCTCAGTCTTACGACTCAGGCGAGGTGATTCACTACCTCTCCCCATCAAAAAAGTATCCACTAGGGCATCTAGTGTTAGGGATTATTTGCGGACAGGTCACTTTTTCTTAATTCTATATGGGTGGGGGATGTTATATAGTTGGTGATGAGATTTATTACTTATATACTTATATCTACAAAACCGTGTCCTTTATATACTACTTAAGAATTTACTTATATACTACCTTCTAAAACGACTTTTCAGTGTATCCTCCCGTCTATGTATATAGAGGCCAATCCTTCATTCTTTCCCCCACCCCTTTAAACACATCGGGTAAAATTTTGATTCGAAAAAAAAATTGGGGACAAATTTTGAATCTAGTCCCCGTCAGATTTTACTTCGTGTTATCTAGAGCAGATTTAACTTTGCCCTTAACTAAAGTTTTAAGTTGGTCGTCTTTTTCATCCCAAGCTGTTAAGATAACATTCCTAAGAAGGTCGTCTTTTACTTGAGCCTTGAGTGTTTCATCAAGTTTTTCATAAGCAACTTTTTGTGCTTTTGTTAGATTCGATTCCAACAGTGCATCAATTTGAGTGTCGTACTTTTTCAAGTACTTGTTCAAAATTGGCATTACTGCGGCTTTAATAGCTGGATTTGTGTAACACACAAAAGCTACTAATGCAGCAACACAAGCCAAAAGTGCTAACACCATTGGTTCCTCTAACAGTCCACTTTCTTCTACTGTAGCAATAATATCAGCAGTTGTGTTTGTATCATCTACTGTATTGTTTGTGGCAGTATTATTGTTTGTCTCATTCATTTATATCACCTCGAGGTTTGTGGGTTATCATTCAATGCACGAACTTTTCGAAATTGGTCTAGAATGGTGTAACCCACGATATCTAAAACACTTACCAAAGTATTTAAACTTAACGTGGCAAAGGCCCCGGTTCACAGGGATTCTTATAGAATGCACACCATTTACACAACTTTTGCGGTACTACGTTGAAGTTATCTTCATCAGTACCACGTTGTGAAAGCTCGTCGTGTATACCTTTGATTAGCTCACGTGCTTCCGATAACGTATCATCAGTAACGTGGACCATATACAAGTCATCATATCTCAACCAATTTATTCCAGCGAACTTCGGTTTGACACCTGTCTCCTCGTAATATAACAACGAGTAAATTATTAACTGGCGGTAGTAATCTTCGGGTAACCAAGACCCGTATCGCTTACTAGTTTTATAATCAATAATAGAGATGTTGTCTTCAAAATCCTTAACGACTACGTCCACTATACCCATTATCTTAAATTCTTTGTTATGTAGACGCATTTCAGCAAATTTCGGTTTCAACTGGTTAAAAGCCATATCCCTAGTTCTTGCAACTTTCCAGTCAGTAAGTTCTTCTACTTTCTTTTGTACCCGGTGGCAAAAGTTAATCAACAAATCGACTGATTCCCTTTCCATCAGGTCTCCGTCTAGGCCCCCGTTTTTTTCCATATCGAACAGCCAATGTTTTTCTGTTTTTAGTTTGGTCCACCTTTTTCTAAATTCTAAGACCGCCCATTCTGCTGGTTCGTCAGTACGCCATCCACTCGCATATTTAAATTTCTGAGTGAAAATTATTTCCAACAAGTCGTGTACGATAGTACCCCGAAACAAATGTAAGGATAGCTTTTCGGGGAGTTTCGCAATGTACCTGTAATAAAATGACTTAGGACATTGTAGAAACAAATTAATTTTCGACGGCGATAACCGCATATCACTGGGTTCCCAGTTGTCTAGCTCTACTGTGTTGAGTGTATCATCATCGCCAATCGTGACGTTGAAAGAAACACTATTATTTTCTTCTTTCATTTTTGTTAATTAGCCTGATAGTATATAAAATTGTTGTTACAGTAAAACTTAGTATGTAATATCTTTGTATAAAATATCTATGCTTAGTATTATAATATACAGACTTCTTTCTAACAAAAACTTTATAAGGGATTCCAGCGAAGATACAATTGATGTCTAGCGACGACTATGGTGCCATCAGCGTTATATCTGAAGAAGAACGAGAAATTTTGGGTATAAGCGGACCTAATAAACCAGATGAAGAAGAGGAAAAACTATTCGAAACTATAGGTAAGGCTGCTGACAAGATAGGGGAAACCCAAGTAGGTAAAAAAATAGGAACAATCGTTACTGTTGTTTTACTTGCACTTCTTAGTGGGGGGGCCAATATGTCTATCATACACGATTATTTTAATGGTGATGAAGAGATTGGTCCCATCGGGGGTTGTTTACAAACTGACGCTACTAACTATAATTCCCAAGCTACTTTTGATGACGGAAGTTGTAATTTCTTAATTATTATATATGGATGTACTAACCCTGAAGCTGAAAATTATGATGACCAAGCTACGCACGACGATGGACGTTGTGTAGTTTTAAACGACGGCAATGGTAGCACAAATGAAACAGTTGTTTATGGTTGTATGGATATAGATGCTAATAATTATGATGATAAAGCCACTGAAGACGACGGTTCGTGTGATTACGAAGATGAATACGAAGAACCTGAATGTAATTCTACATCAGTACATTTTTATCCCGGCTGGCATAACGAAGAAACAGATAATATGTCTGTTTTCTGGGTAGACCCAGATGCAGAAGGTATATCCGTATTAACAGATATAGATGCTGAATGTAGTGATTATAGTGCATCTGTTTTAGTTTATGTAGACGTATGGCACGAAGAATCTGGTAATTATAACTGGTCAGATATATACTTAACCGTTAACGGTGAAGATTGGGATAACCATTGGTTTAATTTTACTTTTGAAGAACTTAATAATACAGAAGGTGAATGGTCTATGTGGGTAGCATTACTTGTATGGGACGAAGAGTTGGAAGATTATACATATCAACAACAGTTTGAAATCCCAAGGATAAGAGTGGAGGCACCTGAATAATGTGTTGTATGGATTGTGGGTGTTGCGAGAAATGCTCGTGTTCCTGTTGCAAGGAAAAGGAGGAATAAATGGACGACGATATAGCTGAAATACTAAATAAACTAGATAATCTGAATGCAAAGCTTGAAATAATATTAGATGAAATATTAGATGAAGGCGGGGAACAAGAGTGACAGAATGGATAATAACATTATTGGAACTGATAGCGATTGTTTCTGCTTTAGTGGGTACGATTATATTACTGATGATGCTTGTTGTTGCAACGAAACATTTTGTAAGACAACTTCCCAGTATGCCCAAAAGACCAAAACGAAAAAAGAACAAAGTAAAAGAAGAAAGGAGGACTGATGATATGAGTAAAGAAAAAGGAGAAGGAGTAACCTTCAACGATATTTTTATGTTTATGATTGCCGTACCGTTAATTTTACTCTGGGTTGGTTTTGCAGGGTTCGTTATACACAGCGGACTTAGTAAACCAGAGGTTCTTGAGAACATCGAAGCATATACAACTTTGATAGCTATATTAGGTGGGCCAGCCCTTCTAATTATCAAAGATGCACTTGATGTGTGGAAACAAGAACAAGCTGAGAAGACTGCATTCTATAAGGTAAAAGCACAAGCTGTTATTGATTATAATGATGCAAGTCAGAAACAATCCCAGATGATAGAATCAAAGGCACAAGAACAAGAACATAAGATGGAAAGCAAAAAGTAAGGAAACGTTTAAATAGATAGACACTGTGGTTTAAAGTATGAACGATTTCGAAGTAAAAGAGTTGTTTGACCAAGTTCAGAATTTGGCAGAACAACTTGAAGGTATACACGATGTTGTAGATATAATGTTGGAGATGATGGATATGGTAGTAGTAGATGAAGTAGTCGAAGAAGTAGTCGAAGAAGAGGTTGTTGAAGAGGAACTCGTAGAAGAACCTGTAGAAGAACCAGAAGCTGAGGAAGAAGAAGAAGCTGAAGAAGAATCAGAAGCTGAAGAAGAACCTGAAGCAGACGACGACGACGAAGACGAAGAAGAATAAATAAAGATGACTAGGTTACCGGGAGCCCGAGGGGGAGGTACATTACCTAAGCCCTCGAAAAAGAAAGCTTTAAAGAAATCTTTAAAGAAGAAAAGAGCCGAATCGCAATACAAATGAAAGATTTAGTAGAAGAATACGAAACTCGGTTGAGACTACGAGTTGGTGAAGGAGAATATGAACGTCATAAAGAACTTGTTAGGCTTTTGGCACGAAATCTTGCTATTGAAGACGTGCTTTGGGAAGAAATTCTTGTATCTATTCGGGATGTTAACGCTAGAACAGAGTTATTGCGACAACGGAACCAGATTGTTCGCGATATTCATACTGAGTTTAGGTCTCTTAATATTGAAATACCTACTATGGTAGAAAAAAAGACCGAAAACTTTATGAACTTCTTAGGGGACTTAAAAGATGATGAATCCAGTGAAGAAGGAAACAGAAAAACTGAAAGCAGCGCTGACGGGACGGAATTCCTTTGATTCCAAAAACCTAGAAGTTTTCTTCGATGAAGTCAGAAAAGACGAAAAGAAGACTGAAAAATTAGTTCGTGCCTTTTGCTCAACATATCTAGTTGATAATAGACAAAGACCACTAAGGTTAAGACCATTGCAAATGCAAATTGTGGTTAAATCATTGACATATCCTAAAGGTAATAAAGATAAACAACGAAAGATGGCTATTTTAGCCCCACGTGGTAGTGGGAAATCGTGGGCATTATCAGTTTCTGTAATAATCTATATGTTTTTTAAGAGATTCCGTGATTTAGTTTTTATTATTGCGCCTACTGAAGACCAAGCAGCACTTATTTTCAATTATGTATATCGTCACTTTAAAGATAACAATTTTTTAGATAGTTTAGTAAGTAATTACAAACTACATAACAAACCTCATATTAAAATGAAGGGAGGGACTGTGATGAGAAGAGCTCCAGTTGCTCCTTCTAATCAAGGACAGTCCATACGTGGGCAACACCCTACTTTTTTAGTAGTTGATGAGAGTCCTTTAATTGCAGACCAGTTGTTTATTGACAATGTAGAGCCGTGTATTATAGCAAATAATGCCCCATTCATTAATTTGGGTACACCCAAAAATAAAGACAATCATATGTTTAGATATTTATACGATGAGAATTATGAGGAAAGTTTTGAAAGACTACATTTCACGTGGAGAGATGCTGTATCAAAGGGTGAAGCGTATTCGGCACCTTATACTGAAGAAGATATGTTAACGAAGATGATGGAATGGGGTGAAGATTCTATTTATTGGAAGACTGAATATGAATGTGATTTTGTGGAAAGTATATCAAGCGTATTTAACCCAGAACACTTAAGGAGGTGTTTCGATAACTATGAATTATACACCATCGAACAAATTGAGCAAGGTCGAGAAGTGGGTACTAATAATACTGTATCTGTTGACATTGGGAAATCTGTTAATAGTACTGTTATTTGTGTATGGCGAACAGAGAAATCTGATGCCGGAAATATAGCCCGACTATTATACTTAGAAGAAATTGGCCCTAAGACAGGTGGGCACGATATACCATATCAAAGAGAAAGAATAATAACGGTTGCTGAAAAGTTTGAAGCATCAAAAGTAATAATTGATGCCACTGGAATAGGTGGAGCGATAGAACAAGAAATAAGAATGGAATGTATACCAAGAAGTATACACTTTCTTCCTTTTGTTTTTACAGGAGGAGCAAAGGGGAGTAAAACATATGTTTATCGCGATTATGTATCATTTATGCAGCAAGGCCTTATCAAAGTTCCGAACCCGGAAACGTTAGAACCACACTCAGCTAAATTAGTTTGGAAGTGGTATAGAGAACACACAGACATCGAATATGTTATGGATGCGACTCAGAAAACAGAAAAGATAATGGCACCTTCTGGAAAGCACGATGATTATTGTGATAGTAGTGTTTTAGGTATCCACGCTTCTTTATCTATGTTACCTGAACAAGGTAGCTTTACTGGAACCTCAATTGCTAAAAGAGGTATAGCAAATACAGGGCAAGGAAAATACAGTAGAGCGTCGTTAATAACCACTGGAAGACGCAGAAACACACCATTTAAAAGGAATTTACGTAATTTATAGGGATAACTTTTAATAGGAGCTTAGCTGTTATTAAAGAGTGATTATCTATGGGTCTTGGCGACTGGTTTAGAAGAAGTTTTGCAAGTGTGGGTTCAAATCCTGAGTTTAAAGAAGATAAACCTTTGGATTACGGAGAAGGTATTATTCGAAGATTAAAACTTAAAAGAGAATGGCCCGGCCGTAATTATGAACCTCATATTGGTGACAATAGAACTTATATGAATGTTTACTTAGCTGACCCTTTGATAAGGTCTTTAATTGATTTACCGTGTTTTTATGCAGTTAAAGATGGTTACGACATTGTAACCGATAATGAAAAGGAAAGAGAAGAGATTGAAGAAATGTTTGTCAACATCAATGTTGATATGTTAATATACAGTTGGTTGCGTAATGCCCGAATTTTTGGAACAGGGTATTTAGAATGGACTGGTGATAATTTAGTTTTACGTTCTTCTCAAAATTTATATGTAAAGAGAAATGAGCACGGTCAAATAATGTATTATTACCAAGAGACTGGTGATGATAAAGAAAATGTTAGATTTACAGAAGAAGAGATTATTGAATTAAAAAACAATCCCTTTGACGATTATGCTTATGGATTATCAGATATCCATCCTATACTATATTTAGTAGATTTAAAAGATTATGCAGAAAGAGACATCGCAGCCGCACTTAACAAATATGCCGTATCTAGGTTCGACATTTCCGCCGGGCTTCCTGATATGCCCTATGGCCCTGATAAGATTAATGAAATTGTTAGTGCATTTAATTCTCTAGAACCCGGTGAAGATATTATACACGGTAATGACATAGAGATTAAAGAGTTAGAAGGAACGCAACGTGCGTTTGAATATGGAAAATATACTGACGATTTATTAGATAAAATCCATATGGCACTTAAAATACCTAGAACTATGTGGACAAACCCAGAACAGGCACGTCCTATTTTTGAACCTTACGTTAAATATTTACAAAAAGCAGTAGAGTCAGCTATGAACGCTCAATTAATGCCACAGTTGTCGGAAGACGCTAGATTTGTGTTTAGAGCATTAAATGTTGAAGACGCCTTTACAAAAGCCAAGACAGATATGATTTATTTATCTGAAGGTGTCTTAGCACCACAAGAAGTAAGAGCTGAGCGAGGACTTGACCCAGAGGGAGTAGTTCCAATGATGGAAACTGCCGAGAATGTAAATGTTGCTGGTGGCAGAGATGAAGATAAGAAAGAAGAAAGCCGCCGAACAGAAAATAGAGGAAACAAACCATCTGCTAATAAGACGGGTGACAGAAAGAAAAGTGCACCCGCTTCAAAGAAATCAGATAAGGATGTTAAATCTACAAAGAAAGTAATCGTGGAGGAAGTCTAATGACTGCATTCGAAAAGTGTACACTAGAGTTAGGACCCCGACTTAAGAAAAAGGGGATAGAGCAACACGAGTCTATGGCTCGTAATATGTGCCTAATGTGGGCAGAAGAAAATGGCAATAATGAAAAAGAGTTTGCTGAAACTAATTCAGGTGAAACTCAAAGAAGCTTTGCTATGAATTTTGAAATCCAAGATATAGATTTAGAAAACACTGGTGATGAAGGAATTGTAGAATTTCCGATTATTGCTATTACTTCTGGTCGCCACGACTACGAAATTGAGGGTGAAGAGCAAAAGGTTTATATAGAGCCGGAAATGCTTAAGAATAGTGTAGAGGCTTTTAAAGAGCTGCCTATATACGTCAATCATCAGCGAACACCTGAAGAATTGATAGGGACAGCGATTAATCCAGAAGTTTCTGAAATGGACAATGGCAAAATTGCCATTAAAATGTTGGCTCGTGTTTCCGAGGAAACCGCGCGAGCTAATGATATGATTGAAAAAGTAAAGCAGGGGGATGTCACACACGTCAGTATCGACTGGTTTTCTAAAGATGTTAACGTGATGGGAGATGCATATGCAACTAACATAAGACCTGTTGAAGTGTCATTTATTGAAAATGATGTTTCTACACCTGTTTGCCAAGAATGTACTATTGACGGGAAATGTAATTCACACGATGAGGAAAAGGAAGAGCATTGTTGCGATTCTTGTTCACAAGGAAATACGTGTGAAGATGAGTCCCAAAAAGGGACTGACAAAGAGGTAGATACAATGAGCGAAGAAACAAAGGACGTTAAATCGTCCAACGCTGAAACATTGTTGGAACGTGAGTTCGCTTCATACAAGAAGCAATTAGACGAAGTTAATACTAGCTACTCTGATTTGCAATCAAAATATGAAGAAGCTATGAACCAAGTCGCCGCATTCCAGAAAGCCGAGGAAGAGAGACAAGCATCAGAAATTGCAGCACGCAAAACTGAACTTGTTGGTAACGTAATCTCTAAAGAGGTCATTTTGGGAAGAATCAAAGAAGATGGACAGGAAGCCCGAGCAGCAGAACTTGCTGATTGGGAAGAAACACGTCTAACAGGATTTGCGGAGGCACTAAGTTCAATGCCAGAACCTGAGTCTGAAAAGACTTTCGGTAAAGGTAAAGCTCACGAATCCGAGAATAAGCCTGTAGAACAAGAGCCACAGGTCGAGAGAACATTTTCTATGGTTAATGGAAAAATTAAACTCAACAAGAAGGCCCTTGACAAATAAAAAAGAGGTAAGTAAATATGGCAAAAAGTAATTTGACAACAGAAATTCTGTTGAACGATGGGGGAGCACCCGGACGAATTTTACCATTTACTGCTGGTAGTACTATATACGCCGGTGACCCATTGCAGTTAACTGCAGCAGACGAACAAGTCGATGCTGCAACTGTAAGTGGTGGCCGTGTATTGGGTGTAGCTTTAACAGCTGCAACTTCCGGTAACGTAGTAAATGTAATTTCTGGACGTGGTATCCTATTGAACGCTTGGGTTAGTGGAACAGCTGCAACAGCTGGTTCTATGTTAGAAGCAAGAGGTACAACTGGTACCTTAGCAAAAGCTGCTAACAACGCTAACGCAACCGCTATATGTCTAGCAGACGGTACAGCTTCAGAAACTTTGAAAAAGGTGATGTTACTGTAAGGAGGAAACTATGGCGATAGCAACAATAACAACAGAAGGTGGAGTACTCACATCTGTAAACAAAGGAGCATATGCAGCAACTGGAGGTACGGGAGAACGTATTCTAGTTGACTACAAAGATGCATTAGAAGATTATAACGTCACAGATTTAGACGTTATGCAATTGTTTGCAGACAGTATGTCCACAGACACAGGAGGAAACATTGACTTGACTTTCAGACTTCCATCTATGAATCTAGAACAGATTGATGAAGGAAGCACTCCACAATACCAACACACTAAACTACGCTCCGAGCGTGTTTCTGTGAAGGAATGGGGTATAGCAGTCGGTGTAACCAGAAGAATGATTGAGGATTCAAGATTCAACGAAGTTGAATTGGCACTCAATGAGGCTCGCAGAGCTGTCGATAGACATATGACAAAGCATATGATATATGCTGTGTTTGGTCTAGGAGACACAACTTTGGGAACCGGAATATCAAATGCTGATATTGGAATATTATCTAAAGAGACAGGAAGCACAGGTATCACTAACTTCGATGAAAACATCTACGGTGGATTTATCGCATCTGGTGGTTCAGTAGGAAGTGGTCGATTATATGCGTACGGACTGGAAACAGAAGCACGCTTAGAAAGGACCCACTACACCCCTGCAGCTTCAAGCTCTGGAATAATTTCAATGCAGGATTTGACAAAAGCTATTGATATCATTGGTTCATACGGATATTCCGCAGATACTGTATTGATATCACCTGCTCACTACAAATCATTACTAGATTTAGCAGACTTTACAACTGCGTTTGCAAATGTCACCCCAGATGGTGGTATTGCAGGTACAGCGACTAAAGCCACATTGCAAGGTTCTCCATTAGGAGGAACTGCTGGTAGCGGACTTGTAGGAAGCTTGTACGGTTTGAACGTAAGAGTAAGCCCTTGGATTCCATCAGGAAGATTTGGTGTTTTCGACTTAAAAGAAAGACCCGTAGCGTACGTCGAGAGACGTGGTCTAACTGTGGAAGAAGCTAATCCCGGTTTTGGTATCGTTGGTTCATATATGTCTATGAGATATGGATTGAAGATTGTCAAACCTGAGACTGGTTGTATTTTAATACACAGTTAAGGCTGATGAGCATAAGTGGTTCTGGGGTTCCACTCAAAAACCCCAAACCTTTTTAATTAGCGTGAGCTATAGGAATATAGATGCCGAGAGCAGGAAGAAGCCGAGGAACTGGAAAGAAAAATATCGTTGCCGATATTGCTAGTGGGGCAGCTACTTCTTATCAGGTATATACTAGTGGTGGAGGCGCTAAACGTTATGCTAAAGTAGATGCAAGAACTAAGTATCCTATTAAAATTGATACCGGAGTAAATGCATTAGACTTAGCATATAATACAACTAATTTTTATTTAAACGGGGGAAATGAACTTTCCCTTACAATCACAGGAACAGCAACTGATTTGAATTATTATACTACAGGTGCTTCACTTGTGGGAACTACCTTATCAGGTGCTTTAGCTGGAACAACTGCTTTTTGGGAAGCAGACCTAAGTGCTTTATCTGATGCTACTTATTGGTCATCAGCTTCTGCGGGTGTATTTGGTCACGAGACAGGTACTAATGTTGGAATAGGAACCAAAGAACCTTCGGCTAAAATACATATATCAGGAGCTTCAGGTTATCAAGTAAAAGTAGTTTCAGGTGCTCAAACATTATTTTATATCAGTGGTGGTATCATTTCAGGTACCAATTTTTATGGCGATGCTTCTAATTTAACAAACGTACCCGGTGCATTATGGATATCAAGTTCTGGTAAGTTATATCCTAAGGGAATAGCCAATCAAGTTGGTATCGGAACTATACCAGATGATGACACACCCCTACACGTATCTGGTGCGGGTACCAGTATTATGTGGAATAATGAAACTAATCAACCCGCTTTACATTTATTAAATTCTTCTTCTAATGGAGAAGTATTAAGATTAACAAGTCGTGCTGATAATCGTACGATGCATTTCCAAACAGACCATATCTATCAGAACGGAGGTGCTATGCATCTTGGTAATGATAACACTAACATATATTTACGTACTATTGGTAAAAAAGTAGGAGTAGGGACTAGTAATCCTAAACAATTTTTCCACGTAGCTGGTGCTTCTCTATTATCAGGTACAACTAATATAGGTGGAAATCTAATAGTTTCTGGTACTGGAAAAGTTGCGGGTACATTTTCTATACTTAGTGGAGCAGTAGTTGGAGATATATTGTCAACACTTACAGAGGCTCCTTCTGAAGATTCATTAGTTACATCTTTAGCTATTGCAAATTATATTGGACAAGTAAGTGGGAATATACTTGCTGCTAGTGGTGGAGCATATAGTTCTGCATATAGATGGACTAATGCTAGTGGTGCCAAGATAAGTGAATGGTATTCTGCGAGTGCATCTGCTTTAAGTTCTGCATATAGGTGGACCAATGCTAGTGGTGCTACAATAAGCGAATGGTATTCTGCGAGTGCATCTGCTTTAGATACAGCTTATGATTGGGTCAATGCAAGTGGAGCTACAATAAGCGAATGGTATTCTGCGAGTGGGACTTCTTACAGTCAGACATATCGTTGGGTAACAGGTAATTCTGCTGATATCACTTCGATGATTGGGAGTGGTTCCAAATATGATGAAGCTTATCATTGGGTTAATTCTAGTGGAGCTACAATAAGCGAATGGTATTCAGCAAGTGCATCTGCTTTGAATGAAACTTATGATTGGTTTACCGCAAGTTCTACTGCAATTACTTCTGCTTTAGGAAGCGGTGCTGCTTACAGTTCTGCATATCGATGGACCAATGCTAGTGGTGCTACAATAAGCGAATGGTATTCTGCAAGTGCATCTGCTTTGAATGAAACTTATGATTGGTTTACCGCAAGTTCTACTGCAATTACTTCTGCTTTAGGAAGCGGTGCTGCTTACAGTTCTGCATA
>Ga0098040_1000881_pt1 | contig 13508 bp, 14 predicted proteins | sample 7_EtaG_FD_75065 | JGI IMG/M metagenome (GOLD analysis project Ga0098040, IMG submission 75065) | Marine viral communities from the Subarctic Pacific Ocean - 7_ETSP_OMZ_AT15161 metaG | ecosystem: Environmental > Aquatic > Marine > Oceanic | place: Pacific Ocean | collected 2015-01-08
ACAATATTCTGTACTCCTTAAAACATAGCGAGATCGATCTTCCCTGTAAAATGGCCTCTTTAAGCTCTTCGGGAGGAACTCCCTTTAACAAACATTGATAGTGGCTCCTCCAGGAGCACAAGACCCAATCTTCGGGCCCGATATTATGCTTTTTAAATACCTCAATAATTTGTTCTTCGTTGTCATTGTATAGATGCACCGGGGCTTTGATTTGGGCATCGTCAAAACATGCAGCTATTTCTATTTCAAATTCGATAAGCTCTTCTTTCGTGAGCATTAAACCTCCAATAATTTTCTTTTTAATTTGTATTGTGTCATGCGAATGATATCATCATAAGTTTCTTGTCCAAATTTTTCTCTAATAAAATCTAGATATCTGTCGTTAGTATAATACGCATCGAATGCAGTATCTCTAAATCCTAAAACCTCAGCAGCGGAAATATGCTTAGTTGGTAATGGCTTTGTTTCGTAAGCGTGTTGTGAATATCCAACATAGCTATCTGGGAGTTCCCAGTTTTCGCGAATCGCATCCAGATATAGTCTTGAGCCAGGATAGGCCATGGCAGAATAAAAGTTTGCGAATTCGCAATTAAGATCTGTTGCTAAATCTAGTGTGTCCTGCATTGTATCAAGATTATCTTCTGGCAGCCCGAAAATATAATTTCCGATTACATTAATGCCGGCGTCTTGAATTTGTCTTACTAAGTCTCGAATATTGACTTCGGTGAATTTACCCTTTACAACATCTTTTCTAACGACAGTGTTTCCTGATTCAATTCCTAAAGCCAGCCAATTGATACCGGCACTCTTAAGAGGCTCTAAAAATTCTGGTTTTACTGTATCAATTCTAGCATACGCCCAAATATTGAAATCGTATTCTCTTTCTACTATCTTATTGCAGATTTCTAAGAAATGGCTCTTGTTTAAAACAAACATTTCGTCTGCTATTTTAACGTTGCGAATTCCCATTTCTTGAATCTTGGCAAACTCTGTAATCATAAACTCAGGATTCCAGAATCTAAACTTGTTTTGGCCATAATCCCAATTTTCAACATTGTTGTTTCCGAATGGTGCGTTAATACAACAGAAGCTGCACCTAAAGGGGCAGCCTAGACTTGTATATAAAGACGCAAAAGGCTGTCTCAAGTTATCGTTACTCATTGCATGCCAATTGGATGTTCTATATTTATCCATTGGGAGTAGATCCCAGGCCATTCCAGGCATTTCGCTGGCTAATAATTCTTGCGGCACAATAAGCGCCGGGGATGTAAATCTCGTTTCTCCATTTTCACGATACCATAACCCTGGAATATTCCGGAGTTGGGAGGTGTCGTTCATATTGTCAATTTCTAAAAGTCCAGAAAGCGTATATAGGCCCTCTCCTTGACACACAAAATCAACCTTTTCATCGTTTAAGGTTTGACGTGAAACTGCCGATGGGTGTAAGCCGATTAATAGCGTTTTTATGTTTCCATATGAATCGTGTAATATATCGCACAGAGCGTGGACACCCGACATATTTTGAGTTGATGCCGAGGGTTGCTGTCCATAAACGACAACCGCCGCCAAACGCGGATTATAATCGTTTATAATTTTGGCGCTTTGTTCGGGTGTTAATTGTTCTGCTTCGCAATCTAAAATTTTAACACTATAGCCAGCTACTAAGCGGGCATAATTTGCCAGGAGGGCCACCCAAATAGGAGGCTCGATGGCAGAATAGTTTTTGCTAAGATCTTGATAAATCTCTTTTGAAGCATTTGGATGAATAAGAAGTAAATCTAATTGTTTCATAATTAATAATTTGCGTACCAGGGCGATTCAATAATACTGTAAGCATTAATTAATTGCTTAATACCGATATCTAAGTCGTACTGGCACTCGTAACCTTTGTTGTATATTTTTTCGCTGCTTACAATATAATCACGGGTATCCGGATCGCTAGTAAATTCTGCTTTAATTATTTCTAATGGTAAATGTTCTTGAATTTTCTCGGCCAATTGAAGCTTGTTCATATTCAAGGCATCATTTCCAAGATTATACGTTTCGTTTTTGCAGGTTTCCCAATTATCTAAAACAAATTTAAAGCCGCGGCACACATCGTGAAGATGTACATAGTTTCTCATAAATTCACATTCATATAAAACTAGAATTCTTTCACGAAGGGTTTTAAGAACAAAACTATTAACCAATAAATCTGTGCGCATTCTTGAGGCTGGTCCAAATACAGTGGCCAATCTAAAAGTAACGTGGTTCTCTACATTTTTATACTCCTCTTCTGCGGCGACTTTAGTGCGTCCGTAGAGCGAGATTGGGTTTAGTGGGGATTCTTCCGTACAAACGGAGCCGTCGACGCTGACACCATATCCAGAATTGGTACAAGGGTAAATGACCTTTTGGTCGGGTCGCTTTGTTGTAGCAATCCAAGTGTTTACATCATGATTAATTTCTTGAGCGCCGCGGGGATCCTCTTCGCACACCGGAAATCCGACAAGGGCCGCTAAGGGAATGATAATATCTGCGTCCTTCATTAATTTAGTCATTAACGCGACGTTTCGCACATCGCCCTTTATAAATGTAAAATCAGGATTATTCGTATATCTTAATAACGATGTAGGATCATACATCAGATTGTCAATTGCTACAACCTTATAGCCATCATTTAAAAGATAGCCAATTAATTCGCTGCCGATATAGCCGGCGCCTCCGGTAACTAATACGTTCATTTGATAATTTCCTTTATGTGTTTAGCGATAGAAAGACACGAGGTGAGTCCGGGTGATTCTATCCCTATTAAATTTATAAAATTCTCATGCTCAGAATCGTTTTCTATCACAAAATCCTTAAACACATCATTTTCTGTTTGTAACTTAGGACGAATTCCTGTGGTGGCTGGATGTAAATCCTCCCAAGAAACGTCTAAGTATCGATTAATGGCTTTGTGAAACTGATGTTTATTGCATGGAGTTATATTATAGTCTAAATCCTCCACATAATATGCGTTAGGTCCAAAAGACAACCCACCTTCTAAATCCAAAACTGTATGTATTCCCAGGTATTTGCCATCAGGGTCGGGTACTGGATAAATGAGCTTTTCCATATTCTTGTGTTTGCTTGTCCTATAATAATCTCCTTTGCACCATTGTAGCTCATAGTTGTTTATTCCTACCATTTTAGCTATTTGATCGCTCCAGAGTCCAGCCGAGTTTATTACTACTTTTGTTTGTATAATAACATCATCATCTTTAGTTGTCAACTCATAAAAATTAATTTTTGTATTGATATCACATAATTCAGTATTATAAAGAACAATTACTCCATTTTCTTGCGATAAATATTCCAGCGTGCGCATGACCGAATGGGTGTCGACGATTCCTGTGGAAGGTACATGCAATGCCTTAGTGGCCTTTACTTGTGGTTCAATAGCGCGGACCTCGCGTTCATTAAGAAATTCTAAACCATCAAGCCCATTCTCTATTCCTTGATTATATAATTGTTCTAATACTTTTTCTTCTTCCGCATTTGTTGCAATAATAAATTTCCCACATTTTTTATGTGGGATCTTGTGTCTCTCCAAAAATTGATATAATAATTTGTTGCCTTCAACGCATAGTTTTGTTTTTAAAGTTTCTTTTGGGTAATATATGCCTGAATGGATTATTTCGCTATTGTGGCTGGAACCGTGTTGTCCGAAAGAATGCTCTTTCTCAATCAAAAGTATGTTTTCATAAATCGTAGATAATTCCCATGCGATTGCCAATCCGACTATGCCTGCGCCCACCACCACAACATCGAATTCATATATACTGCTCATTCATCCCAACTAATCTCCCAATCTTTAAAATCTGCGGCAAGACAGTCAATTTTATAATCTTTGCGGCCGCCTGCTAATTCTTGAATTTTATTCTTTGCAGTATTTCTAATTCCATTTAAACCGTGAGTTAGCTCAAGGTTGTTTCCGTCTTTAATGCCCTTTCGATAATTTGATTCATTGTGCCAAATATGCAGGTTCATTTGTGAGAGCACAACAATAGCCCGAATGGTCTCTGCATCGATGCCTTCACATTGATCAAGAATTAATTGAATATCATGACAGATATCAGCTATTTCTTGTGCATATTCTTCTTTGTGTTCCGAAATGAACACTTCTTTTAATTGTGCGATTGAAAGCCTGTCTACAAGCTCTGATAATGTCGGCAAATACTTTCTGTTTCCCATTGAGGTTAACTCCTTAAAAATTGATCAAAGTATGGCTTATATTTATGAAAATTTGCTCCGAAGAGCGGAGCGTATTGATAAAATATTTTAGCTTCTTCTTGTTTTTGTTTTAAATTCTCTTCTTGGTTCGAACGGCCGCCGGCATAATATAAGCCTACTGTTTGGTCAATCTTCTTAAAAACACATCCGTGCTGTACTGCTCGTAGCCACATTTCCCAATCGTCTGCGAAATCACAGTTTTCAGCGTCAAGAAAACCACAGTTATCGTGAATGCTTTTTTTCCATAATGGCATTGGCCCTGGAAGGCACTTTATCATGTTCTCTTTACTGAAGGGTAATGTCGAGTGTTCGAATAAGATCCCGTTTGCTGAATTGCTCTCGAAAGTTTCGTTTGCGTTTGTTGTTTGCAAAACGTCTCCGTATATTAAATCTAAATTTTTGTCATTAAGTATATTATTTAATAAAATTTCTATGCAGTCTTTTCTCTTTATATCATCTATAAATGCAAATGTCAAGAATTTTCCTTTTGCAAGCTTGGCTGCTATGTTAAGAGAATTTGTAATGTTTTCTCTTTCGTCTAATCGATGATAAACAATGTTTTTGTGTTTATCGGCATATTCAGCGACAATCTGTTGCTCGGTACCGGGCGAATTTGCATCAATAAGGATTAATTCACATTTATCAAAAACAGTTTGGCTTGTAATATTTTCAAGAAAGTTGTTTAAATATTTTTCACCTTCATAAAAAGTAGAAATTATAGAAATTAAAGGTTTATCTTTACTGCTTGTTTCTTTATTAAGCAACGTTTCTATCTTATTTGCTATTTCTTCTCTCTTTTCAATCATCAAGTCAATTAGCTCTTCGCCTTTTAGCTTAAACCATTCTTCGCTTGTTGCTCCAACTAGATTATTTGTTGTAATAGCAAGTCCCATCATTCTGGCTTCTACAATTACTCTCGATAAAGTTTCGGGAGTTTGAGGAAAAAATACAAACTTGCTATTGGTTCCCATTTCTTCTAAAAATTCAAAATAATCCGGATTAGATATCAACTGATAAGGCAAGCCTTTTACTGAACAATACTTTATGGCGCCTCCGGTATTTTTATGATCAATAGCGGAATTTAATATAGAACATTGTTCTTTCTTTCCTTTTTTTGAAATCTCTCTAATTTTTTTTAAACTTTCAAGAGACCACAAATTTCCTCCAAGATTAACCACATTTGGCAATTGTAAATTTTTTTCTATTATTTGCTTATGAAAAGCAGACTGTCCTAAGACTGCAATTGCGTTCTTATAAAAATAATAATTTAAAAGATCTTTTTGGGGAGCCTTGAAATCACTGTATGTTGCAGGATTTCGGCTTCTTAAGTATTTGTGATCATGCTCATATATTGCATAATCTAAATTCTTTAACAATTCTTTGCATTCAGGAGTTAAGTTTAAAAAGTTTGAGATAATGAAAAATGCTTTTTGTTTTTCTCGCAAAAACTCTAATGTAATCGTGTGTGATTGTTTTTTAGAAAGAGGATAACCCCTCTCTTTAAGAATTAGAATTAATTCTTCGTTATTTAACTCTCCTCCTCCGAGGATATGTTCAACGAAAAAATCAGCGATAAAGACGATTTCTCTATTCATATGTTTGAACTATTTCTTCAATCTCTGAAAGCCAATCTTCGCTATCGTCGGTTATTAATTCCTCCACTGCACTTACAAATTTCTTATACATTTTTTCTTTGGCGAATCTTTCTTGCAGTTCGTCTGCATATTCACACGCTTTTAACGCGTGACTGTCTGCGTTTTCACCAGTGATGTCATCATAGCATTGACGCATTTGTTCTTTTGCTGACTGCTCACGGGGATAAGCCCACATAGAGTCCTTAACAATTACGCCTTCCCAAACTACTTCGTCTGGCACTTTGTTCAAATCAAAATTAACATTGTAAAAGTGTTCTTTGCCTTTTTCATCTACCAAAAAATCTAGATGGCCTGACCAACCGGTTGCAACCACTGGCGTACCAGAGTATGCTGCCTCATAAATTGGCAGACCAAACCCTTCACCGTGCGCGAGACTTACGAAAGCGCTAATCTTTGGGTGCCTTTGCAATGAATGCATTTCTTCATCAGTCATGTCTCCATGGAGAAGATATACTTTGCATTTCTTTTCGCCAAGTCCGTTTATAAAGCTTCTTAAATCGTTAAATAAATGCTCTCTGTCCATTAAGCAATTTTTTGCAAGGTTTCCCTTAACAACTAATCCAACTTCTTCGTCTCTAAATTCTTCAACAAACCATTTAATTGTATTCTGTACATTTTTGCGCGGGCTTATCTGTGCTGTGGTTAGAAAATTAAAGTCATAATCTAATTCAAGCTCAACCTCTGGTAACTCATCGAACTTTTTAGCTGGATAATTAATGGCCTCAATCGGAGTATTCAACGATAATAGCATCTCTTGTCCAGTTTGTTCATTCTGGCCTGTATACTGACAATTCTTATACATATCTCTGGCAAAAGTAGAAACAACAATAATCTTATTCATTTCGTTGCCCTTAGCCAGCCACTGAGGAGCTACCTGTGTAGTTTCAATGCCTGCTGTATAGCCAATATTAATTGGAGCGTGTTGTTCCCATTCATTTGCGATGGTAACTTGAAACGACAGGTCAAACTGTCCTTGCATCTGCATATAGTTTATGGTCTTTTCTATTGCGATGTCAATCCATTGGCGCTCTTCGGTATCTTCTCCAATCCAGGAAGTGTGACCCCACTGCAGCGGCAATACAAAAATATCAAATATATCTTCGCGACTTCTTAATGCCCGGAGAGCATATCGAGATTGTTCTCCATATCCAGACCGAGTTAAGACTGGCGCCTTAAATAAAACTTTCTTGCGCATTATGCCACCTCTAGGAGGTGCCAGCGCGGGTAGTCACTTCGTGCTCCCCAGCCACCATATTTTTCTACTATTTCATCCATTTTTTGAACCCATCTCTTTTCATATTGATCGAAATTATAATTCTTTCGAACATGTTCTCTACCTTGAAGTGACATCTTTTTATATGTTTTAGGATTTATATTAAGAGCCTTTTTCAAAGTAGCGTGAAAGTCTTTCTGTGATATTCTATCTTCATAAATATAAGGTACTGTTAACGATCCAATTACTGCTCTAGAAGATGGCTGAATACCAAATCCAAACCAATTTTCGCCATCCGTTACCTGCTCTTGGAGGCCACCAGTCATATTAACAATTACGGGGGTTCCGCAAGATAATGATTCTAGTGTGGCCAATCCAAAGCCTTCTGCGTCTGCGATATTAATAGTAAAATCTGCTGTATTATATATCGCTGCTAAATCTGGAGATTGAACTTTGTTTGTTGAAAGCATTACTTGTCCCCCTGTAAGCTTAAGGTGCTCAATAATGTGCGGTAAATCTTGTCCGTTAGGGTCGCGAGCATCTGTGTGCATAATTAACGATGCCTTGTCGTGACCTACCTCGTCTAAAAATTCTTTAAACCACCAAATTATCGTTCCGCTTTGCTTTCTTCTGGCGTTTCTGTTGTTCCAAAAGAAAATTTTCTTATCGCGATTATTGTATTTATTCTGATTAGAAATAATATTATCTTTAACTACTTCAATTCTGGCTACTTCTTCTGGCGTCTTGTATTTGTAAAATACATTTGAATCAACCGCGTGAGGCAAGTAGCAAGAACTCACGGCTGGAGCTACTTCTTTAACAATTTCGTGTGTTACTTTTGAAATACAAATAATTTCATCCGTTGAGCGATAGTAAGGTCCGTTAAAGGATGGTGCTGGGAAATTATCCCACACATGGTAATACACCATGGGCACCTTGAGTCTTACTTCATTTTCTATTTCCCACAACCAACCGTAGAATCTTGGATCGGTCATAAACCAGAGCACATCGGGTCGTTCTTTTTGAAGAATCGAGCGAACTATTTCGTGACTCCCATAACCATCCACAGGATAGATTATCCAGTCATCACCATATGGGTCGATTCTTTGGGGTTGATATTCCTCATGCTTAATGGCGCCGCCTAAACAAATAAACTGGTAACGACCGGTTTTTAGAAGGGCTTCAATCATGTATTTTGTCTGGGTACCCACGCCAGACGGTGATAAAGGGTGATCTGATAACGTTAAAATTTTTATTTTTTTCATTTTTCTCTCACGGACAGTGTTTTGTTCTATAAAACTTGCATCCATATCCGGCGGTGCAAGATAGTTTATTCTTGATATAGCGCTTGTTCTTAATATTATAAATCGCCATATTCAACATCTTTAAAGCATTCTTGGTTTTTTTTGGTCCACTTGTTACTCTAAAGAATTCTACTTTGTTGTTTTTTGCGGTTCTTTTCAAAAGCGCAAAATGAGTTTCAATGCTCTTAGGATCTGCGTCAGTTTTTTGTGCAAAAAAGTGTTTATAAAGTGTTAATTGGTAAGTAGTCATCTTGTCGTTTTTACGACGAGCATCCCAACCCCACGAACAAGTTTTCCAATCGAAAATGTGAACTTTTCCATCGGGAGTTCCTACAATCGCATCAATATAACCTTTAAATTGAAAGGGGTCTTCTCCTTCAATTGGTTCAAATAGCGGTAATTCTACCGCAAGAACTTCGTATTCTCCAAAATAATCATCAAGCGCAGTTTGAATCTCAGGTAAAAGCTTTTTACCTTGTTCACGCATATCTTCCACAAGTTTTTGATCAATTTTAATATCATCATCAAGTTTTTCTAAGCACTCTTCAAATTGTTGGATAAAATAATCATCGTCTGCATCTTCTTGTAGTAATTTTTTTTCACACACACTGTGAACTGCTGTTCCAAATGCTGTGAATGCGTTTCCTTTAAAACCATCGATTTTATCAATTCGTGTTAGTCTGTGATAAAACGCACAATGAACCCAGTCTTTGAGTTCAGAATAAGATATGTGTGGCACGCGCCCTCCAATATATTATATTATAACCTCTTTATGCATGCATGTCAAGCATATTTGAATCTTGAAGCAAAGAAAGTTTTTCATATAGTGCGGGACTGACTCTCTTTAAGTAACTATGATCGGAATCTAGATAAAACTCTGTAAATCCAGTTGCGAAGTATTCTCTTAAAGAGGTTGGCGCATAAGCCGAGATAAAAAGGCCTCGAATTAATGCGGCCAATTTGTCATATCCAATTTTTTTATATAAAAACATATCAAACTCTTCATTATACTCTGGATTTTCGAAGAAAGACATTGGCGCCTTCAGTCCGGATGCCCACAATAAATCGTGCAGGTGCTTTCTCTTTCTTAAAAATTCATCTTTTATCTTCTGATCTTCGTAAATGAAATAACCTAATGGACTTTCTATCGAGTGAGCTATTTCGTGCATCATATCGTCATACATATCTTCTTCATCATCTTGAATATTTGAAATATGTAAAATCCCATCTTTATAAAAAGCGCTTAAGGATCTTTCTTCAAATTCATCAAACCATCCAACCACAATCATTTCAAGTTCTGATAATAAGTGGTCTGGTATTCGACTTTCTATTTTAGCGACAACGTGTTCTACGTCTATGTCGTCATTTGCTAGATCGTCTTTAAAGTACACATGTGTGCCGCGCGAAGTGTAAAAATCACTCCTCATTTCCTGTAACTGTTTCTGTCGCTGTTGTAGGTGTTTCAGCATTTTCTGTCTCTGTTGTGAATGTGGTTGCATCGTTTAATCCTAACTGATAACCACGTAAAAAGTTCTCTTCTGCTACGCTAAACATAAACTCTGGGAATTCTGCCGCTACTGTTTGTGCAATCATATCAACTGTTACCTTCCCATCTTCGGGTTGTATTTTTTGTCCTGTAAAGTTAATCAGAAAGTCCTTCAGCGGGGAATCATTCTCGGGCGGCATTGCCAGCATAGGATTTGTATGCAGTTCCTCTTCGGTAATTGCCTTTTCGGTATCGGTAGTGCTCATTGTTTCTCCTTGTTTAGTTATAACACAATGTTTTCAAATATGCAAATATTTTTATAAAACTTTTGATGCAAGGGTCGCGACTTCGCTTCTTTCACCCTTATTAAAGGTGACGTGTCCTGCTATCGGGTAAGCTTTAAACTTTTCTACAGCGTGGGCTAATCCATTTGATATTTCATTAACATAAATATTATCAATTTGTTCGATATCGCCCGTTAATACAATTTTTGAACCCTCTCCAATTCTTGTGATAATGGTTTTGACTTCGTGCATTGTTAAATTTTGTGCTTCATCAATAATAATAAATGCATTTGAAATTGATCGGCCACGAATATAGGTTAATGCTTCAATTTCAATTTTACCTTTATCTATATAGAGTTCAAGCGCGCTTTTATCTCCACCTAACAAAAACTGTAAATTATCACTAATTGGGGCTAGCCACGGTATCATCTTTTCTTCCATTGATCCTGGTAAGAAGCCGATGTCTTTTCCCATTGGCTGCACTGGGCGCGATACTATCAAACGAGTATAGGGATTTTCTCTTAAGCCGATGGTTTGTTGTAAGCCAGCGGCTATAGCACAAAGTGTTTTACCTGATCCTGCGCGGCCTACAAGGCTAACTATTTTAACATTTGGGTCCATAAGAAGATCAATAGCAAATGCTTGTTCCTTGTTTCTTGATTTAATCTGCCAATCAGGAATATTACTATGAATTATTTTTCTTAAGGGTGCATGATGGCTTTCAAAGCGTGCCAAAGCAGACTTCTTTGAATTGGCATTAGATACCATCAAAACATATTGATTTGGAGACCATCTTTCTTTTATTTCATCTTCTTGAATAGAAATTGCTTCATTGTTATAAAATCTATCAATCACTGCATCATCGACGAGGTGTTCTATAAAGCCTTGATATAGTTCGTCAGAAGACTGGACTGCGCTTTCAATAGTATAATCTTCTGCAGGAATGCCCAGGGAGTCGGAAATTACTCTCATATTAATATCGCGTGATACTAGAATAGTTTTTCTCGTTGGTGCCAAAGAGAGAACGGCGGTGGCAGTAGCAATAATTACATGGTCTGGAATTCTAATATCCAGATCTGAGGGAAATACAGAATTTTTTAAGTACTCATACGAGGCTACTTTTAGAATTCCTTTTCCTTTGCCCAAGCGAACACCTTTTTGAAGGTTTCCTTGTTTTCTTAATTCATCAAAACTGCGAATGATTTTTCTTGCGTTAATTCCAACCATATCTTGACGTTTTTTGTGCTTGTCAATTTCTTCAAGCACCTTCAACGGAATAAAGATATCGTGATTATCAAATTTAAAAATTGAATCAGCATCAGTTAAGCAAACACTTGTATCCAATACATAATTTTTTTTGGCCATTAATATAGTCCGTAGTATTAATTAGTTAAGGTAAGTTATAAATACCTTGTTCTTCCGCCCATTGCCGCCGCCATTCCTGCTGAAATTCGTATTGCCTAATCGTTTCATAAAGCAGAATATTTGCTGTTTGTGATGTGTTTAAACAATATCCTGGTCCAGGCATCGGAATGTGCACTATATCACTATTTTGTAATATTTCTATAGGGATACCTGATTCTTCATGACCCACCACCAAACATATAGGGCGAGAAAAGCGGAATTTATAAGAAGAAATGGGTTTTGAATCCCTGTCGATTTCTGCAGCCACGAGTTTAATGTCCTCATTTTTTGTGTAATCCAAAAAATCCCGCGGTGAAGAATATTGTTTAATTTTAACATAATCATACAAACTTCCTGATAATGGGTTTAAGACTTTTCTGTCTGGCACAGAACCAATTACATGAATATGGTGCGCACCAAAGCAAGCTGCGCTCCGGATAAGATACCCCAAGTTACCGTCATGCTGGAAATTAATACAGCAAAGATCAACAGGATAAACAGTAGCGTTCTTTTTTTTGATATCATATCTTTCTCTTCGAGTTTTTTCGCGTTTCACTCTTTTTCCTAAATGGAGCCTATGGTCAGATTCGAACTGACGGCATCTGCTTTACAAGAGCAGTGCTCTGGCCAACTGAGCTACACAGGCTAGGCGGTTTTTAGCGTCCAAGGATAACCGCAAACCCCCGCCGGCGTGACGTTCGGCGGCCACGTATCGTTATTGTTTACCCGACGATACAGCGGAGTACTCTTTCCAATCAAGCCAAAATCCCAAAGCAACTAAAAAGTGCATCAGAATTGAACTCGATATTTCTATTATATCATGGTAATCGTAAAAATGCAAATGTACGTGACCAACAATCCAAAATGGAATTGCAAATTGTTGGCTGTACCAGATTAACGAAAACTTTGTGAATTTTCTCCACTTATCCATCAACGCGATCAGTGAGGTATTTTACATCACTGGCAACGTCAGTTTTAAAGCGGCCTAACTCATTCTTAAGAGTCGCTAATTCATCAACAAGTTCACTAATTCTCGCTCTTAACAGCGCGAGTTGATCTTGAAGAGCAGTTATATCTTGAGTGCTCATTTCTTCTCCTTTTTTATCTATGGCTGGGGCAGCAGGACTCGAACCTGCAACCTCGTGGTTAACAGCCACGCGTTCTGCCGGTTGAACTACACCCCATTGTTTAAACAATTTTTTTAATGATATCATCATCATCAACAAATGTTAAATCTTTGTTTGCTTTTTTAAATGGAATACTCCATTCTTTTCTTAAAATATCGATCTCTTTTTGGTATATTGGGGTTGCATCCCATCCTTTAAAGCCGGGCCAATCAAATTTGTTTCCTTTTCTCGGCTTCATTTCGACTCTTTTTAAGAGACGAACATGAATATTGGGAATTACTTTGCCGGCTCGGGATTTTACCAAGACAATATCGTCTTTTTTATATTTTACTTTTGAGATATCTTTTCCTTGTAACGTTTGGGGGGTGCATCGTCCTTATCAAAGCTTCTTACGCTTTTAACTAAATCGGAAGAACTTGCTAATTTTCGATCTCCACCGACACCCCATAAACAGGGGATTCCCATTTCTTCGCAAATAGCTACTTCTGGAGTATTAGTAAACCCTCTATCGCCCCCATTTGCAAAATAGTCTGGTTTGTGGCGCACAATGGCCTCGCAAACTGTTCCGTCTGAATCATTAACTGAATCAACTAAAATAACACCCTTAATAGCATTAAGAATTTCGGTTCTCTGTTTAAAATCCATAAACACAAAACCTTTCTTTTCAAAAAGCCACTCATCTGAATTGGCAATAACAATTACATCACCATATTCGGCAGCGGCACGAATTAACCGGATATGACCTGCGTGCACAGGATCAAATCCTCCAGAAACCATTACA
>Ga0098040_1000884_pt1 | contig 13491 bp, 12 predicted proteins | sample 7_EtaG_FD_75065 | JGI IMG/M metagenome (GOLD analysis project Ga0098040, IMG submission 75065) | Marine viral communities from the Subarctic Pacific Ocean - 7_ETSP_OMZ_AT15161 metaG | ecosystem: Environmental > Aquatic > Marine > Oceanic | place: Pacific Ocean | collected 2015-01-08
CCAGAGATGCGCCGCGCGGTGCCCCATGCAGGAAATTTCATCGAAACAATGGCCCAGCAGCGCCGCGCCGACGCCGTGGCATTGGTCGGCTTTGCGAACATAGAGCGTGGTGACTTCATCGCCCCTGACGTGACCAAAGCCGACGCCCTCGCCCGATTGCTCTGCAACCCAGGCGATGCCATGGCGAAGCCCTTGCGCCCATTCGCGCGTCGAGCGTTCCACATCCAATCCATCAAGAAGAGCTTGCGGCAACATGCCGGGATAGGTCTCGCGCCAGCAATCGACCTTGAGGCGCGCGATCAGACGCTCGTCCTGATCGGGCCAGGCCATACGACAAAAATATTTCGTCAGCACGCTCATGAGCTAACTATGCCATGGCGTCGTTGCTGTGCAAACCACAAGTCGTTTGGTGTCTCTGGCCCCGCAAGTTTCCGTAATTGGCTCTGTAAGGGCGACCCTGCGGGAGCTAGAAACCCTCAGCTTTCAATGAAGGACGCCCCATGTCATCGCCGGAAATCGTTGCTACACCGCTCTCGACGCAAGGCGTCGCGCTGGAGCCACTCGCCGAAGCACATCGCGTCGGCATGGGTGCGGCGGCGAGCGACCCGGTCATCTGGCGCTATCTGCCCTGGGATGCCTCGGGCGACGGTTTTGACCGCTGGTTCGACGCCACGCTGGCGAACGCCAACAATGACGCGATCTGGGCCGTGCGGCGGCAGAGCGACGGCGCGATTGTCGGCTCGACGCGATATCTGAACATTGCGGCGCATGACCTGCGCGTCGAGATCGGCGGCACATGGTATGCGCCCGAAGTCTGGGGCGGGATCGTCAATCCGGCGTGCAAGTTCATGCTGATGCAATACGGGTTCGAGACGCTGGGATTGAACCGGATCGAACTCAAGACGGACGCCCGCAACGAACGCTCGCAAAAGGCCATTGCCCGGCTCGGCGCACAGCGGGAGGGTCTGTTCCGTCGGCATATGGTGATGCCCGACGGGCATATCCGCGATACGGTCTATTTCTCCGTCATTCGCGAGGAATGGCCGGAAGTGAAGGCCGGTTTGCTGGCAAGGCTTGCCAGCTTCGGGACGACATGCGAGACATCAGCTTCCTGAAATCTCGTATCCTGTAATGACGTCATGACCTCTGCATCCCTGCTCTTCGATCTCGACGGCACGCTGGCCGATACGGCGGGCGATCTCTGCGAAACCATGAATGTGGTCCTGACACGGCACGGGCGCGAACGCGTGCCGGAATCGCGGGTTCGTCATCTGGTCGGTGGCGGCGCGCGATTGCTCATGCAGCGCGGCTTTGCAGAAACGGGGGCGCCCGCGACCGAAGAGCAGCTCGACCAGTTGTTTCAGGAATTCATCGAATATTACTCCGGCCATATTGCCGACCACACGAAGCTCTGGCCGGGGATCGAACCTCTGCTGACGCGCCTCAAGGATGAAGGCGTGGGGCTCGCGGTCTGCACCAACAAGGTGGAGCATCTGGCCCGGCAACTTCTCGGCGAATTGCGCATCGACCATTACTTCCCGGTGGTCATCGGTGGCGACACGCTGCCGGTGAAAAAGCCCGATCCTGAGCATCTCTTCGAAGCTGTGCGGCTGCTCGGCGGCGACCGGTCGAGCGCGATCATGGTGGGCGATAGCGAGACGGATATCGATGCCGCGCTCAATGCGAAGATGCCGTCGATCTGCGTGAGCTTCGGTTATTCACGCCAGCCTGTGCCGGAACTGGGCGCGGATATCGTCATCGACCATTTCGACGAATTTCCCGCCGCGCTGGCGCGTTTGCTACCGTCACATTTCGAGGACTGGCGCTAGATCACCTTGCAGTTGGCCGGGTGCCTAGGCCCTCAGACGCCCCATGATTCCCGCGCCATTAGCCCTTTTCGAGGGCTCAATTGGGGTCAGCACATCCATTCCGCCCGCTCTCGTCGCTTTTTCTCACTTATGGGATATCGACAGCTGCCGGAGGGCCGCTCATTGCTTGACTTCGGCCAAGCCCCCGGCTTATAGACAGCCGCTCAGGACGATTAGCTCAGTTGGTAGAGCACTGTGTTCACATCGCAGGGGTCACTGGTTCGAGTCCAGTATCGTCCACCATTTCCCCACCTATCCGCCCGCCGATCAGTTCTTCACGTGTTTGAAGACGGGGAGCGAGGCATGGCCGAAGGGCGCCTTGCCGTCTTCGTCATATCCGCTCTTCACATCCGTCAGATGCAACAGGAGCTCCAGTGCACCCTGTGTGTCCAGAAGGCGTGAGACCGTTTCGCGCGAGGCATCGTCCAGAGCCTTGAAGCGCTTCTGAAGCATCTCGAGGCACCAGACGCGATATTGAGAGGTCTGGAGCCCGGTGTAGGGTGCGCCCTGCACCTTGACGTCGTAATGGCTGTCGCCGTTTGACCAGGCTTTCGCATTGGCGCAGAGAGCCTGGAGGTGGGTTTCGCCAATTTCCTTTATGAGCGGCAGCAGATCGTCGGGCACGCCTGAAACGAGCTGACCATGGTCGCGCGAGGCGCGGGCATTCCAGACGCGATAGACCCAGGCTATGACACCGGGCGCCGTTTCGCGCATGATGTTGCCCGGCGTGGGGTCCATCGCGAAATGACGGAAGAGCGGGCCCATGAGGCCAATGTCGGCAAGCGTCGGGCGGTCGCCGAAAACAAAGCGACGGGACGCAAAGACATTGTTGAGAACTTTCAAAAGCGTCTTGTAGCCCTGCTCGACATTAGCGCGCGTCTGATCGTTGACACCGTCACGCAGGACGAAGTTTCCGAACTGCCGCTTCTCTGTGCGGTTGCGCTTGAGCCAGGCCGGAACCTTCACATCGACGGTCATCTCATCGACGATCTGGCGCGCCAGTAACTTGGCACTGGCGGGATAGCTCCAGCGATAATGCATTGCCGGACGCCAGAGCCATTCATCCGCATAGTCCTCGATGAGGCGACAGATGAAGGCCTGCGCGGGGTCATCCGGCAAGATCGGATGCTCGGGATATTGCGTTTCAAGCCAGTCGATGATCGGGCTCGTGTCGGTCATCCAGCGCCCGTCATCGAGCTCGACGGCGGGCATCTGCATCGCCCCCGTCTTCGCCGGAATGGTGCGTGTAAAATCCTTCACCGTCATGGATTTGAACTCGTGAGGGATTTCCTTGTAGTGGAAATAGCTCTCGAGCTTGCCGGTAAAATAGGAACACTTGAGACCATAGAGCTTCATCAAGCAGCCCTCCCCGCGCGAACACGCCGGACAATCGTCCACACACCCCAGGCAAGCGCGCCCAGAAGGACGAGCCCGAGAATGTCGCGAACGATCGGAATCCAGGGATGAAGAGCGAATATTCTCTCGCGTGAATTCTGATCCAGCTGCTTCGCGGAACTGTAGCCCTCGGGCATGGGGAGTACGCCCATTTCCTCCGTATAGGTCTTGTAGGCAGCCAGCAGCTTCTGCTTGACCTCAGGCTTTTCTGAGGAAAGGTCGGTCGTTTCGCCGGGATCGGCATTGATGTCGTAGAGACGCCAGGTGCCGTCGCCTTCGGGCGCCATGTTGCGCGTAATCTTGTAACCGTCGAGATAGAAGCCCGTATTGCCAGAGACTTCGATACCGACCGGATCATTCGGTCCATATGTCTCGGCCACCTTGCCATCGAGAACGGGCACGAGGCTTCGCCCCGTCATAGGACGCAGGCCCTTTTCGTCAGGCGTCACGCCTGCCAAGGCAAGCACGGTTGGCGCAACGTCGGTGACCATCGCGAAGGATGATATCCGCTCATGCGGTACACCGGGCCCGGCCATCACGAAGGGCACGCGCACACCGCCACTCGCCGCATAAAACTTGTAGAGGTCGCCGGGCGCGGCAGCCGCGTTTGCCCATTCCGGGCCAATGAAGCCCCAGCTTCCCTTTTCCCCGATGTGGTCGAGGCCGAGGTGGTAGCCGTGGAATTTCATCCAGATCTTCAGGATGAGATTATTGTCACCTCGGCTGGGCGCAGGACCATTGTCCGACGTTACAACGAAGATCGTATTGTCGTAGACGCCCTTTTCCTTCAAATGCGCAACGAGCTTGCCGACGTAGAAGTCCATCGCCTCGAGCATGCCTGCATTGACTTCCATGCGCGCGGTATAAAGCTTCTGCTCATCCTTGCTGAGGGAATTCCAGGGACGCGATTCCTTGGGCATGGGCGCGATCTTCGCATCCTGAGGGATAAGACCTTCGGCCTTGGCTCGCTCATAGCGTGCTTCGCGCAAGGCTTCCCAACCCTTGTCGTAGACGCCCTTGTAGTGCGCGGTAAATTCGGCAGGCGCCTGAACGGGGATGTGGATTGCCTGAAAGGCGACATAAGCGAAGAAAGGTCGATCGGAATTTCCGCTGTCGATGTAGTCAATCATCTTGTTGACGATGAACTTCGACGAATAGAAATCCTTCGGCAGATGGGCGGGCTTGCCGTCCTCGAACCAGGGCGCGTGGTCGTAGAATGGCATGAAGGATTTTTCTTCCCAGTTATCCGCTCCCGACGCATCGAGCGCGAATGACCGGTCGAACCCGTGCGACACGGGCAAGTCGCCCGGTTCGCTGCCGAGATGCCACTTGCCCACCATATAGGTGCGGTAACCGTCGGCGCGGAGATAGTCAGCCAGCGTGGCGACACCCGGCTCGAGTGACAGCGTATAGCCGGGCTTGCCCACCTGTTCCGGTGGGATGACTTCGGGGATGGTCGCGACACCATTGCGATGGTTGTCCATGCCGGTGAGCAGCATGGCACGCGAGGGCGCGCAGAGGGGCGAGGAGCGATATTCCGTGAACATGGCGCCGCGTGCGGCAAGCGCGTCGATGTTGGGCGTATGGGCCTCGCCGCCGTAAGCGCCGAAATCCATCAGAGCCGCATCGTCGACCAGCAGGACAACGACGTTCGGACGGTCCACCTTCGCGTCGGCAAAGGCCTGCCCACCGCAAAGCGAACCAGCCACCAGCACAAGCGGCGCAATCTTGCCGAAGTGTCGCGCAATGGTTGCGCGCCAAGCGATGTACATTCGTTCCCCCCAAGACAATTTAGGTTATAATGATATCCATTAATTTAACTGTCAATCAAGGGGAAACAGGCACGGCACGGCCCTCGCCTTGCTCAGACGACAGACGTTAGACGCTCAGTTGAGGGTAATTTTCTTCAGGCGCTCTGCGAAAGCGGTTCGTAGGCATATCGGAAAGGCGCTTCAAACCAGAAGGTCGCCCCCTCCCCTGGCTTTGCACTGGCGCCGATTTTGCCATTCATCTGCGTGACAAGGCGGGCACAGATGGCGAGGCCGAGGCCGGTGCCGCCGTAGGTCTTGGAGATTTCGCTATCCGCCTGCACGAAGGGCGAGAAGAGTTTGTCTTCCACACCTTCAGCAAAGCCGATGCCATTGTCGCGCACCTCAAAGCGAAGACGCAGGGTATCCTTCGTTTCGTTGACGACGCTGCCATGCACCTCAACGCGGCCGCCCTCGGGTGTGAACTTGAGGGCGTTGGAAATCAGATTGGACAGGATCTGTCGCAAACGACCTTCATCGGCCAGGACTGCCACATGGGGAAGAGTGTCGATGAAAATTTTGAGCGTGATGTTCTTGTCGCGCGCCTTGGCCGACCAGTAGAGAAGCGACTCAAAGAGTTCAGCGAACTCCATTGGCCGTTCTTCGAGATCGATCTTGTTGGCTTCCATCTTGGAGAAAGTCAGGACATCGTTGAGAACCGTCAGGAGACCAATGGAGGCTTCCTGAATATAGGTGCCATATTCCCGGGTCTTGGGTTCCTTGCTCATTTTCACGATGAGATCCGAGAAACCCATGATGGCGTTCATGGGGGTGCGGATTTCGTGACTCATAGTGGCCATGAACTCCGACTTGGAGCGATTGGCATCTTCGGCACGCGCCTTTTCCTGCATGGCGGTGGAAACGGCTGCATCCGCGCGGGCCGCAAGCTCCTGTTCCTCCTGCAGCTGGGCAAAGGTCTCGAAGTATTTCTGGCGATTGAAATGCATGATGACCGCCGCCGTGCCAAGCAGCATGAGGCAGAGAACGCCGGAGGTCGGATTAAGCAGACCGGCCTCGAAGGCAGCAAAGACGATCAGCGAGAATGGCATCAGAAGAGCGGCGACATTCGACCAGATGCGCATGGTCGGCACCCAGGAGCAATGCGTCAGCAGGCTCGCGCCAAAAACAATGGCGGTAACGACGTAGTTCTCCGGCGCGCCAAGCACCCAGTTGTAGCCGGCAATCGTGTAGATGCCGACCGCCGCCACATGAAAAAGCGCGGCATCGTTCCAGCAGCCATCGACGTCGATCTCGGCAATGTGCTTCTTGACATTTCGCCGCCAGATGAAGGTGCCTGTATCCAGCGCAACAGCGGAAAGAAACCAGCCGATTGCGCCCGTCAGCCCATTGGCATGAAGGGTCGTCAGGGCAAGCGCAAGCGGGAAGCAGCAGCGAAAGAGATAGAGACGGTCCTCCATTGAAATCCAATAGAGAAGCACCTTGCGCCTAATATGCTCCTGCGATTCCGGAACGGAATTCATATCAATCGAGCCTTGTTTCCTGAGGAGAAATGCCCCTAATGCCCTTCGAGGGAGCATTCCACTACCGATTTAAGAGCTGGTTGCGAAATTTGCTAAAATTCGACCAATTCCATTAACCATTCGTCACCTTCCTTTGGAATTTCCCAAGCGATCTCGGCAAAACAGCGTTAATGCTCCATAGTGAATTCACCTCTATCTTGACTATGAAACATGATTTGAGTCGCAACTCGTGAAGCGGTCCGATCGGCATCCCGCCAAGAGCGACGAGAACAGGCACTGGCGATGAAGGAAAAGGAACTTCGACTGGCTCTCGTATGCTACGGCGGCGTCTCGCTCGCCGTGTATATGCATGGCGTCAGCAAGGAGATCCTGAAACTCGTTCGAGCCTCTCGGGCCTATCACAGCGAAGACAATCATCTCCACCGTCAGACGATACGCTTTGCCGATGTCGATGATCCGCGTGGCGGCGAGCGCGATACGGAAGAGGTCTATTTCGACCTGTTGCAAGCCATTGGCGAAACGACCGAACTGCGCGTCATCGTCGATACGATTGCCGGCGCATCCGCGGGGGGCATCAATGGCGTGCTGCTGGCGCGTGCGCTGGCCCACGACCTGACGCTCGACGCACATCGCAAGATGTGGCTGGAAGAGGCCGATATCCTTGCGCTGATGGATGAGGAACATCTGGCAGGCAAGTGGAGCAAGCCCTTCATGAAGCCGATTTTCTGGGCCTTGAACAACCGGTGGCTGACGCGCTTTGCGCCCGATGAAGAGATGCGCCAGAAGCTCCTTCTCTTCACACGCTCGCGTTGGTTCAAGCCGCCCTTCTCCGGCAAGCTCATGACAAACATGCTGCTCAATGCCTGCGCGGCCATGGAAGTCGAAGGCAACAAGGAGGACGCCTCGCTGCTGCCGACAGGGCACAAGCTCGAACTCATCGTCTCCGTCACCGACTTCTACGGCTATACGCAGGATATTCCGCTGCACGATCCGCCGCTGATCCGCGAGCGCGAACACCGCCATGTACTGAAATTCAACTATATGAAGCATTTCACCGGAAAGGTGCAGAGCGAATTCGACGCCATGCATGTTCCCGGCCTGACCTTTGCCGCCCGCGCGACATCGTCATTTCCAGGCGCATTCCCACCCGCTCAGGTCGGCGAGATCGACCAATGTCTCGTCGCCCGACATCAATCATGGGCAACGCGCGCAGAGTTTCTGGCTGGCAATTTCAAGCCGTTGATTACGGCAGGATCGGACCCTGCCAAAACATCGTTCATCGACGGCAGCGTGCTCAACAACAAACCTTTCGGCGAGGCGATTGCCTCGCTGCGCGGCCGTCCGGCCTATCGCGAGGTGGATCGCCGCATCGTCTATATCGATCCGGACCCGGAAGGCGGCCATCTGGAAGCGGGTGGCGCTGCGCCCGGGTTTTTCCATACGATTCGCGGCGCGCTGTCGGACATTCCGCGCAACCAGCCTGTCCGCGACGAACTGGAATCGGTTCACCATTATTCGGAGCGAGTGCGCCAGTATCGTCAGATCGTTGCCGCGATGCGCCCCCATGTGTCGAAGCGCATCCACAAGTTGCTGAATTTCGATGCCGAGACCGTTCCGAGCATAGAGCAACTCTCCACCTCCCGGGACCTTGCCAATACGCAGGCCGCCATCGAGGCGGGCTATGCCTATGACGGATATATCCAGCTCAAGGTCAGTTCGGTGCTCGACCGCGTGACACAGTTCATTGCAGAAACAGGCGACGCCGCACACGATCCCGCCAAGCTGCAAAGTCTGTCCCGTGCGGTCGAACTATGGGCCAGAGAGCGAAATATTTTTCCCGTGCAATGGACGCAGGAACAGCAGAACGACAGTAATGAACCCACGGCAGGTACCTCCTGGGTCAAATTCCTGCGCGACTTCGACCTCAACTTCCGCCTGCGCCGCATGCGCTTCCTCGTCCGCCGCCTGAACGAGCTTTATGAAGAAAGCACGGGTGCGACGGGAGACACAGGGGCACTCGATGAATTCAAGGCCAGCGCTTATGAAAGCCTCGAAATGCTGCGAGGCCGGACTCTTTCGCGATTGGCGACGCCTGAATTTCAGGACATGTGCTGCCGCATTTTCGACGACAAGCGGATCGAGCCTCCCGAGATCGAGGCTCTGATCGAGAAGATGGGTCCCGCGCTCGATCTTGTCGGCGCGGACAAGATTGTGGACGAGCGCTTCGCCGTCATGGCGCAGACCTATCTGCCGCCGAAAGTGCGCGTTGAGCTGATGCACGCCTATGTCGGCTTTCCCTTCTTCGACGTGCTGACGCTTCCGCTCAACAAATGGGACGAACTTGATGACGTCGATACGATTCAGGTCGATCGCATCAGCCCGGAGGATGCCAAGGCGATCCGGCAGGGCGGCGCGCAAGCAACCCTGATGGGCCGCAATCTCGAACATTTTGCGGCCTTCTTCAGCCGCCGCGCGCGTGAAAACGACTATCTCTGGGGTCGCCTGCATGCCGCAGACCGACTTGTCGATATTGTCGTCAGCGCTGGGCTTGGCGCACGGGTTTCCGCCGACAAATTCAACCCGATCAAGGCACGGCTCTTTCGCGCCATTCTGGAAGCCGAGCGTCCGTTCCTTTCAAATGTGCATGACCTCTTTGCCGATATCGAGCGCGACATTGCGACGAAGTTCGACGTCGACATGGCGAAGGCGCCGCCAAGGGCTTCGGAAGCCGCCGACTAAAGCTCACCCGCATGAGCGAGCGTTGGACAAGGCGCTAGGTTTTCGGCACCGGAAGGCGGCGGTTTTCCCTTTGCATCTATCCAGCTCTCGATATCGCGCCAGACCACCTCGCGATCGAGATCACGCAGGAGCATGTGATAGCCCTTCGGATAACAGGCTGCCGTCACGTCGACGTGAGCATTTCGCATATCCTCCAGCGCCTGCCCCATGGGGACGGGCGGCACGATCTGGTCATGCGCGCCATACATTAGAAGAACAGGCACATTAATGTGGGACGCGGAAAGCGCCGCCTCATCCATCAGTTCGACGAGACCATAGATGGTACCGATCTCCGTTTCCTTGATGACCAGCGGATCTTTGCCCAGCGCGCGAAGCATGGGAATGTTGTCAGACGGCTGAATGCCGAGACCGCTGCCGGAAAGCGTCAGTGACGGCAAAAGATGCGCGCTCATCCAAAGGACCGTCTCATAGAAGGCGTTCATCGCTCGCCAGCCCCAGACAGCGGGGGATGCCAGAATGACGCCATCGACCTTCGGCGGCGTGGCCGAATTGAAGGCACGCATGGTGACCGCGCCACCCATGCTGGTGCCGAGAAGATAGACCGGTACGCCGGGATATTTCTTATGTGTCAGCTCCACGATGGTATCGAGATCGCTCGCCATGCGCGCAGCGCCTGCCCACAAGCCATGACCGGGCGCCTCACCAAACCCGCGTTGATCATAGGCAACCAATGTCACGCCATGAGCTGCGAACCATGAACCAGGCATGGCAAAAGCATTGGAATAATCATTCATGCCGTGAACGCCGATGACGACCGCATGGGGTTTTTCGGCAGCCCAAACGCGCATAGGCAAGTGAGCGCCGTCGGACATGACAGCACTCGCCATTTCGACGCCGGAGCGTGCAACAAGGCGCGGCGGATAGACCGCATCTCCTGTCGCCATGAGGCGCGGCGCGCAGGCGGTGAGCGAGACCGCTACGATCGCCGCTCCAAGCAGGAAGTCAAAGGCACGTCTCAAGTTTTTCATCCTCCGGCGCCCTACCCGATCAGACTGCGAACGCGTTGCTGAAGAACCGGCAGAACGTCTCGTTCGAACCATGGGTTTTTCTTGAGCCAGCTGGTATTACGCCATGAAGGATGTGGCAGAGGTATGGCCGAAGCGCCATAGTCGCGCCATTCGGCGACAGTTTCGGTGAGGCTGCGTTTGGTACGCTCGCCGAGATAGTGCTTTTGCGCATATTGCCCGATCAGGAGTTTCAGCTCGATATGCGGCAGTTCTTTCAACAGGCGGTCATGCCAATGCGGCGCACATTCGCGGCGCGGCGGCAGATCGCCACCCTTGTTGTCCTGCCCCGGAAAGCAGAAACCCATCGGCATGATGGCGATCTTCGAGCGGTCGTAGAATTCGTCTGACGTCACGCCCATCCAGTCGCGCAAACGATCACCGCTGCGGTCGGTAAAGGGTTTGCCGGAGAGATGCACGCGCGTGCCAGGCGCTTGCCCGATGACGAGGACGCGCGCCTGCCGCCCGACGTGGACAACGGGGCGCGGCTCATGCGGCAAGGGCTTGCCGAGAGGATGGTCCAGGCAGAGACGACAGGCGCGTATCTCGGCGACAAGATTGTCGAGACGTGACGCCATGAGCCTCCCCCGCTCAGCTCACTTCCTTGAGCATGTTGCGCGCGATGATGACCTGCTGGACCTGACTGGTGCCTTCGTAAAGACGGAAGATACGCACGTCGCGGTAGAAGCGCTCGATGCCATAGTCGGCGACATAGCCTGCGCCGCCATGGATCTGGACCGCGCGGTCGGCAATGCGGCCGACGGCTTCGGAGCAGAAGAGCTTGCAGCATGAGCTTTCCGTGCCGACATTTTCGCCTGCGTCACGGCGCTTGGCTGCGTCGATGACCATGCAGCGACCGGCATAGAGTTCCATACGCGAGTCAGCGAGCATGGCCTGAACCAGCTGAAGATTGCCGATCGGCGCACCGAACTGTTTGCGTTCGGCAGCATATTTGGTCGAATCCTCGACCAGTCGATCGGCAACGCCCATGCAAATTGCGGAAATATGCAGACGTCCGCGCTCGAGCACCTGCATGGCCGTGATGAACCCGCGGCCTTCCTGATCGCCCAGCAGAGCGGATGCCGGGATGCGGGCGTTGTCGAAGATGACGTCACAGATATGGGCGCCCTGCTGGCCCATTTTCTTTTCATTCTTGCCGAGCGAAAGACCGGGCGTATCACGGGGCACGATGAAGGCTGAGATGCCTTTGGCGCCCGGCGTCTTGGGGTCGGTGCGCGCCATCAGCGTGAAGGCATCAGCCTTGTCGGCATTGGTGATGTAGCGCTTGGTGCCGTTGACAATATAGTGGTCGCCATCGCGGATGGCCGTCGTCTTGAGCGAAGCGGCGTCGGAGCCCGCTTCGGGCTCGGTCAGGGCGAAGCTGATGACAACTTCACCGCTGGCGATCTTGGGTAGCCATTCTTCCTTCTGGTCCTGTCGCCCGTGCATGACGATGCCCTGGCTGCCGATGCCGACATTGGTGCCGAAGACGGAGCGGAAGGCGGGCGATGTGCGACCCATCTCGAACATGAGGAGGCATTCTTCCTCCATGGTGAGGCCCAGCCCGCCAAATTCGACCGGCACGGAAAGACCGAAGAGACCCAGTTCCTTCATCTCATCGACGATTTCGGCGGGCACCGTGTCGGTTTCCGACACCTGCTCCTCAATCGGGCGCAGCCGCTCATCGACGAAACGTCGGACGGAGGAAATAAGCTGTTCGCGGGTTTCTGCGTCGAGGGCCATAGGTGCTGGTGCTCCGGCTTTGCGTGAAAATCAGGCTGGCCGGAATTTAGGCTATGGCGGTGGGAGGGGTCAAAGGTGAATACGGCGATCAGCTCAGGGCGCTTGAAATATCGGCAAATTCATCGGAAAAACGCTCGGCCACCGGAATTCGGCGGTAGCTGGTCACCGTGACGATGCGGTCCGTTCGTTCACCGTCAAAGGAGAGCGGCATATAGGCTGCCTGGAACTTCATATAGCCCCCACCGGCAAACTCCATTTCGCCACCAGTCCCGACGGGCCGCTTTAGCTCCGCCACTGCCTTGAACAATTCGAAAAGAAGGCTACCTAATTTTGGCCTGACCTCGTCGACCTCGCGGACGGACCGCCCACGAAAACTGTCCCCGTGTGAATCGATAATATGTTCGCCAATCAGGCGATAGGAAATGTCAAAGGGGTCGTGATCAACCTGCAACATCATCATATAGGGAAGCACATGACGGAGGTCGGCAGGGTTCACCTGATCAGGTGACGGCATGCGGCGATCACCGCGCCGGGCGTACCAATAATTCAACACATCCAGCACCTTAGGGTCCGTCAAGTCGCGCAGCTTTATCAAGCCCGACTTCTCGGCTCCCGATGCCTCTATCAAATGCCTATATTTTTCCATCTCACAAGCTCCGGCCAGCTGCGAGCGACACACTAGTCGCCAAGACCTAACAGCTTATGAATAGAGGTTTTCCGCGAGCGCCCGTTCCTGTAATGAAACGGCACCCTTTTGATGCAAAGAATGAATGTTGGATGTCTAAAGTACCAAGCAAGCGACTGGCAGAAGCCGGATTTAAAGGATGGGACGGCACAGACCCGTTCGAAGATCACGCAGGACCCTATTTTTCCCGCAAGACCGAAAATGGCGACGTCATCTGCGCCTTCGAGGCCGGACCTCACCATGTCAACGGCGGCGGCTTCCTTCATGGCGGATGCCTGATGAGCTTTGCGGACTATTCGCTTTTTGCCATCGCTGGCGATGTGATGGAAGGTCCGGGCGTGACGATCTCGTTCAACTCGGAGTTCACAGCCGCCTCGCCCGGCAATCAAATCATCTATTCGCGGGGCGACATCGTCAGAAATACGCGTAGCATGGTGTTTCTGCGCGGGCAGGTCTATTCCGGCGAGGGAGACGACGAACTTATCCTGCTCAATTTCACGGGCATTGTGAAACGCGTGAAACGGAAACCCATCTAGACAGGAACCGCTCATGGTCACCCTCAGCGTTCTCGATCAATCACCTATCGCCAAGGGCAGCACTGCAGCGGAAGCCTTGCGGAATACTGTCGATCTTGCGCGTGCGTGCGAACGGCTGGGCTATCAGCGCTACTGGGTTGCCGAACATCACAACACACAATCGTTTGCAGGC
>Ga0098040_1000889_pt1 | contig 13465 bp, 5 predicted proteins | sample 7_EtaG_FD_75065 | JGI IMG/M metagenome (GOLD analysis project Ga0098040, IMG submission 75065) | Marine viral communities from the Subarctic Pacific Ocean - 7_ETSP_OMZ_AT15161 metaG | ecosystem: Environmental > Aquatic > Marine > Oceanic | place: Pacific Ocean | collected 2015-01-08
AGCAAAATTAAGATTATCAAATATTAAATTAGAAGAATTAACTCAAACATTACGAGGTAAATCTAAACATATAAAACACTAGTACATGCCAGAGATTAAGCATAATTTTACCGCTGGTAAAATGAATAAGGATCTCGATGAGAGACTTATTCCAAATGGAGAATATAGGGACGCTATGAATATACAAGTGTCAACCTCAGAAGGTGCTGATGTTGGTACTATTCAAAATATATTAGGTAATTCTAAAGTTCCTGAACAAGAGTTTCTTGAAAATCTTGCTATTACTTGTGTTGGTAGTATTGCTGACGAAAAGAATGATAAATTATATTGGATGTTAGCAGGTAGTAATGAATTCAATATTGGTGCTTTACTTGATTCAGATCCATTAGATAGAGTACGTATCGATATAAAAGACATGATATTAGAGTATAATAATACTACTAATGAAGTAACCCCAGTTATAATAGATATTTATAATATATCTATACCACAATCAACTGGATTTTCCGCCTCCCCAAATCCAAATCAACCCTTCATATTAAACACTTTAATAAATCCTTCTGGTATCGACAAGGGTATGACATTAGTGGGTTATAATGCTCAAGGTACAGAAGAATTTAAAGCTACAGTAATAGATATTTTTGGAACAAACGTTGTGCTATCAGAAGATATTCCCAATTTCTTTGCTATAGAATGGTTCGTTTTTACAAAAGATAGGGTTTTATTTTTTAATCCATCAAATACTATAACAGGTATTAATATTATCGATGATTTTTTAATGTGGACTGATAATTGTTATGAACCTAAAAAGATAAATATACAACGAAGTATAGATGGAACTCAATATACTACAACTAACACTAGACTTATAACCCCTAAAAATAATACAACTTTAGCTAGTAATATATTATTAAAGGAAAGTCACATTACCGTTATAAGAAAATCTCCAAAGTTACCACCAATAATAGAGTATGATACTGGAAGAGATGACAATTTAGTTTACACAGCTAAATTTACTATAGGAACTCCTGTTGATAATCTAATCACTTCTTCTCAAGGAACTTTGTCAGACTTTTCTAACTTATCAGCAGGTGATTGGTTTATTGTACATATAGAAGAAGATATTGATAATAATCAAAATCCAAATCTTACTTGGAATGTTAATGATAAAGTTGTTTTAAAAGAGTTTGATAGTAGCGGCGATCCACCAACGATACCTATAAAAAACTATAGAATCAAAGGAGTTGTTACTGAGGTTTGGGACAACGCTTATTTAACTGCTGTTTTCACTACTCAAGCACCTGCATTATTACCTATAATAGGTAGTTGGTATAAAATAGAAATATCTTCAATAAGCGGGTTTCCACCTGTACCAGATACGTCTAATAATCAACATAGTTTACAATATGCTATAGACGCGTTTGACGAAACAGAGAAGTTATTTGAGTTTAAATTCCCTAGATTTGCTTATAGATATAGGTATGAAGACGGGGAATATTCTACATTTTCTCCATTTACAGAAGTCGCTTTTGAACCTGGTAGTTTTGATTATCATTTAACAAAAGGATATAACTTAGCTATGACTAATAATCTAGTCTCTTTAAAAATTAAGAATTTTGTAACTGATGACATGCCTGAAGATGTTGTGGCGATAGATTTACTTTACAAAGAAGAAGTTTCACCAAATATATATATAGTAGATACTATTAAACCAACAAGCGTAGATAATTACTGGTTAGATAATGAATATGAGGTTAAATCTGATACTATTAAAAACGCAACATTGCCTTCTAATCAATTATTAAGACTTTGGGATAATGTTCCTATAAAAGCATTATCACAAGAAATCGTAGGTAATAGAATTGTGTATGGTAATTATGAACAAAATTATAACTTACACACTGATAATCATGATGACTATTCTCCAATATTTGAACATAGTTTAAGTACTACAATATCAACACCATCAGATCCTTTAAGGTCAATAAAATCACTAAGAGAGTATCAATTAGGTGTAGTTTTTGTTGATGAATATGGTAGAGAGACACCGATTATATCTGGTACTACAGGTACTTTTAAAGCTGACAAAAGTTACTCTAACACCGCGAATAAACTTAATGTTAAAATGGTAGGTACTGAGTTTCCTAAAGAAATGAAGTATTTTAAATTCTTTATAAAAGAGACAGCTGGAGAATATTATAATATGGCTATGGGTAGATGGTACGATGCTAAGGATGATAACATTTGGCTTACGTTTCCTTCTACAGATAGAAATAAAATAGATCTTGACTCCGTTTTAATACTTAAAAAAGGTCCAAATTCAGATGATGTAATTGGAGAAGCAGCTAGATATAAAGTTTTAGCTATAGAAAACGAAGCGCCTGATTATATTAAAACCGGTCAGTATTTGGTAGAAGAGCAGGATAATATAGAAGATACAAACGCTTTAGGTAGTGGTGTACTTTTTGGCGATACTTTAAACTCCGGTAGTGAACCAACAAGTAACGGTTCAAGATTTCAAATGAAGTATTCTCCATTTGATAACAGTACCGGTAACGCTTTAGACGAAATAACAGATGATCTTTATGTTGAGTTTACTATAAAGAATTCTAATAATGTATCAGATAGATATAAAGTTAATAAGATAACTAAGAATGGACTCACTCACGCTTCTAGCACTACTGGTACAAATATACCTACTCACTATACTATAACAATAGATGGTAATTTTGGTGATATAGATTTTATAACAGATACTGGAACATCTACTGGTTCAAGAATAGCTTTTGATGCCCAAGTTAGAATTTATAAATATGTAGTAGAAAATAAGCCAGAGTTTGATGGTCGGTTCTTCGTTAAAATATATAATGATACCTACTTTAAAGAAAAAGTTATAGCTAACGCTGTTAAAGAAGTTGATCATTCAGTTATTGCTTCAAGAAAGGTTTACTTAATGAATAGTGAGTATAACGATCTATCTAGTGGTTCTACACCGCAAAATGCAAGTGATTGGAGAGACGTTGCAGAAACCTTAGCGAACTCTGATAGTGTTAATTGGGGTAATAATAAAGATTTTAAACCGCAGCACTTTTACTTTTTTAATAGTTCAAATGGACCTTGGGCTAATGATTTTTTAAATAAATATAATGACTACTGGTTTATAGATAAAAGTGGGCATCAAGGTATATTCAAAAACGATAAGTTAGATGCAAATTGGTCTAATTTAGGTAGTAGTAATGGAAATAAAATTGAACCATGTAGGGATAATGTTGGTTACGGTGGAGATCCTGATCATGGTATAAATAACAGTCCAATTAAAGTTAATAAAGATCCACACCATAATCAAGATTACGGAACGGGAATATTTAACACGCCCAATGAAAGTGAAATGGAGTTGTCATTTGGTCCTATTAGAAGTGGATGGGATCGTAGTGTAAAAGAAACTGGAGAGAAAAGATCAGGTGTTATTTGGGAATATACAAAGTTTACGCCTATAGGTAAAAGCCAGTTTTTTAATATAACTCAACGTGTGGGTGCCACTAAAACGTCTCAAAGAAATTTTGTACAAGAAATCGTGCCGTCAACGCTTATACGGTGGAAAAATGATCCGAATTATAATACTTATAGAATAAACAAATCTGTTAAATATAAACAAAAAGCAAGACATACGATAGATCACCGTAATTGTATCGCGCAAGACTCATTATCAAGTGTTATAACTATGAATCTTTTTCCAGATCTTCTTTTTACTGGAGGATATGGATGCTGGTGGGATAATGTAGATAATTGGGATACTAACAGAAAAAGTCCATATGTTTTACCTGATAACTGGATTAAATCATATGTAACAACTGTAGAACCAAAATTAGAATGGGATCCCGTAAACGATGCTGGTGATGGTTCAATTTTGGATGGAGAGAAAATAGTATTAACTGCTGAAACCACTACTGATGGTATAAACGCTATATCATCAAGCGGTTCAGTGCCGTATGAATACAGTATTAATATACATACTATAACAGCTGCTGTAGGAAATATTGGTGAGGGTAAGGATATATACGTTGGCATGGCACTTCAATCATTTACAAACACATCTGGCAGTACAGTTCATTTGTCCGAAGTTCTTGTAGTTGAAAAAATAGTAGGTACAAGAATTTATTTTAGTGGTTGGAGTAATTCAATAACATCCTCTGATACTCTAACTAATCCAGGTGACAAGGATCATTCCGCGGTATACACGTTTGTTCAACCAGCAATGAATGGGTTTACTGAAACTTCAGCTAGAGCTTGGAATGAAGCTAATCAAAGTACAACCGTTGGACTTGTAGCATCTGTAGGATATGAACTCGAGATTGTAAAACCAACAGCTGCAGAAGCAATGTTACCAGATGATCCAGCTATATTTGAAACAGAACCTAAAGATATTACTGCATTAGATTTATATTATGAAATTAGTGGTTATAATCCAATTGAACTGAAAGATGATGATATACAATCAACTTTACCAATAGGATCTACAGTACAACACGTATCTTCTGGTGCCGGCAGTTCAGCTTTACCTACTTCTACAAAAATAATAGGTTTTAATAGTCCACGCGAAATAATACTAGACACATCATTTGCAAGTACGCAAGTTACTCTAATCACTCCCGCTCCACAAGTAGGGAATGGTGATGAATTTATAATTACAAGACCTGATGGTACTTCTATTAGTGTTACTATAGATGGGCTTGGAGCTGGTGTTAACCAAGTACATAATAGTGTTTTAATAAACCCTATACTATATAATAGTACATATACTCCTAATTGGCATAATTGTTATTCTTTTGGAAATGGTGTAGAATCAAATAGAATTAGAGATAGTTTTAATTTATCTTATATATTAAACGGTGTAAAAGTTAGTGCTGAATTAGAAGAGGGAGAGTATGAAAGAGAGCATAGAAAATATGGTTTAATATATTCTGGTTTATATAATTCTATTAGTGGTATTAATAATTTAAATCAATTTATACAGGCTGAAAAAATTACAAAAGAAATAAATCCTGTATATGGTAGTATTCAAAAATTACACACTAGAGATGATGATTTAGTTACACTTTGTGAAGATAAGATTTTAAGGATTTTAGCTAATAAGGATGCTGTTTATGAAGCAGATGGAAATACGCAATTGACAGCAACAAATTTTGTGTTAGGACAAACAATACCATTTTCAGGTGAATATGGAATATCTAAAAATCCAGAATCATTTGCGTCAGAAAACTATAGGACTTACTTCTCTGATAAAGTAAGAGGAGCTGTTATGAGATTATCTAAAGACGGTTTAACACCGATATCTAATCATGGTATGAAAGATTGGTTTAGAGATAATTTAAAATTAAGTGATAAAATTATAGGTAGTTACGATGATAGAAACAATGAATATAATATTACACTTGATTATCCGGTTCAAAAAACAGTTTCGTTTAAAGAAGATGTTAAGGGATGGGTGAGTTTTAAATCATTTGTTCCTGAAAACGCTGTTAGTTGTGCTAATAATTATTTTACTGTGTTCCAAGGTTTACTCTATAAACATTATGATGAAAATGTAGATAGGAATACTTTTTATGATAATTATATAGATTCTAGCGTAAATGTTATATTAAATGAATCTCCTGGAAGTGTAAAATCTTTTCACACACTAGATTATGAAGGTAGTCAATCGCAAATTACACCTATGATACATTATACTACTGATCAAGGCGATATATTACAAAATGAGTATTATAATTTAACAGCAAAAGATGGTTGGTATGTAAGTAATTTTGTTACAGATCAAGAAGACGGAAGTTTAGATGAATTTATAGAAAAAGAAGGAAAGTGGTTTAATTATTTACATGGAAAATCTATAACAACTAGTGGGGGATTGAGCGCCTACGTAAAAGATAATTATGATACTAGTAGTTTTGCAGTTCAAGGTATTGGATTCGCGGATAGTATTGAATGTCCAAACTGCAATCCTTGTGTCTATGGATGTATGGATCCTACTCAACAAAACTATAATCCTTTAGCTACATGTGATGATATAAACAATCCTTGTGGACCTCCTCATATTTATGGCTGTATGGATGACGGTACTGATTCAAATTACCCAGGGAGACCTACTAATTATTCTGGACCCGCATTAAACTATTACAGCTCTGTAACAGTAGATGATGGAAGTTGTACTTATAACGTGTCAACGCCTCCAATAATACCATCCGCGCCAGCGCCTCCAGCTCCTAGTGGAGGTGGACCTTCAGCTAGAACAGGACCTCCTGGTGGAAGTGGAACCAGAACAACTAGCACTCCGATATCTTGGGATTGCGTAGATTTTAATTGTGTAGACCCAGGTAACGGTTCAGGACAATATTCGTCTTTAGCGGCATGTCAAGCTGGTTGTATTTCTTCTATTACCTATGATTGTGGTAATCCAGCAATAGGTCAAGCAGCAGGTCTTTGTTATGCGAATAACTCTGGAACAGGACAATATCCAACTTGGATAGATTGCTATAATTCTTGCGCGGTAAGCGTAGCCACACTTCCAACCTGGGATTGTGTAGACGGAGATTGCGTAGATCCAGGAACAGGCCAAGGAGCATATGATTCAATATTAGCGTGTGAAGCTGCTTGTCACATTGTAGAAACAGATAGTAATGATACCAATTCAGATTACTAATATAATTAAACATTAAACTATGCCAATTCATACTCTTACTTTTAATTTTTCAATAGAGTCGTTAAACACGTCTCTACAGGTTGGAGATATTATATATTATGTACCGACAACTAACCCAACTGCTTCTATAACTTATGACGTTGGTGAGTTAAGTGGCGTACAAGAATACGGTGTATTAACTGGTATAGCTGAAACAACATCTGGATTTGCATTAACAGTAGATTCTAATCTAAATGCAACAATAACATCTAATTATATCATGTTTGCTAAAGAGAAAAAAGCAAATACAACTAGTTTACTAGGATATTATGCAGACGTTCAATTCGTAAACAATTCAAAAGAAAAAGCAGAGTTATTCTCTGTAGGATCTGAAATAACAGAAAGTAGTAAATAAATTATAATATGTCAAAGATAATTAGAAATTTTAATATAGATTTAAGTAGTTTACCTGCTGCTGGTGGTAATAGGCGATTTTCTGTAGAAGGAGATGCTAAGGCAATATTTTCATTAGAAATAAAGAATGAAGATGACTATTACTATAATTTTAGTACAAAAGCTTTTTCTTCTACAAAATCTAGATTAAAACGAAAGGCAATACAATCTAACGGTAAATATGTGGGTTATATTAATTTTCCTGCCGTTACAGATAATGATCAGTATGATATTTATCTTTGGGCTGAGTCATCTCAAGATACTGCGCATATAAAACATTCCGAAGTTAAATTTGGAGATGGTAGTTTAGATATAAACTCTTCTACAGGTTCTAACTCTAACTTATTACAGAAAGTAATATATCAGTATACAGATGTTACAGTTACGTTAAGCGCTATAGCGCCAAAAACTAATAGAGCTACCACTGATTTTTCTAGTATGAGTGTTTCTACAGATACAATTACGATGGGTAGAGGTAATAGTATTAAAACACCATTTTCAATTGGGGTTACAGTTACAGCAACAAAAGCTGTACAAATAACAACACAACCAACAGATAGTTTTTTAACCGCATATACAACCGCGGTATTTGGAGATGCGGTAAAAATACGTGGTGAAGATATATTTGCTGGAGCGGTTCGTGATACTGACACTGTAGATGGAGCGGTTTCTAGTGCAACTAAGATAGTTATGGATAGCAATGTTGCAGATAAAATGAAAGTAGGTGATAGAGTCACCGGTACTGGTATTTCTAGTAGTTCTACTGTCACTGTTGCTGCATTAGATCCAGATGGAGATAATGTAAAAGAATTCTCTGTTTCAGAAGCAGTTTCAATTAGTGATGGAGTTACGTTAACTTTTACTCCAGCTCGTTACTATAGGTATAATGTAGCTGCCGCTAGTAGCATGCACAAGTTAGCAAGTGGCATGACATATATTGACTCCCAATTTGCAGCTGTTCCTAGAACTGCTATAGGATCATACAGTGACACGACAACTTTTACAACCGAAACTGTTAATGAAGACGGTAGTATTGAAGAGATAGAAAGAACAATTAAAAATGTTAGCGTTCCAGCATTAGATCCTTTAGGTCATAAACCAACAATAGCAAATGGTTTGGTAACAAAACAGTTGGGTAATATAACTTTTACAGAACAAATTATAAACGATGTAGATGATACAAATGCAAAATTATTCTATGCTTATGGTCCTAAAGCAATAAAAACAATACATGATGTTGATATAAAGTTAACTGATTTAAAAGTTGAGTTAGTCACACCTATAACAACCACTACTTCAGCTGTTAATAACAGCGCAACAATACCAGTTGCAGATAGAGAAGGAACAGTAGTAAATGTTTCAACTATTAGCGGTATAGGTGTAGGACAAGTTAACAGCACCGATACTGTAGATGGTGCGATTGCTTATACAGATAAACTAGTTTTAGATAATAATGTTGCTGGCCAAATGCGAGTTGGTGATAGAGTTACTGGTATTGGTATACCTAGTTCTTCTATTGTTACGGTTAAAGCATTAAACCCAGATGGAGATAACGTAAAAGAGTTTTCTATGTCGCAAAAAGTTAATAGTATTGCTGATGGAACCACTTTAACTTTTATTCAACAATCTTTACCGGTGATAACTAGTTCTACCGCAGATGGTGCTGGTAGTTGGACTGTTGATGTAGCTCAAACTTTAGAAAGTGGTGCAACATTAGCAGTTGGTAAGAGTAGTAGAACAGCAATAATAACCGGTAATATAGAACTTAAAAATGTAGACGACACTAGTTTTACATTGTATTTTGATGTTGAAAAGTTCTTAACAGCATCGTAAAGTAAAAAAACAGTAAAAACTGTAATTATAAATAGATAAAAACAAATAATATGGCAGAAGAAGATAATATATTCTCTAGTCTCCTTGGTAGCGGAGATGCAAGTAGCGCTTTGGTTGGTGGTGTAATTGGTGGGATTGGTGGAATAGTGTCTGGTTTAGTTGGTGGTGGAAGAAGAAGAAAAGAACAAAGAGACGCTAGAATAGAATATGATAAAATGAGGACAGCATATCAAAACTTAGACACTAGTAATATATATGCTGATGTTAGGAATCAATATGCTAATCTTGAAAATACATTTGAAGATCTTACAATAAATCAACAACAAGCCCAGTTTGAAGCACAGCAAGGCGCACAACAGAGAGCTAATATAATGCAGAATTTACAAGGTGCTGCTGGTGGTAGTGGTATAGCTGGTCTTGCCCAAGCAATGGCTATGCAAGGACAATTAGCTACACAGAGAGCATCTGCTTCTATAGGACAACAAGAAGCGACACAACAAAGATTAATGGCGCAACAAGCTGGTAGAATACAAATGGCTGAACGTGGCGGTGAGGCAAGAGCAGAACAAATGAGATTATCTGGAGCTGAATCAGCGAGAGGTTTAGAATGGCAAAAAACAGGTACACTACTTGGAATGGCGCAAGAAAGAAAACACGCAGCTGACCAAGCTAGAGCGCAAGCCACTCAACAATTAATGGGTGGTATAGGTGCGATTGCTGGCGTAGGAGCGCTTGGACTTGCAAAGAAAGCGTTGGGTAGTGGTACTGATGGTACTTCTTTTTCTATAGGTGGAAGTGGAGGAGGTTTTAGCAACGCTTCACTTAATTTTATAAATCCCTTTAAAAAAATATAAAATATGGCAAGAAGAACATCATATAGTCCAAATACAGCTTTAATAGCTGGTGAAGGTAGAGCTAGAAAATATCAATCCGGATTTGCAGCGGAAGGTGCAGAAGCGTTTACTAAAGGATTTTTATCTACTTATGAAGCTGGACTAGCTGAAAAAAATAAAAGAGACGCAAAATTAGATGCTGCAATATCCAAGCTTAATATAAATAGTTGGCACGCTATGGAAGCTGGTGCTAATAAGCAAAATGTAAAGATTTGGGCTAGAAATCAAAAAGATGAATATGCTAGACTTTCAGAAATATATGATAAAACAAAAGATAGAGATATTAGAGATCAAATGGATGCCATTGAACATGCTTTTGTTAATTTAGATAGCAATATAAAGGGATTTACAGAAGAAACTAAATTGTACGTAACAGCTATAGATGAAAAACAATTAGCTACTAAGGATAGTTATAAAGAATACGCAGATCTTTTTGATAATATTTTTACTGGTAGTGGTGAGTTTAGTATAGAAGATAATGGTGGTATAAGTTTTGACGGAAATAACTATAGTGATATAACTGGAAAATGGAATACTATTAATAATACAACTCCAACCCATCTTCTTAAAACTAATTTAAAAGCCGGAGAGGTAGGTTTAAGTGGCAAACTCTTTGATAGGAGTGGGAACAAACTTAGCATTAAAGAAAGTATTGACGCAAGTGGTCCAGAAGCTACACAAGCTTTAGCCACCCAAGATTTAACAGGTGATGACAAGTATACGATTGATGAAATCGGTGAGGTTGGTGATTTATCATTTAAAGGTATGTGGGAAAGTGGTAATATGAACAAGAAGTTTTATGAAGATTTTCCTAGAGTACAAGATGGAGGTGATAGTGAATGGATGTGGGATAAAGCTAATTCTGGAAAATTAAGTAACTTGATAGCTGAATATTACACTGACGTAAACGAATGGACTTATAGTAAGAATAAAGCAATCTATGATATTGAAACTCCTAAAACTCCTAACGCTAATGACAGCAAAAATAAAGGTAATTACAAACTTGGACAAGGGGGTAGAATGTATAATCCCGCTACTGGTAAAGATACTTGGGTTGGTTACAAATACGCTGACGGAACATTACAATATGATGATGAAGCTTCTTTAGCTGCAATTAAAGAGCACAAAGAATTTCCTGATGCTTTTCAAAACATATACAAACCAATTATGGACATGTCCAACTTAACATCGATGAGTGATCCGGGTAAAAAAGGATATAACATTGTTGATGGTGCTACTGGAGAATTAATTTTAGGTGAAGATAACAAGCCTATTTTTATATCAATAGATGAAGCAACAAGAAACACTTATGGGAAAACTGATATAGACGATAGTAAAATATAAATAAGATATGCCAAACGAAGAATTATATAGATCTTTATATTCTAAATATGTTCCAAATCTAAGTCAACAAGAATTAGATGAAAAATTGGAGTATGCGTCTACTTTAGATGTAGGTGATTTTATAAATAGTTTCTATCAAAAATATACTGGACAAGGTCCAAATCAAGATCAAGTAGATTATATTAATACTATACTTGAACAACCGGAGCAAGCTAAAGAATATGAATACAAACCAGTACTTAAAGATGGTAAAGAAATAACATGGGAACAAGCTAAAGAAGATACTGATTTATACGGTTCTTTATCAAGAGAAGAAAAAAGAACTTTAGTAAAAAACTCTAAAGTAAAACAAGTAGAAGCTTTAGGCGAAGGCATAGTAGATGGTAAAATACCAACACAAGAAGCAAAAGAAAAACCAAGTAAAACTTCTACATTGTTATCAAATTTAGGTCTTGGGTTTATTGAGTTTGGCAAGGGTTTTGAAAATCTTAAAGAAGGAATTCAATTAGGAACGTACGAGTTAATAAATGAAGCTGGTGGGTTTTTAACGGGGGAAGGTTTTGAAATGTCTGGTGCAGAAAAACAAGCTGCTATAAAAGCTATTAGAGGTACAAATGTTTTTGGAAATTCAGAAAGCTATGATCCTATAATAGAAAAATTAGAAGAAAATATACCGGAATACGAAACACAAAGCATAACTGAAGATTTAGATAAAGGTAATTATGCTCAAGCTGGCTTTAGAACTGTTAATGCGGCTCTTAGATCAGCGCCATCACTAGTAGCCGCTGCAACCGGTGTTGGTGGTTTAGTTGCTCTTGGAGCTAGTGTAGCTGGTAATAAATTTGAAGAAGAATTTGAAGCTGATCCAGAAAAATCAACTGGAATACTTTTAGCTAATGCTGGTGTTACTGGTACTACTGAAGCAATGTTTGAACTAGTAACAAGAGGATTGTTAAAAAGAGCTGGATTTTTAAAAAGTCAAGGTAATGCTAAAGCTGCAAAAGAAGTGTTACAGGGCGGAGCAAAAAATATAGTAAAAAATGTAGGATTTGGACTAACTGCTGAGGGTGCCTCAGAGTCAGCTACTGAATTAACAGTAGCACTTGAAGATCATTTGATGTTAGGTAAAGAATTCGAGTGGGACAGTCTAAAATATAGATTAGGTGACGCGGCTATCGTTGGTTCTTTTATCGGTGGTGGTATTTCTAGTGTAGGTGAAGTTACTAAAACAATGCCCAACGCTAAAAATCGAGCTGAGGCAATGTTAATGCCTGAGAATATAAAGGAAGAAATATCTGGGAAAGCTAAAGAGCTTAATGAATTAATAGACGATTTACCAAATGTGTCAGAAGAAGGTAAGGGTATTGTAGAAGAAAAAATAAATGAATTAGAAAGTGATATTATAAATCTTAAAAAAGAATCCTCATCTCTAATTAACAATTTGGAAGGAGAGGATTTGATTAAGTACTCTAAAAATATTGAAGATATAAATAATATTAAAAACGTTTTAAGAAACGCTAAAACAGATAGTGAAAAAAATATTGCTAATAAAAAATATCAAACTTTACAAGAAGAAAATATTTCTATACTAGAAGAAGGTAAAGTTAAAGCAGCAAAAAAAGTTACAGAAACAGTAAAAGAACAAATAAAGGAAGCAGGTTTAGAAGGTAAAGTAACAGAGATGACTTCCGAAGAAATATCTAACATTGAAGAAGAAGGATTTGATTCTAAAGTTGCAGCTAAACAATTTGGCTTTATTAGACAGAACGCTGACGGTAGTTTTGAAATAATACTTAATAAAAACAAACCAATGATTGGTACTGCAGCTCACGAGTTTATGCACGCGGTATTATTTAAAACTATAGGTACGAATAAAGATATACAAGATAGTTTAGGTGACGCTTTAATTGATCATGTATCCAAGCTTGGAGGCGACAAAAGTATACTAGGAGAGAGGTTAGCAAATTATGGTGAGTTTAAAGAAGACGGTACATTCGTTAGAGATGCAAATTTTGGTGAAGAAACCATAACTATAATGTCTGAAGAAATTATAAATGGTAATTTAAAGTTTGAAGAAAACTTTTTTACTAAAATAGGAGATATCGTAAGAAGGTTTTCTCAAAATTATTTAGGTAAGGAAATTACGTTTGATACTGGAAGAGACGTTTTCAATTTTGTAAAAGATTATAGTAAAAGTATTAAAGAAGGTAAAATAAATAAAGCTATATTAAATGTAGCTAAAGAAGGTATTAAAGGTAAATTAGTTGAA
>Ga0098040_1000890_pt1 | contig 13446 bp, 13 predicted proteins | sample 7_EtaG_FD_75065 | JGI IMG/M metagenome (GOLD analysis project Ga0098040, IMG submission 75065) | Marine viral communities from the Subarctic Pacific Ocean - 7_ETSP_OMZ_AT15161 metaG | ecosystem: Environmental > Aquatic > Marine > Oceanic | place: Pacific Ocean | collected 2015-01-08
CATCTTAGTCATCATCAGCTGATTGCGCGGCACACCGGTCAGACGTCCCGTCAATCGCGCGACGGCCTCGTCGAGTTCCGCCGCAGGCGGCGCTTCGAGCGCCAGTCCCATATCGAGCGCCTCGCGCCCGGTGATGAGCTGTCCCGTCATCATCATGAGCTTCGCCTGCTGCGGCCCCAACCGATAGACCCACATCGACGGCGTCGGCACGCCCCAGACGCGCGCAGGCGGATAGCCGATCCGCGCATCCTCCGCCATGATGAGAAAGTCGCAGCAGAGCGCAATGTCCGACCCGCCGGCCACCGCCGCGCCATGCACCTTGGCAATGGTCGGCTTCTGCGCCCGCCAGAGCGACATGAAGTCCTGCGTGTTCTTCCACATGCCGCGAAAGTCGATCGTCGGATCCCAGGGCATCTCCTGACTGCCCGCAACCTCGCCCTTCTCTTCCGCGAAATGCTTCAGGTCATAACCGCCGCAAAATCCCGGCCCCGCGCCCTGAATGACGATGACATGCACATCGTCGTCCGCTTCTGCCGTTTCGACAGCGCTTCTGATCTCGCCCGGCATGCCATGCGCAATGGCATTGAAGACTTCCGGTCGGTTCAGCGTGATTGTCGCGATACGATCATCGACGGAATAAAGCAATGTCTTGTAGGTCATGAGCTGACGTCCTCCCGTCCTGTCATTTTATATGTTCACAGTGTGAACACGGCGCCGCTTCGTGCACCCAAGGTCACCGTGCCGCCCTCACGCGAAACATCACCGCAAGAAATCTCCGTCGCATGCGCGGAGCCGGGCACGGTTGCCGTCGCCGTGTGATGCCCCAGATTGAAGAGGCAGAGCAATTTCTCGCCTTCCCCTTCGCGCTCGAAGGCCAGCACATTCTCGTCAGGCTCATCGACAAAGCGGATATCGCCATGCGTCAGTGCCGGGTGGCGTTTGCGCGTCGCCAGAACATGTTTGGCGTGCACAAGCACGGACGCCCCGTCATGTTCCTGCGCCTCTGCCGTGCGGCTCCTGTGATAGTCAGGGATCGGCAGCCAGGGCTCACCCGTCGTAAACCCCGCCTCATGCACATTCGCCTTCCAGGGCATCGGCGTGCGGCAGCCATCGCGTCCCTTGCCAAAGGGGAAATAGAGATCGCCCACAGGGTCCTGAATCCATTTCCGCTCGAGGTCCACGTCCGGCAGCCCCAGTTCCTCGCCCTGATACATCAGCGCCGTGCCCTTGAGCGTCAGCAGCAGCGTCACTTCAAGCTTTGCCAGCGCATCGTCGCCCTGCCCGCCGCCCCAGCGCGTCACGGGTCGTGTGATGTCGTGATTGGAAAAGGTCACGCAGGGCCAGAGGTCATTCAGCGGCGCCAGCAGCTCTTCGTAGTATTTGCGGAAGACCTTCGGCTTGAAGGACCAGTCCTCCAGAAAGTCGAAGGTATAGCCCGTGTGCAGCCGCTTCGGCCCGCCCGCATAGAGACCGAACATGGAAGGTTCTTCGGAGAATTCGCCAAAGGCCAGACGGTCGTCATATTCATCCATGACCTCGCGCACCCGCGTCATCGACCATTCGTTCTCCGGCGTATTCGCGTCATGGATATGGCGCTGCAGACGCGGCGCATGGGTCCAGTGGAGGAATGTACGTTCTTCCATCGGCACGGGCGGATTGTCGGTCAGCTTCGGGTCATGCACATAGGAGTTCGCCACATCGAGGCGGAACCCGTCGACGCCCCGGTCGAGCCAGAAACGCAGCACATCCATGCAGGCGTCCACGACTTCCGGGTTGTGGAAGTTGAGTTTCGGCTGACTCTTCAGGAACTTGTGGAAGTAATACTGTCGGCGCAGCGGATGCCACGACCAGGCCGCGCCGCCAAAGGCCGCCAGCCAATTGTTGGGGGGCGTGCCGTCTTCGCGTGCGTCCTGCCAGACATACCAGTCCGATTTCGGATTGTCGCGCGACAGCAGGCTCTCCTGAAACCATTTGTGCTGATCCGACGAATGGCTGAGCACCTGATCGAGAATGACCTTCAGCCCCCGCTCATGCGCTTCCTTGAGCAGCCGGTCGAAATCATCCAGCGTTCCCATCTCCGGCGCGATGTCGCAATAGTCCGAAACGTCATAGCCAAAGTCGCGATTGGGTGAAGGATAGATCGGCGACAGCCAGATGGCATCGACGCCGAGAGAGGCCACATAGTCGAGCTTGCGTTCAATGCCTTTCAGATCGCCGATCCCGTCGCCGTTGCTGTCGCAATAGCTTCTTGGATAGATCTGATAGACCGTCGCGCCCTGCCACCAGGGCGTTTTCTCTGTCGCACTCATTCGTCCTCCCGTTCTTCTTTTATTGTTAGTTGAGCATCGCAATGGGCGCGAGCGTTGGTCCAATTTCCGCATTGATGACAATGTCGGCTATCTGGTCGAGTTCAGTCGGTTCGCGATTGAGGATCACCAGCGTCGCGCCATTGCGCTTGGCGATGATCGGAAAGCCTGCCGCCGGATAGACCTGCAATGACGACCCAATAGCGAGAAAGAGATCACAGGCCAGCGTCGCCTCCTGCGCGCGTTGCATCTCCAGTTCCGGCATCGCCTGACCGAACGAGACGGTCGCCGATTTGATCATGCCATTGCAACTTGGGCAGGTCGGCGGTTCCTCGCTCGCCTCATAGAACGCGCGCACCTCGTCCAGTTCATAGCGACGTTGGCAGTCGAGGCATTTGGCGTAGGTGCCATTGCCATGAAGTTCGATCACCTTCTCCGCCGGCACGCCAGAGTTCTGATGCAGGTTGTCGATATTCTGTGTGATCACATGAGTGACCTTGCCCGTGTCGACCAGTTTGGCGATGGCCATATGTCCCTTGTTGGGCTCGGCAGTGACAATCGTCTTGTCGATCTCGAATTTGCGCCGCCAGGCTTCGCGTCGCATTTCCGGGGATTTCACAAAGTCATCAAAATTGATGGGGGACATCTTTGTCCACAGGCCACCGGGCGATCGGAAATCGGGGATACCTGATTCTGTGCTAATCCCCGCTCCGGTAAAGACCACTATGTTTCTGGCTCGCTCGATAGCTTGCTTGAATTCGCTCGACATGGCTCGATTTCCTGCAGGAAAGGCTCACCTTTTGACCTGCCGCTCTGTTTGGTGAATCATGCCCCAAACCTCGGAGGCTTTCATGAAATATCTACACACGATGGTACGCGTCACCGATCTCGACAAGTCCCTCGATTTCTATTGCAACAAACTCGGGCTTGAAAACGTCGGCCGTTTCGATGTCGAAGCGGGACGCTTTACCCTCGTCTTCCTTGCCCCTCCCGGCCAGCGCGAAGCCCAGATCGAGCTTACCCATAACTGGGACCCGGAGGAACTCGGCGAAGGCCGAAATTTCGGCCATCTGGCTTACGAAGTCGAAGACATCTACGCTCTTTGCGACAAACTGATGAAGGCTGGCGTCACTATCAATCGCCCGCCGCGCGACGGCCATATGGCTTTCGTTCGTTCGCCTGATAATGTTTCGATCGAACTTCTCCAGAAGGGCAAAGCATTGCCGCCGCAGGAACCCTGGGCCTCCATGCAGAACACCGGGCATTGGTGAGATCATGTTGTATTTCCGCGATTCCACACTTCCAAAAGGCGAAGCGGTAGCGGACTTTACAATAGGCTCGCTGCCCGAGAGCACGATCTGGATCGACCTTCAATCGCCGACGCCGGAAGAGTCGCGTCTTGTCGAACGATTGACCGAATTGTCGCTTCCGACCGTCGAAGATTTGAGTGAAATCGAATCTTCAAGTCGTCTTTATACGAATAATGGTGCGCTCTTCATGAGCGCACCATTGGTCTCACGCGCCATCACCGCTTCGCCGGAAGTGACGCCAGTCGGCTTCATCCTCTCGCGCAAGCTGCTCATCACTGTGCGCTACGCTGAACTCGCGTCCTTCGATACTTTTCACGATCGCATGGCGTCTCCCGGAAATTTTCATCATTCAAGCGTCGGCGCATTCGTCGGCCTTCTCGATTCAATTCTGGATCGCATGGCGGATGTGCTTGAGAAAGTTGGCGATGAGCTGGCCACCCTTTCAAAGAGAGCTTTTCGCGGCGACACACTCAAACCTACGAAGGGTCATGCGGCTTCAAAGGAAGCCCTTGATATGCGTACGATCCTGCGCCGCATCGGTCGTTCGGGCGATCTCTCTTCGAGCATTCGCGACAGTCTTCTGGGCGTCAATCGCATGGTCGGCTATATGTCGGGCCTGACGGAGGAATGGACACCGGCGGAAGTCAAACCTTACATCAAGACACTCAAGGACGACGCAGCCTCGCTCAATGACTACATAAGCCATCTGACCAACAAGGTTCAATTGCTTCTGGACGCGACGCTCGGCCTCATCAACATCGAACAAAATAATACGTTCCGTATTCTAACGATCGTAACTGTAGTTGGTATTCCGCCCACGTTGATCGCCAGCATGTACGGCATGAATTTCAAATATATGCCGGAGTTAAGCTGGTCCTGGGGTTACCCCTGGGGCCTCGGCCTCATTGCGCTCAGCGCCATCATTCCGCTTGTCTGGTTCAAGTTCCGAGGCTGGAACTAGCGAAGGTGCGACCTTCGTAAAACGCTGATCCGCCTGATCGATGAAGGCCTGCATCATGCGTGAAAAAGCCTTGGCGAATACGCCATTCATCATTTTCTGAAGCGTCCGACTGCGAAATTCGAAGTCGATAAAAAAGTGAATCCGGCAGGTGCCGTCCGGCAGTGTCTCGAATTGCCATTTGTTCGAAAGATATTTGAACGGCCCCTGCACGTAGTGCACGTCGACGATGCGCGCATTCTTGTCGAGCAAGACACGGCTTGTGAACTGCTCGCGAAAGACTTTGTAGGAAACGATCAGATCCGCCGTCAGGACTTCGTTTTCACCTTCCAGTTCGCGCTTTCGGATACGCGCACCAGCACACCAGGGCAAAAAGTCTGGATAGTGCGCCACGTCGGAGACGAGGGAAAACATGTCGTCCGGCGTATAGGGAACATCGCGAATTTGCTGGGTGGCCGTCATCGGCTATCCGCGCGCCACGAGCGCCTTGCGCGCCTCACTCAGCCGCGCGAAGTCCTCGTCGGCGTGATAGGACGAACGGGTCAGTGGGCTTGATGACACAAGCAGAAAACCCTTGGTACGTGCGACGGTTTCATAAGATTTGAATTCCTCCGGCGTCACGAAGCGATCCACTGCGGCGTGCTTGCGGGTCGGCTGCAGGTATTGACCGATGGTCAGAAAATCAATGTCAGCAGAGCGCATGTCATCCATAACCTGCAGCACTTCTTCGCGCGCTTCGCCAAGGCCGACCATGATGCCGGACTTCGTGAAGATCGTCGGGTCGAGTTCCTTCACACGCTGCAACAGGCGAAGCGAATGGAAGTAACGCGCGCCGGGTCGGATGTTCAGGTAAAGACGCGGCACCGTTTCGAGGTTGTGATTGAAGACGTCAGGACGTGCGGCGACGACCTTTTCCAGCGCGCCTTCCTTGCGCAAGAAGTCCGGCGTCAGGATTTCAATTGTGGTGCCAGGCGACAGGCGACGGACCGCGCCGATCACTTCCACAAAGTGCTGCGCGCCACCATCGGCGAGGTCGTCACGGTCAACCGAAGTAATGACGACATGCCGAAGCCCGAGCTTGGCTATCGCCTTGGCAACATTCTCCGGCTCATCGGGATCGAGCGGTGCGGGCAGTCCCGTCGTCACATTGCAGAATGAACAGGCGCGCGTGCAGGTATCGCCCATGATCATCATGGTCGCGTGCTTCTTCGACCAGCACTCGCCGATGTTCGGGCAGCCAGCCTCTTCGCAGACGGTCACCAGATGATTGTCACGAACGATTTTCTTCGTTTCCGAATAGACTTCCGATCCGGGCGCCTTGACCCTGATCCAATCCGGTTTTCGCAGAATGGGCGTGTCGGGACGATGGGCCTTTTCGGGGTGCCGGGGCCGTGCCTTGCCCTCACCCAATGTATTGATAATCGTGGCCATATTTCACATCGCCTGCGCCAGTTCGGATACCCTTTAGATGGATAGACCGTCCGCTCGATTCAAGCAAATCAGTGTCCGTGGGTCAGACAAGGCGACGGCCAAATTCAGCCTTTTTCAGCCAGATCGTACATGCCGCCCATGACCTGCATGGTGCCATTTTCGCCATATAGCGGAAAATAGCTCGCCTCGAAAATCGCGTATTCGAGGTCAAGACCCAGCAGTCGTCCGCGCAAATAGGCAGGCTTACCGCTTTTCAAAACTTCATTATGAAAGGCGATCTGCTCAGCCGCCATCTGAGGAGAATAGCATTCGGTGAAACGCCGCCCCATACATCGCATACCCAAACGCCGCTCGTTCTCGGAGCCTACAAGCCGGTAGAGAATATCGCTGCCTCCATCGACTGGCTCTACAATGAAGAGCCCGCCGAGAACCTTCTTCAACTCCGCAGGGCTGATGTCACGGCGATACACACGACCGGCGCTGTCAGCCTTGCCGTTCCAATATTCCAGCAAAAAGCTGTTCTTTGGATGCAACGGGAAGTCGACCCGTTCTACTTCGTAGTCGACCATTCCCGACTTAACCAGCGGTCCAAGTTCTGTTTGCATTTTACTCTCCTTGCCCAATTATTGAGCAGGGAGAATTAAATTTCTTTTACTTTACGGGGACTTGGAGTTATTTCGCCTCGCCCGGGCCCAAAGATTGAGGGATTCCACGCCAATCGAGAAGGCAACGGCAAAGTAAAGATAGGCCTTCGGGATATGGAAATGCAGGGCATCGGCGATCAGGGAGACGCCAATCAGGATCAGAAAGCTCAGGGCCAGCATCTTCACTGTGGGGTGTTTTTCGACAAAGGCCGCGACAGGTTCCGCCGCAAAAATCATGACGCCGACAGCCGCCAGAACGGCAAAAGCCATGATTTCGAAATGATCCGACATGCCGACAGCAGTCATGACGGTATCGAGCGAAAAGACAATGTCGATAATGGCAATCTGGCAGACGACCGCGAAAAGGGTGGCCTTCGCCCCGCCTTCGCCCTCATTCTCCCCTTCGCCCTCCACTTCGGCATGAATTTCCAGTGTGGACTTGGCGATCAGAAAGAGTCCCCCCACCAAAAGCATAATGTCACGCCATGAAACACCGAAGTCCCCAACAGTCAGAATTGGTTGGCTCAGTGTGACAATCCATGCGACCGAGGCCAGCAGCGCAAGGCGGGTCCCAAGGGCGGCGATCAAGCCCAATCGCCTGCCGAGCTTCTGCTTCGCCTTGGGAAGTCTTCCGGCCAAGATCGCCAGAAAGATGATGTTGTCGACGCCAAGTACGATCTCAAGGACTGTCAGCGTAAGCAAACTGGCCCAGTTTTCCGGACTAGACAGAATTTCGATCATGCGTGGCTATTTCTAAATATGAAGCGCGCGGCCATAGGCCGCCAGCACGGACTCATGCATCATTTCAGACAATGTCGGATGTGCAAAGATCGTATGCATAAGCTCAGCTTCAGTCGTCTCCAAGGTTTTGGCGACCGTATAGCCTTGGATCAGTTCTGTCACCTCCGCACCGATCATATGAGCCCCTAATAGCTCACCTGTCCTGGCGTCGAAAACCGTCTTGACGAGGCCCTCTGGTTCGCCCAAGGCGATGGCCTTGCCGTTGCCGATGAAGGGAAAACGGCCAACCTTTACCTCGTAGCCCTGCTCCCTGGCTTTGGCTTCCGTCAAGCCCACGCTGGCGACCTGAGGGTTGGAATAGGTGCACCCGGGCACACGGGTTACATCAAGGGGGTGAAGCCCTTTCAAACCAGCGATGCGTTCGACGGCAAGAACCCCTTCGTGGCTTGCCTTGTGAGCAAGCCAGGGGGCGCCGACCAGATCGCCAATGGCATAGACACCCTTTGCCGCGGTTTCGAGCCATTGATCAACAACGACATGACCGCGATCTACCTTGATGCCGAGTTCTTCCAGACCGAGGTTCTCGACATTGCCAGTAATGCCGACCGCAGAGATCACGCGCTCGGTGGTGATTTTTTCGGTCTTGCCATCGCTCAGCTTGATCGTCGCGGTGACGCTATCCTTTGCCTTGTCGAGACTTTCAACCTTGGCGCCGGTCAGAAGCCTCATGCCCTGTTTCTTGAACGCCTTGGCGGCAATCTCGGAAATCTCGGCGTCTTCAACGGGCAATATGCGGTCCATAACCTCAACCACCATCACCTCTACGCCGAAGGTGCGGTAGAAACTCGCGAACTCGATCCCGATGGCGCCGGAGCCAATTACCAAAAGCGATTTCGGCATGGCGGGTGGCACCATAGCTTCGCGATAGGTCCAGATCAGTTTGCCGTCAGGCTCGATACCAGGAAGCGTGCGAGCGCGCGCACCGGTCGCGAGAATGATATTCTTCGCAGCAAGCGTTTGCTTTCCTGCTTCCCCTTCGACGCCGATGCGGCCACCACCCAAGAGCTTTCCGGTGCCCTGCACGACGTCGATCTTGTTCTTTTTCATGAGGAACTTGACGCCGTTGGACAGTTGATTGGCAACGCCCCGGCTGCGCTTTACAATCTTTTCGGCGTCATAGCCAATATTGTCCGCCTTCAGACCATACTCATCGAGACGCTGCATGGTGTGATAGATTTCGGCGGAGCGCAGAAGTGCCTTGGTCGGGATGCAGCCCCAGTTGAGACATATGCCTCCAAGCTCACTACGCTCGACAATGGCCGTCTTGAGACCGAGTTGCGAGGCACGTATCGCGGCGACATAGCCGCCTGGACCGGAACCGATTACGACCAGATCATAGGAAGTTTCAGCCATATTCGACGTCCTCACAGCAACATTGACGGGGGATACTCGACATAGGCCTTGAACGCCTGCAGGAAGGTCGCGCCCAAAGCCCCGTCAATCGCACGATGATCGCAGGACATGGTGACTGTCATCATCGTGGCAACTTCGAGTTTGCCGCTCTTTACTACAGCTCGCTCGACACCCCTACCGACGGCAAGGATCGCGGCCTGAGGCGGGTTGATCACCGCCGTGAAATTGTCGATGCCGAACATGCCAAGATTTGAAATCGAGAAGCTTCCGCCTTCGAACTCGGAGGGCTTCAATTTTTTGTTCCGCGCCCGCTCGGCCAGCGACTTTGCTTCCATCGAGATTTCGCTCAGGCCTTTGGTCTCAGCATTGCGAATGATCGGTGTGATCAGGCCGCCTTCAATCGCCACAGCGATACCGATATCCGAATGCTTGTGGCGCAGCAGCGCATTTCCCGCGAAGCTGACATTGGCATCGGGCACCCTGGCAAGTGCAAGGGCCGCAGCACGAATGAGGAAGTCATTGACCGAGAGCTTTACGCCATCCTTGGCCTGCTCGTTTAACACCTTGCGAATTTTGAGGAGTTCGTCCAATTCGCAATCGATCGACAGGTAGAAATGCGGAATCTCCTGCATCGCCTGCGTCAGTCGTCGTGCGATGGTCTTGCGCATATTGTCGAGCGGGATTTCCTCGTAACTCCCGGCTTCATAGAAAGCGCGGGGATCGATGGAAGGACCGCCAGACGAAGGCGCCGCAGTCGGTGCGGCAGAGACACTCGGTTTTGCCCCTTCGAGGTCGGCCTTGATAATCCGTCCGCGTGGACCGGAGCCCTTGACGGTCTTCAGGTCAATTCCCTTATCCTTGGCAATACGGCGCGCCAGCGGCGTTGCGAAGATGCGATCGCCGTCGTGAGATGCCGTGGCTTTCGTTTCCGCAGGCGCAGCGGGAGGTGCTACCGCCACTTGAGTTTTCGGAGCTTCCACAGGGGCCGGAGATACTTCCTTTGGCTTTGGTGTCGGCGCGGGAGCGTCACCGACAGAAGTGATGTCTTCGCCCTCCTCCGCGATGATCGCTATAACGGCGTTCACCTTTACGTTTTCGGTACCTTCGGGCACCAGGATCTTCGCAACCTTGCCCTCGTCGACGGCTTCGACTTCCATCGTCGCCTTGTCGGTCTCGATCTCGGCGATCACGTCGCCGGAGTGAACCTCGTCGCCGACCTTGACCATCCACTTGGTGAGCGTGCCTTCTTCCATCGTGGGCGAAAGCGCGGGCATCAGAATATTGCTGGACATGACTGCGCTCCCCCTATCGGTAGCAGACGGCTTTGACCGTCTCCACCACTTCATCGGCGCTGGGTAGCGCGAGCTTTTCGAGGTTCGCCGCGTAAGGCATCGGCACATCCTTTTGGGTGACGCGCAGGATCGGCGCATCGAGCCAGTCGAAGGCCTGCGCCTGAACGGCGGCGGCCACTTCGGCACCGATACCGCAGACAGGCCATGTCTCCTCGACCGTTACGAGGCGATTGGTTTTCTTGACGGACTCGACGATGGTGCCGATATCCAGCGGGCGCAGTGTGCGCAGGTCGATGATTTCAGCGTCTATACCCTCTTCGGCAAGCTTCGCCGCTGCATCAATGCAATAGGTCAAACCATGGCTGTGGGAGACGATGGTGACATCCGTACCTTCCTTCAGGACACGAGCCTTGCCGATGGGGAGCACATAGTCGTCAAGCATTGGCACAGGAAATGTCTTGCCATAGAGAATTTCATTCTCGAGAAAGATCACCGGGTTGGGATCGCGAATGGCAGCCTTGAGCAAGCCCTTGGCGTCCGCCGCCGAATAAGGCGCAATAACCGTGAGCCCCGGGACATGCGCGAACCATGAAGCATAGTCCTGACTGTGCTGCGCACCGACACGCGAGGCCGGACCATTCGGCCCGCGGAAGACAATCGGCGCAGACATCTGACCGCCCGACATGTAACGCGTTTTGGCGGCGGAGTTGATCAGGTGATCCATCGCCTGCATGGCGAAATTGAAAGTCATGAACTCGACAATCGGGCGCAATCCGGCGAAAGACGCGCCGACGCCAAGCCCGGCAAAACCATGCTCGGTAATCGGCGTGTCCAACACACGCCGTTCTGTGAATTCCTCCATCAACCCCTGGGTCACCTTGTAGGCGCCGTGATATTCCGCGACTTCCTCACCCATCACAAAAACAGACTCGTCACGACGCATCTCTTCGGCCATGGCGTCGCGCAAGGCTTCGCGAACAGTCAATTCAACGAACTCAGTGCCTTCGGGAATTTCCGGATCAGAAGCTACGGAGACTTTGACGGGAGCCTCCGGTGTCGCAGGCTCTGCCTTCGCGGGCCCTTCGGTCTTCGCTTCGGCTTTTGGCGACATTGGGGCAGAGGCTACCGACGCGGCGTCTTCGCCCTCCTCGCCCACAACGGCAATGACTTCGTTGACCTTCACATTCTCGGTACCTTCCGGTACGAGCAGTTTGAGGATCTTGCCCTCATCGACAGCTTCGACCTCCATCGTCGCCTTGTCAGTTTCAATCTCGGCAATCACATCGCCCGAGTGAACCTCGTCACCGACCTTCACCATCCATTTGGTAAGCGTGCCTTCTTCCATCGTCGGCGAAAGCGCGGGCATCAAAATATTTGTCGCCATGATCAGACCTCCGCTGCCGAATAGTCAGCTACAACATCGGTCCACAGTTCTGACGGATCAGGTTCGGGACTCGATTGCGCGAACTCGGCGGCTTCCGCCACGACGGCACGGATCTCCTTGTCGATGGCCTTCAAGTCTTCCTCGCTTGATCCGGCAGCCAACAATCTCACGCGCACCTGTTCGATCGGATCATGTTCGTGCCGCATCTTGTTCACTTCTTCCTTGGCGCGATATTTGGCGGGATCGGACATCGAATGGCCGCGATATCGGTACGTCATCATTTCAAGGATGTAAGGCCCCTTGCCCGCACGGCACCAGGCGAGCGCCTTTTCACCGGCGGCGCGTACCGCGCGCACGTCCATACCATCAATCTGTTCGCCGGGAATGTTGAAGCTCACGCCGCGCTTGGAAAGGTTGGTCTGGGCCGAGGCTCGTACGACGGATGTGCCCATGGCGTATTGATTGTTTTCGATCACATAGACGACGGGTAACTCCCATAGTTCGGCCATGTTGAAGCTTTCGTAGACCTGGCCCTGATTGGAAGCACCATCACCGAAGAAGGCCAGAGCCACGTTCTTGTTGCCGCGATATTTGTTCGCAAAGCCCAGCCCGGTGCCAATTGGCACTTGCGCGCCAACGATGCCGTGACCACCGAAGAAATTTTTCTCGATGCTGAACATGTGCATCGAGCCGCCCTTACCTTTGGAATAACCCCCTTCGCGTCCGGTCAGTTCCGCCATGACACCCTTGGGGTCCATCCCACAGGCAATCATGTGGCCGTGATCGCGATAGCCCGTGATGATCTGATCGCCTTCCACGATGGCGCCGAGCATGCCGACAACCACCGCTTCCTGACCGATGTAGAGATGGCAAAAGCCGCCGATGAGGCCCATGCCGTACATCTGACCTGCCTTCTCTTCAAATCGTCGGATGAGAAGCATTTCACGGTATGCCTTCAAATCGTCTTCCGGTGAGAAGTCGGTTGATGTGGCCGCTTTGGCGGGTGACGCCTTGCGTTTTGCCGTCGCTTTGGTCGCGCGATTTTTTGAAGCTGGTTTAGGTGGCATGTCGTGTTCCGCTTCCAGAGGAAAGGCTCTTGTACTCTTCAAGCCTATAGCGAAACACTAATCTAAATGGTTGATTTCAAAAAGAAATATTCAAATTAACTTGAATTCAGTTAATCAACTCTATTTCTCAAAGACTTAGGGTTGTCCAGCGCCACCCTGACGATCGCGAAAAATAACGATGTCGTTCTTGTTTGCCAGCCCGAGGGTCGCCCGAGCCCGCTCATCCAGCAGATCAGGATCGAGACTTTCAGGACGCAGGAGAGAGACTTGTTGATCAAGGGAACGATGCGTGGCCTCAACCTCGGCAAGCTGCTGTTCCAGCGTATCGACAGAGTTCTGCAGGCTGAGCCAGGCGATAAAGCCGTGACGACCATAAACAGCGTGATAGGCGAAATAGGAAAGCACGATGATGCAGACAAGCGGGATCAGAGCTTGTCGCAAGCGCCACGGTTCCTGTGTTCGAATCAAAGCAAAATCGGCCATGCGCATAGAGAATCACAAGTCGATTCACTACGTCAACTGATCTCGCACATCTTTTAGGCACGCACGGATTTTCAGTCCCGGAATCGACTCAAAATAAAAAAGGGCTGCACGTCCATAAGGATGTGCAGCCCAGTCTACCGGTAAAATCCGTGGAGGGAACTTACCGTGAAATTGTATTAGCGAACGCCCATCTGACGAATCGAGTTCGGCGTGTAACGGCTCTTTTCGAGTTCGTCGGCGAAGTAGTTGACCGGCGGCTCTTCGTTCTGCAGAGCAAGGGCCAGATAACGGCCAGCCTGCAGGTCGTAGACGATTTCCGCGCCCGAACCGCAGAGCGGCACGTTGTAGCGCTGAAGCTGCTGGAGCTCCTGGACGCGCCAGAGCTGGCCACGACCGTCATAGAGTTCCGCCGAGGCA
>Ga0098040_1000893_pt1 | contig 13416 bp, 12 predicted proteins | sample 7_EtaG_FD_75065 | JGI IMG/M metagenome (GOLD analysis project Ga0098040, IMG submission 75065) | Marine viral communities from the Subarctic Pacific Ocean - 7_ETSP_OMZ_AT15161 metaG | ecosystem: Environmental > Aquatic > Marine > Oceanic | place: Pacific Ocean | collected 2015-01-08
CCGCTGGCGTTGAAGCTCGGCTGTACCTCCCGGATATCGACATTGCCGTAAAGCGTCAGCCTGTCTGTCGGCTCTGCCGTACCGCGATGCAGGAAATACCAGACCCCGCCCCCCACCGCGAAGACGATCAGAGCGAGCAAGAGAATGCGGGCTGGCTTGGGCAGATTCATCGGGACCCCTGACTTTCAGTTCCTGAGCGCAGTGCACTGAATCCAACTTAGAGTGATTGGCCCGGATCATCCAGAACCCGAGAGTCGCACCCTTCTATCGCTGGCAAGAGGATACAATGAGCGCTAGACTACGGTCCAGTTAAGGGCTTGGGGGCCCACAGGCGAGGGAGGCCAGAATGAGCGAAAAACAGGCGAGTTCGCGGCAGAACTATACGCGAAGCAATGCGGAATTGGCCGCCCAGTGGAAGATCGACGTCAATCGCGATCCCTATGATATCCCGCTCGAAGAGCTCGACCCGGCCCATGACGATCTCTTCGCCGCCAACAAGACGCTGCCTTATTTCGAACGCCTGAGGAAGGAAGACCCGGTCCATCTCTCCGAAACCGGTCCCTATGGCCGCTATTGGTCGGTCACGAAGTATGAAGACATCATGGCGGTCGATACCAACCACAAGGTCTTCTCCTCCGACATCCGCAATGGGGGCATCCGCCTCGGCGGCCAGCGTACCGAAGGCGAACCAGACCCGCTGACCCATCTGCCCATGTTCATCATGGAAGACCCGCCCAAGCATGACGAGCAGCGCAAAGCGGTCATGCCCATGTTCCAGCCGCACAACCTGCACAATCTCGAGCCGTTGATCCGCGAACGCGCCGGACTCATTCTTGACGAGTTGCCGCGCGGCAAGGAATTCAACTGGGTGCGTCAGGTCTCGGTCGAGCTGACGGGCCGCACGCTTGCGACCCTCTTCGACGTGCCGCAGGAGGACCGTCACAAGCTCATCCATTGGTCGGATACCGTCGAACGCCTTGGCGATCCGGAATATTTCGAGACGCCGGAAGAAGGCTTCAAGGAACTCTGGAACTGCTGGGAATATTTCGACGCGGTCTGGAAAGAGCGTCTGTCGCGCAAGGTGCCCGGCAACGATCTCATTTCGCTTCTCGCCCGCAGCGAGTCGACGAAGAACATGCCGCCCAATGAATATCTCGGCAACATGCTGCTCCTCATCGTCGGCGGCAATGACACGACGCGTAATTCCATCACCGGTGGCGTGCTGGCGCTCAACCAGAACCCGGCGGAATACAAGAAGCTGCACGAAAATCCCGACATCATCCCGAACATGGTGTCCGAGATCATCCGCTGGCAGAGCCCCGTCGCCCATATGTGCCGCACGGCAACCGAGGACACGGAGCTTCGCGGCAAGAAGATCAGGAAGTGGGACAAGGTCGCCATGTGGTATGTCTCGGGCAACCGTGATGACGAAAAGATCGACCGCGCCAACGAGTTCCTGATCGACCGTCAGGGCGCGCGTCATCACCTGTCCTTCGGCTTTGGTATCCACCGCTGTGTCGGCAATCGTGTCGGCGAAATGCAGCTGCGCATCCTCTGGGAAGAAATCCAGAAGCGCTTCAAGAAGGTGGAAGTTGTCGGCGAACCGAAATATCTCCGCTCGAACTTCATCCGTGGCATCACCGAACTGCCGGTCATTGTCCACGGTCATTGATCCGGCAGATTAAACGAACAAGGGCGGCTCCAGTGAGCCGCCCTTTTTATTTGTCTGGAATACGTTTCGTTCAGCGCGGTGGCATGCGGATAGCGCCGTCGAGGCGGAAAGCCTGTCCATTGGCATAGCTGTTGCGCACGAGTTCCAGCATGAAGCTTGCGAACTCCTCCGGTTTGCCGAGGCGCTTGGGGAAGGGGACCGATGCCGCAAGCCCTTGCAATACCTTCACCGGCGCGCCGAGCATGGGCGGCGTCGCAAAGATGCCCGGCATGATCGAGTTCACGCGAATGCCGAGGTCCATCAGGTCGCGCGCCATCGGCAACACGAGGCCATTGACGCCTGCCTTGCCCGAGCCATAGCCGATCTGTCCTATCTGCGCGTCCTGGGCAGCAGCCGAAGAGGTCAGCGTGATGACGCCGCGCTCGCCGTCTTCCATCGGTTCGAGGTCCGCCATGCCCAGCGCGCAGAGCGAGGCCATGCGATAGCTCGCCACCAGAATGCCCTTGATTGAATATTCATAGTTTTCTGTCGGATAACGGATGAACTTGCCCGTTTCCTTGTCGCGACCCACCGTCTTCATGCGCCCGCGCGAGGTTTGCGCGCAATGGACGAGGATGCGCTCCTGTCCGTGTTTGGCGCGCGCCTTCTCAAGGCCCTCGATGACGTTCTCTTCGCTGGTGATGTCGACCTTGCAGAAAAGCCCGCCGATGGACCTGGCGACTTCCTCGCCCTTTTCCTCGTTGAGATCGAAGATCGCGACCTTGACGCCTGCTTCACCAAGCGCGATGGCGCTCGCGCGTCCCAGTCCCGATGCGCCGCCGGTGACGATGGCGGCAGTTGTGTTGTCGATCAGCATGAAATTCCTCCCGAACTTTGCCCGACCTTTGATGAGGTTCTTTGGCATAACGATATTGATGTCCTCTCATGTTCCCTCATCGATTTCTTTTTGGCACGTCATTTTCACCAGAATGTCCCCTGACCCAGCGGAAGCCTGAGGCGATGGTCGGTTCATCTGCCGTTCAGCTAGAGAGGATCAAACTTGCTCAGCCTGAAGTTGATCATTGGGCAAAAACAGGAGGTCCATCATGTTGAGTAGGTCAGGCAAATTCGCCTGGGTTATGGTGCTTGGAGTTTCGGCCTTCGGCGCTCTGGCGTTTCATCCCTCGAGCGCCAGCGCCGACCAGCGGTTTTATCAGTGCGACCGCGACGGGGATCGTTGCAGGCTGGTTGAATGCGACTGGGATGGCGACGACTGCCATGTCCTGCGCGAAGAACGGCGGGAATACTACCAGCCCTATCAATATTATCAGCCGCCCGTCGTCAGCTTCTATTGGAGCAATGGCGACAGACACGGATGGCGCCATCGTCACCATGAGTGGCGTCACGGCGACGACGATTGGTAAGTCTGGCTGAAACGAAGACGCCCCCGAATGAAAATTCATCCGGGGGCGTTTCGAGTAGTTGTGTGCGCCTGTCTAGTTCATATACCAACCGTGGCTCACGACGAGCGATTGTCCGGTCAGCGCATTGGTCGGGAAGGCCGCGAAGAGATAGGCGATCTCTGCAATGTCTTCGACGGTGGTAAATTCCTTGTCCACCGTGTCGCCGAGCATCACATTTTCCACGACTTCCTTTTCGGAAATGCCGAGCGTCTTCGCCTGCTCGGGAATCTGCTTTTCGACAAGCGGCGTCTTGACGAAACCGGGGCAGATCACATTGGCGCGCACGCCATGTTCCGCGCCTTCCTTCGCGATGACGCGGGCAAGACCCAGCAACCCGTGCTTGGCGGTGACATAGGCCGACTTCAGTTTCGATGCTTCCTTGGAATGCACCGATCCCATGAAGATGATCGAGCCCGATCCCTGTTTGTACATATGTGGCAGGCAGGCTTTCGACGTCAGGAAGGCGCCGTCGAGGTGAATGGCCAGCAGCTTCTTCCATTGCTCGAAGGGGAACTCTTCAAGCTTGTGTACGATCTGGATGCCGGCATTGGAGACAAGCACATCGACGCCGCCCCATTTCTTGACGACCTCGGCGACGCCTGCGTTGACCGCATCTTCATCGGTGACATTCATGGCCACGCCCATGGCCTTGCCCGGACCTTTCTTGGTCATTTCGGCGGCAGCGTCTTCGGCGGCCTTGAGATCGAGATCGGCGATGGCGACATTGGCGCCCTCGGCGACATAGCGTTCTGCGATTCTGTGGCCGATGCCGCTTGCGGCGCCGGTGATGATGCAGGTCTTTCCTTTAAGATTCATGGCTCTCTACCTTTCGCTAAAATGTGATCGTCAAATTTTTATGCGGCCTTCGTCACTACCTGCCCGGCAGATAGTCGTGAACGACTTCGCCAAGGCCCAGTGTGAGATCGGTGAGGATGTGTGTGGCCGACAGAACCTCGCGCACCGGCAGTTCTGCGACAGGGGCGAGGGCGTGGCTGTGGAGTTCCAGACCCGCCGGTCCTTCCCACGCGCCCTTGATGGTGATGTCGGTGGCGAAATAGCGCACGAGCTCGCAGATGCGCGGTGAGCAATCGACATGCGGCACGATCTTCAGAAGAAAAGATGCCGCGCCAATGGCCTTCTTCGCCACCTCGGGGTCGATTGATCGATGCTTGTATCCCATGGTGCCAGTCGCGATGCGGATCGATCCCATGTCGACAGTGCCGACGAGCGTATCCTTTTCGACGCGCAGCGCAGGATCGGCGAGCTTTTTCGGAAAGCCCCAGATCTCGCGCCCGCCTGCAATTGGCGCTTCGTCGTTCAGATACATGGAATGAACATAGCCGCCCTTCTGTCCGTTGAAGGAAACGGGAATGACCTGTCCCGACTCTGTGTAGTCGCCGAAGCCGGTCGAGTCCGGCATGCGGATGAACTCATATTTGACGAGCGCTTCCTCGACCTCCAGCGGTTCGGGCACCACGGCGCGCAACGCATCCATATCGGTGCGATAGGTGATGACCATATATTCGCGGTTGACGAATTTGTAGGGCGGTCGCGGATAGGAAGGGTTGGTCAGAGGCATAGCGAAAGCCTGGGAGGGAACGTCGGAGATTTTCATGCGATTTCCTTTCGTGATCTGGGTTTCGCGTCCTTCCTGGCCGTCAGGTCGAAGACCTGAATGCCGGCCTTTTTTGTCGGCTTCCTCCATTCCTCATGACGAAATGTGCTCTCCACATCGTCGACACCTGCCGCCCAATGCTCCCGCATCGAGAGGCGCGAAAACTCATAGTCTTTCGACTGGCTTTCGAAATGTTGCTTGCGATGGATGAGATGAACGAGCTTCACCTGATTGGCGGGGCAAACATTCTTCAGCTTTGCAAGATCGGGATCATCGCGCAGCGCGGCGGGGAGTTTCGCCGCGAGCCTTTCCGCTGCTTCGGAGATTGCGGCGAGTTCGCGAAAGCGATCTGTGGTCAGGCGTGTCCGGCTCGAATATTGGATATCCTTCTGCCGCTGCGCCACTTCCGCAATATTGGTCGGGATCATCCCTCGCGCGCTGAAGAGGTCGACCTGAAAGATCGTCATCGTGCACTGCGCTGCGTTTTCCAGCACATATTGCAGTGGCGTATTCGATACGAGGCCGCCATCCCAATAGGCATGACCATCGATGACGACGGGGGCGAAGCCGGGCGGCAGGGCGCCGCTCGCCATGATGTGTTCGGGGCCGATGGTCATGGCGCTGCTGTCGAAATAGGCAAAGTTGCCGGTTTCGACATCGACCGCGCCGACGCTCAATCGCGGCCCGTGATCGTTCAGCAGATCGAAATCGACGAGTTCTTCCAGCGTTTTCTTCAGCGGTGTCGTGTCATAGAAACTCAAGGCTTCGGGCGAGCGAGTGAAAGCCAGATAAGGTGGCGGCATGCGTGGCGTAAAGAAGCCGGGCACGCCGCTGAAGAGCGTGAAGGTCGAGGCCAGCTGACTGTGCAGTGAGCGCCATGTTTCGCCAAACCATAAGGGGTGTCCCTGCAGACCGGCTGTCGTGCCTTCCCAGAAAGCGCGCAGCTTGTCGACGCGCGCCTCCGGCGGGTTGCCCGCAATGATCGCGGCATTGATCGCACCGATGGAAATGCCAGCCACCCAATCGGGCTGATAGTCATTTTCGGCGAGCTTCTCGTAGACGCCAGCCTGATAGGCGCCCAGTGCGCCGCCGCCTTGAAGGACGAGGGCGGTCAGCTTCTCGGAATTCGACTTTGATGTCATAGCGAACCTCAGCGGACGGCAACACAGTTGATGTGGTGCCGGGGTGTGATGGAGATATGACTATTGGCAATGGCCTAGGATTGGGACGTCCGGGGCCTGAGGGGGAGGATTGCCAATAAGGACGTGCGGACAGGATGTCCACGCTCACTATACTGAAATCCTGGAGCGTTCGAAATGTTGCGGGACTGTGGTGAAAAGATGAATCCGATGAAACTTTGGTAATAGGAGAACCCGTCTTTCCCGTCGTTTTGACCGTTCGCCGGGCGAAGACGTCCCGTTTTCGGCCAGATGTTCCGCCCCCGGCCACCTCAAAAGGCCATAGGCATCGTATTGGTATTGGCGAATGGCTCCGTATGCCTCACAATTTGTTCCGTTCAGATGGGTCGGGGCATCGCCTCGACAGGAGGCCATTTGCGGGGGGATAAAATGAGCGAAAATACACATGCCGAGTCGGCAAAGCCTAAGCCGATCGAAATCAATAGCGTCACGATCAACAATATTCTGGAGGCGCTCGCCGCGGGCATGCGCGACACGCGCAAGGGTTTTCGCTACAGCATCTTGATCGGTTTGTTTCTGGCGGCAGGCGGATGGATGCTTGCGCTCTTGCTCATCCGCTTTCATCTTCCCTATCTCGTCTATCCGCTGGCCATGGCCTTTGCGCTGATCTCGCCGTTCATTGCAACCAGCCTTTATGAAATCAGCAGGCGGATCGAGAAAGATGAACCTTTGAGCTGGGTCGCGATCTTCGCTTCGGTGCGCGATACGACGCGGCGTGACATGGGCTGGATGGCGCTGGTCACAGCTTTCAGTTTTGTCATCTGGATGGACATCGCCGCCTTTATGACTTTCGGCTTCTTCGGTCTCTCGGCCAGAACCGTCACCGTCTTCGTCGATCAGATATTCTCGACACCTTCCGGCATTGCCTTCCTTCTGCTCGGTAACGCCGTCGGCGCCTCCATCGCGCTCACCGTCTTTTCGATTACAGTCATTTCTTTCCCCATCCTCTTCGACCGGGACATCGATTTCGTCACGGCCATGATCACCAGCGTCCGCACCGTGCTGGCGAACCCCCGGGCCATGCTCGCCTGGTTCGTCACCATCGGGTTCTTTTCCGCCCTGTCGTTCCTTTCCCTCTTCGTCGGGCTGATCTTTTTCTTTCCATTGCTGGGTCACGCCACCTGGCATGTCTATCGGCGCGCCATAGCGCCCGCCTGACATTCGCCGGGCTTGACTTTATATTATTGATTTCTAATATATAACCTTATTCAAAGTAAGGTTGGGCGGAGCTTTTGCTGTGGTTGTAATGGCTGATATTGGTGAACTTGAGTTGCGTGCAGCCGAGGCGACAAAATTACTGGGAGCTCTCGCCAACGAGCGACGGCTTCTGATCATGTGTCAGATCGCGGATTCGGAAATGTCCGTCGGCGAAATCCAGGAATGCGTCGGCATCAGCCAGTCTGCCCTGTCCCAGCATCTGGCCGTTTTGCGCGAACAGGGGCTTGTCTCCACCCGGCGCGAGTCGCAGACGATCTATTACAAGCTGGCAAGCGAAGAAGCAGCGCGCCTCATCGAGACGCTCGCCGAGATCTATTGCCCGCCGACCATCCGGCCGTCCAAAAGGAAAAAGTCCTGATGTCCCTGAAACCCGTAGACGCCGCCACCGTGAAAAAGTGGCTCGACGCTGGCGATGCCGTGCTTGTCGATGTCCGTGAGCGCAATGAACATGCCGCCGAGCATATTGCCGAGGCCAAGCTCGTGCCGCTCTCCGAACTCGACCAGCACGACATCAAAAACCTTGGCAAGAAGCAGGTGATCTTTCACTGCAAGGGTGGCATGCGCACGACGAACAACGCAGCCCGTCTGGCAGCCGCCTGCGAGGCGGACCTCTTCGAACTGACTGGCGGCATCGAAGGCTGGAAAAAAGCCGGTCTGCCGATCAAGAGCGCCTGACGCGACACCCCTCTCAAAACAAAGCCCGCTGCATGATGAAATGCAGCGGGCTTTTTACTGTCCGGCTATCGGCGCTTACATGCGCTCGAAGTCCTTGCCGTCGTCCCGGAGCCAGATATAGACCGCCGGGATGACGAGCAGCGTCAGCGCGGTGGAGGAGGCGAGGCCAAAGACGAGCGAGATCGCCAGTCCCTGGAAGATTGGATCGGTGATGATGAAGATCGCCCCGATGATCGCCGCCGCTGCCGTTAGCGCGATAGGCTTGAAGCGGATGGCGCCCGCTTCCAGCAATGCGTCGCGCAGACAATCGCCCTCTGCCTGTCGATGTCTTATGAAGTCGACGAGCAGGATCGAGTTTCGGACGATAATGCCTGCAAGCGCGATGAAGCCGATCATGGAGGTGGCGCTGAAGGGCGCCCCGAACATCCAGTGCCCGAGCACGATACCGATGAGCGTCAGCGGCACGGGGATCAGGATCACCAGCGGTAGCTTGAACGAGCCAAACTGCGCCACCACCAGCAGATAGATGCCGAGGATTGCAACGCCGAAGGCCGCGCCCATGTCACGGAAGGTGACATAGGTCACTTCCCACTCGCCGTCCCAGAGCAGCGTCACGTGGGATTCGTCTTCCGGCTGCCCGTGATAGGCGATGGTCGGTGGACCCGCTTTACCCCAGTCCATTTTCTTGATGGCGTCTTCCACCGCGAACATGCCGTAGATGGGGGATTCATAGCGTCCCGCCACTTCCGCCATGACCATTTCGGCGGCGCGCCCGTCGCGGCGATAGAGCGAATAGGAGCCAGGTTCCTTACGCACGCTCACCACATCGCCAAGTTCGACATTACGCCCCACGCGCGCCGTGCCCCCTGCGGGCAGCGGCGTCGTCAGAATGCGTTCGTCCATGGTCAGCGCGCTGCGCGGCAGTTGGACGACAATGTCATAGGGCTTTGCGCCATGTCCGCGTTGCGAATAACCAATCTCCGCGCCGCCGATAATCGTGGCAATCGTGTCATAGACCGCCTGCTGCTCCACGCCGTGGAACTCCAGATTATCCTGATCGATCACGAAGCGGTCGCGCGGGGCAGGGGTGTAGAATGTATCGTCCACGTCATGGATGAAGTCGACCGAGCGGAACGCAGCTTCGATCTTGCGCGCTGCGGCCCGTCGCGTCGCTTCGTCGGGTCCATAGACTTCCGCCAGCAGCGTCGCCATCACCGGCGGTCCCGGCGGAATTTCCACGACGCGCAGCACCGTGCCTTTCGGCTTCGGCAGGGCGTCGAGGCGCTTGCGCACTTCCAGCGCCAATTCGTGGCTCTCGCGGCTGCGTTCGCTCTTGGGCACGAAGTTGATCTGCAGATCGCCCTGTTGCGGTCCGCTCCTGAGATAATAGTGGCGCACCAGCCCGTTGAAGTTGAAGGGCGCCGCCGTGCCCGCATAGAGCTGGATCGAGGTCAGCTCTGGCATATCCTTCAGCTGATCCGCCGCTTCAAAGAGAAAGCGCTGCGTGCTTTCCAGCGTCGTGCCTTGAGGCATGTCGAGCACCACCTGCAGTTCCGACTTGTTGTCGAAGGGCAGCAGCTTCACCGTCACGCTCTTGGTGACGAAGAGCAGGCAGACTGCCAGGGTTGCGCCGCCGACGATCATCAGGAAGCGTTTCGAGCGTGTTCGGCCTGTCAGCAACGGCCGCGCAATGCGAATGTAGAATCGAGCCAGCGCGCCGATGTCGTGATGCGCTTCTTCAACGACGCTTTCAGGATGATGCGGTTCGCCTTCAAAGCGCCTGCGCGCGATCTTGAAGAGCAACCACGGCGTAATGATCACTGCCACGAAGAAAGAAAAGATCATCGCGAAAGAGGCATTGGCCGGAATGGGGCTCATATAGGGGCCCATCATCCCGCTCACGAACATCATCGGCAGCAGCGCGACGATAATGGTGAGCGTCGCGATGATCGTCGGATTGCCGACTTCCGCCACCGCTTCCACCGCACAGGTGATGAGGTCCTTGCCTTTTCGCATATGCCAGTGACGTATGATGTTCTCCACGATCACGATGGCGTCGTCGACAAGGATACCGATGGAGAAGATCAGCGCGAAAAGGCTCACGCGGTTGATCGTGTAACCCATCAGCCATGAAGCAAAGAGCGTCAGCAGGATCGTCGTCGGAATGACGACCAGCACCACCACGCCTTCGCGCCAGCCGATGGCCCATGTGATCAGCACCACGATGGAGATGGTCGCAAGTCCCAGATGGAACAGAAGCTCGTCGGCCTTTTCCGTCGCCGTCGCGCCATAGTTGCGCGTCACCGTCACATTGACGTCCTTGGGGATCAGCCGCCCCTCGATGGTCTTGAGCCGCGTCAGCAACTGGTCCGCCACCACCACGGCGTTCGCGCCCTTGCGCTTGGCAAAGGCGACCGTCACGGCAGGCAGGCGGTTGAGATTGCCCTTAGCGTTCTTCGTGAGATTCCAGGCGCGCGAGTCCGTTTCCGCCGCGCCGACTTTCACATCCGCCACGTCTTTCACATAGACAGGCCGCCCGTCGCGCGAGGTGAGCAGCAGCAGGCCGATGTCAGGCACACCCTGCAAGGTCTCGCCCGCCACCACGGTCGCGCTCTTGTTGTCTTGCATCACGCGCCCGACGACGAGCGAGCGATTGGCATTCTGCAGCTTGTCCACAAGTTGGTTGAGCGTAATGCCATAGAGCGCCAGCCGTTCCGGATCGGGTTCGACACGGATCTGGTTGGGACTGCCGCCGACGATATAGGTGAGGCCGACGTTATCGACCTTCATCAATTCGTGTTGCAGGTCGTCGGCGATCTGCCGGAGCCCGTTGTCGTCCCAGCGGCCCGCACCTTCGGGCTTCGGCGACAGCGTCAGCGTCACGATGGCGACATCGTTGATGCCGCGCCCGACGATCACCGGATCGGGAATGCCATAGGGAAGTTTCGGAATATTGGCGCGGATTTTTTCATGCACGCGCAGCAGCGCCGTGTCTTCATCCGTGCCCACGAAGAAGCGCGCCGTTACGAGAACGCTGTCGTCCTGTGTCGTCGAATAGACATGCTCGACGCCATTGATGCCCTTGACGATATCTTCAAGCGGTTTGGTGATGAGTTCGACTGCGTCCTCGGCCTTGTAGCCCTTGGTGCTGACCATGATGTCGACCATGGGCACGCTGATCTGCGGTTCTTCTTCGCGCGGCAGCGAGATCAGCGCCAGCGTGCCGACCATCAGCGAGGCGATCAGCATCAATGGCGTCAGCGGTGATGAGATAAATGCGCGTGTAAGAGCGCCGGAGATTCCAAGCTTCACGGCATCACCGCTACGTCGCCGACCCGAAGGCCGGACAGGATTTCAATGCCACCATCCACAGGTTGACCCACCTGCACGACCACGTCCTCGCCCGACTTGAGCCGGACATATGAAACACCAAAGCGGCGGTAGATGAATTTCTCCGGCAGCACCAGCGCCTGCCTTTCGCCCGTCGCCACGAAAACGCGCGTGCGCTCGCCAACGAAATAATCGCCGAGGCCTTCCACTGCCACGTCGGCGATGACACGGCCATTTTCGATCTGCGGATAGACAGTCACGACCTTGCCGGGTCGCACTTCTGTATTCTCCGTTTCCTTCATGCCGCGGCTGCCGACAAGAATGTCGTCGCCGCGCTTGAGGAAGCGCGCGTGGCGCTCGGGCAGCTGCAGGCGGAGGATGTAATTGTCCGTCGCCATCGTCGCCACATTGTCGCCGGCCATCACGACGCTGCCTTCATGCAGCGGCACAGAGAGGATGCGCCCGTCGCTCGGCGCCAGCACGGCGCCCTCGATGGATTGCTGTTCGATCACCTGACGGTCGGACTGCAAGGCCTGCAGATTTCGGATCGCAACGTCGAGGCGCGTCTTTGCCTGATCGAGTTTGGCTTGCGAGCCCGCCCCGGTCTTTCTCAGGGTGGTCGCCCGGTCGAATTCGATCTTCGCCTGCGTCCGTTCGGCCTGCTGCGCTTCGATCCGGGCCTGAACGGCGCGCATCTGCAGCGCCAGCTTTTCGTCGCCCACCACGGCAATCTTGTCGCCAGCCTTTACCTTGTCGCCTTCCTTGACGTTGACGACGCTGATCGTTCCGGAAATGCGACTGCGAGCCGATAGCTCATGCACCGGCTCAACGGTAGCGATGACCGCCTTGCGATCATTGACGGTTTTGAGCTGAACGGCCGCCGTATCGCCTTCCGCCATTGCCGTTGAGGCAAGGGCTAGTGAAATCGCCAATGCGAGAAATGGGGTGCGAAGGGACATTCGGGCTCCTCGGTATTTTTGTATTTGCCTAATATATTCGATATTGCTAATTTAACAATGTTGAATATATGAATTCCGTCGCTTGCTCTTGCTTAATTGTCGCAACCCTCCCCATAAGGAGAAATTGAGCAGGATCATATTGTTCGGAATTCACATTGGGCACAATGCGTAACTGGTGCTCTGCTCGCATATGCCGCAAGGCACGCATGTCTCTGAAGGAGATTCTCATGTCTATCGATCGTGCTGTGATGATGTTTGCAGGAATTATGGTTCTGGTCAGTCTGGCTCTGGCTCATTTCTATAGCCCCTATTGGCTCTGGCTCACCGTCTTCGTCGGGGTGAATCTCATCCAGGCGTCGTTCACCGGTTTTTGTCCTGCGGCAATGATCTTCAAGAAGCTCGGCATCAAGTCGGGCAACGCGTTCTGACGCACGCGACAGGAAACGTCCAGGCGACAGCGGCGAGGTTTCGCCAAGGGAGAATAAAATGAAGAAACGAGTGACCGTTCTCGGTGCCGGTATTGGCGGCATCGCAGCCGCCTACGAGCTGAAGGAAAATCTGGGAGACGCGGCAGAGATTTCGGTTCTCTCCGATACGGAGTGGTTCCACTTCGTGCCCTCCAATCCCTGGGTCGCCATCAAGTGGCGCGAACCCAAGGACATCAAGATCAACCTGCGTGAAACGCTGCCGAAGTTCGGTATCTCCTTTTCGCCTGCCGGCGCAAAGCGCGTGCTTCCCGAAGAAAACGCCATTCTCTGTGGTGATGGTAGCCGCATGGAATATGACTATCTCGTCGTCGCCACGGGCCCCGCGCTCGCCTTCGACGAGATCGAAGGTTTCGGTCCGACGAAGAACAGCCAGTCGATCTGCCATGTCGATCACGCGGCGCAATTGGCTCAGGAATGGGAAAAATTCTGCGCCGAGCCCGGCCCCATGGTCGTCGGCGCGGTTCAGGGTGCCTCCTGCTTCGGTCCGGCCTACGAATATGCCTTCCTCGCCAATGCCGATCTGCGCAAGCGCAAGGTGAGAGACCGCGTGCCGATCACATTCGTCACGTCTGAACCTTACATCGGTCATCTCGGTCTCGGCGGTGTCGGCGATACCAAGAGCCTGCTCGAAGGTCTGCTGCGTGACCGCGACATCAAATTCATCACCAATGCCCGCATCGACAAGGTCGAGGCCGACAAGGTTACGGTCAGCGAGATGAATGAAGAGGGCGAGGTCAAGAAGGTTCACGAGGTTCCCTCGCGCCTCAACATGATGATCCCCGCCTTCAAGGGCGTCGGATGTTTTTTCGATGATGAGG